>Ga0075122_10001855_pt1 | contig 14513 bp, 26 predicted proteins | sample AntAceMetag02UKB_FD_69790 | JGI IMG/M metagenome (GOLD analysis project Ga0075122, IMG submission 69790) | Saline lake microbial communities from Ace Lake, Antarctica - Antarctic Ace Lake Metagenome 02UKB | ecosystem: Environmental > Aquatic > Non-marine Saline and Alkaline > Saline | place... | reverse complement strand
CTTTCAGCCATTGCATGGTTTCCTTATGTTCCTCGCTTAGAACATATGATTACTGAGTAAATTACTTATATAAAGATTGATTGAGTAAATATATATTAAATTTTATTGATTTCTTTTTTAAATATCTCAGCAACTTTCTTTTTGTTTCTATCTTTAGAATTATTAAAATGTCTCCTTCCTTTGAATTTGCCCAAACCAAATTCTAGAGACTTAGCGTAACTTAATTCTGAATATACTTCTGCATCATTTCCAAAAACCCTTACACCAACACTATTCAAAAAACGACCGGTATCTACAGACATATCCTCAGCTCTTTGCCCGGCTATACTCGTTTTGACTTCTCCCTGCATAAATATTGCTGCCCTTGCCAACGACTTATGCATTAAAGCTATTGCATTTTTAGATTTCTTGTCAATAAACTTTTTAACTTCCTTAACGTTTGCAACCTCTATGTTTGTGCCTACGCTCATTGTCCAATTAGTGATCCGTTTGTGAGTCGCCTAATATAGACTTTTCTATAAATTGGTGTACTTTCTACTTCTGGTGCTATAATAGCCGGACCAACTAAAGAATACTCTCCACCTATAGGACTTCCCATACCAACCTTAAATTTAAATTCGCTTCCAACTGATAAAATAGATCCATGCATAAAGAGTTTTTGGTCGTTACTTAATAACTTACCCTGTTCGACTAATAACCCTTCCGATTGTCCGAAATGTGCATTTATTGGAAGTACTACTCCGCTTGTCCACAAGTCTGTGCCTGATTGGGCTAGAATAGTATCATCATCCCAAACACTTCCAGCAGATTGAGTATAATATTGAACTCTCATTGGAGTTCCAGCTGTCTCTATTATCTTCATCATTCCGTTACTTAAATCCTCTTTTAATCCCATTTTAACAATGTCCGTGCATAGCAAGATTCCAATCATATGATATATCTCTATATGCAATATTCTCCAATTTTAACCAATAACAAGAACCATTACACAATATCATTTGGTCACCAGCTATTCCTGCTCCTACAACTGAAGAAGAAAACTTAGTACCAGTACCGCTTCCACCCAAAAACATAGCTGTATGAATTACCGCTCCACTTGTAGTAACTGTAGGATTTGTCCATATAGTAGTATTAATTGTATTACTACTACACCTATTTCTATTGATAACTAAATTTTGAGTTCCACTATTTGTTACCTGAACATTCTCCATTAATATTAATCTTGCGTCTCCGTCTGATTTCATATCTGCTTTAATATACAAATCACAACTTCCTACTGCTAACATTATTCCGGTACTTCCAAGTGTAGGAATATCATAAAAAGAAGACCCACACATAAAAGCCTGACCCATTATTTCCCTATCGTGTTCTTTTGAAAATACAACCAATCCACTACCTCTAGTTTTTGTTCCATCTATTACTGTATTTGTCCACAACCTATTATCACTACCAACCCCAGCGTTATAACCATATCCAGTTCCGTCTATAATTGCCTCAGGCATTTTATTTCCTGTGCTTGAGCCAGTTCTTAACTGTTTCTACTAAAGGTACAGCCATTAAATAAAGATTATTGTCAGTCATGTAAACTAATACACCCGCAACAACAACTTCTGCTAATGCCCATACTGCTTTTTCTGCAGTCTTTTTCCAATCATATACCATTAACTTATACTCCTTGCAAAATTTATTTTTCTTCCGATGTTCTTTAAGCTCATGTCAGCTATTTTACGGTATTGTTCTGCCGATAGAACATCTTGAGTATCAGAGATTGAAAGTTCTGCGAGTTTTATACTTGCGCCACCACCTGTCTGCGCATTTATGAGGTCTACTAAGTCTGCTTTGACTAAATTAACAATAGCATGTCTATATTTCTCCTCAATAGAATCATTATCTATGCTATGTCCCGTGAAATTCTCCACGTTTATAATTTCCAATACGATCATCTCACTTAATTGAGATTTAATCCCTTCAGAAATATTATTAAAAATATTACTAAGATGTGTTCCTATTCTAGAAACATTATCTAAATCCACCATTTTATCCCGATGTGAATAACATACCGTTGTCTGTACAACGTAACGGTATTGTTGTTGTTCCGCTTACACCACACAAAACTGTGTACGCAACTGCCTGGTTACCTGTAAAGGTACCTGTAACAGTTCCAGATGTAAAGGATTCTAGCTTGATTTCAGCTCCCATTTAGACCTCCTAGTTTAATTAAGAACCTGATACTAACTTGACCCATTCACTGCCTCCTTTTACTTCACACATGTATAATTCATTATTTACAACGTCTAATACAATATCACTACCAACATTTCCTGTAAGAATATTGTCGGGTGATTCTCTGTGAAGCATGATGCCAGCTACGGCTAAGCCTGATGTTCCTACACCAAGTCCCATTCCGTCTACTGTGCCTATAAGGCTACCTGCTTGTGTTACAATTTTTGTTTTGTTTCCTAATTTAATTTTGCCCGAGGGCGTGAGGTTTTTGGTCGTTCTATGTGCAGATTTCTCGAAACTGCATGAGCTATAGACTTAAATAAATTTAAGCTGTAGTAATTTTTGAGATTGCTTTTGTTCTTAGAGCCTCAACATCAATTCTCTGAGTTAATACCGCACCTTCCATGTCATATGTGGGCATAGTCAAACTTTCCATAGTTATATCTCTGCTTATTGCTATTCCGTAAGCCTGAGACCTATCGAAAACATAACCATACTTCTTGTATGTACCTGGTGTTGGTGAAGCCTTATCCGAAAATAATGCAACGCTTAAGCCGAAAACAGTTCCTTTCATGCCCCTATCCATCATGTCCGTATCACCAGCCTTATCAGCTTCAACGAATGTATCGATATTTCTCAAGTCCTGTAAGAACTCGTAACCGATAACCATGTCAGTAGGTGTATAATCTTCTCCCTCTACATTAGCCATTGCCTCAACGATGTTTGCGATTGTAGCCGCAGCACCTCCAGCAACTGTTGAATTAGCTTCGTCCAAAACTGCTAGAACTAACTTTTGTTCGTTCTCAGCAAATCTCTTTCCAGCTATTTTAAGGTTCCTTTGAACCAACTCAACTTGAGAGTCTTCGATCATTTCCCTAGTGATTCTAATTGCTACTCCGTACTTTACGGGTGTATATGTAACAGTTGTGAAATCAATATTGTCTAATGGAACTTCAGCACCTTCTCCTACTAGCCTAACATCCATAGTATCTGGTGTCTCTAAGTTCACAGTAAAGGACGAACCTTTAATCTGACTTGGACCCCAAACCTGTGCAGCCATCTCTCGAGGGATTAAGTTTTTCTCAACTTCCTCGATTACAGTTGGCATTATTAATTTTGGAATCAATAATGTACCTTCTGTTCCGTCAGCTGTACTGATATATTCGTTTATCTTGTTTAATTTTGCCATTTTATAAGTTTAATGAAACAAGGGCGAATAAAGATGTACCACTAGCCGATGTTGTCTTTGCTCTTCCGATTGCTGTATCTGATAATACTCCTGTTCCACTTGTGGAACTAAGTAAATTAGATATGTTACCGGATGCATTGTGTGTAACTATAGCACCACCTGATACTATACCGCCACATCTCATAAGATAATCTCCTCTAGTTGCTACTGTTACGAGTTCATTTGAACCAGCATTGTTTAACGCAATACCGTTACATAACTTAGCATTTTGAGCACCTACCACTTTAACGTCTCCAGTTGTGAAACTAGAAACTTGAGATCCTACATCGCTTGTAGCGCCTGAAGTATTAACTAAAAAACCACCAGAAATTGTTTCTAGGGCTTTTGCAGTAAAGGTTCTTGGGTTTTCGCCATCTAAGACTACTTGCGCTCCCAATGGGTTTGTAATTTGTGATTCACTTGCCATATTAAGCTATTAGTCTTTGGCGGTAGTCTTTACGATCTACTGTAAAAGAACCGTGTCCAGCTACTAAATTGTAGCCAGCCTTCTCTTCAACCTCTGGAGCTTCTTCCTCTTCTTCTTCCGGTTCAGCTTTCGCTTCCTCTTCTTTTTCTACTTCTGGTTTAGCTTCGTCAACATCTGAGCATTCAATCTTTGCTAATCTCTTGTCCATGTTTTGCAACATAGTCAAAATCTTATCACTCAAATCTTCCTTAGCTTCTTCAGGAGCTTCAACTTCTTCAGCTTCAACTTTCGCTTCAACTTCTTCAGCCTTAACTTCTTCAGCTTCCTGAGGTTTGTCTTCTTTTTCTTCTGCCATTTCTTTAACCTCCCTTTCAACACTTTTGATTTTCTCGTTAGAGTTTGATTTGAACCCGCTCCATGCGTTATTCAATGCAACATTAAATGTTGCTTGTGGGTCAGCACCTACAGCTACTAGACTTAATTCTTTGAATGTAATATTGTGAGGTATAATATCTCCATCTTCCCCTTCTTCAACATCTTGAGGTAAAACATGAGCACCAACACTTACAGAATTAATTAACTTATCTTTAATCATTTGTTTCATCTTCTCATCCTTAACAATTGCCCTAAATGGAATATTCTTTGCAGACTCATCAAAATGTGCAGATTTAACTCTTCCAACTATATTGTCTACCCTATTTTCATGGTCTTTCAATAAGGGTACATCGATTAAAGTATGTGCAGACTTAGATAACTCTTCAGCAATAAATTTGTGCCCGTTTGAAGTAGTTGTTTCATTAATAGCAACTCCACCAATTGTAAAATCACCATCTACCGTAGCACTCTCACTAATTGGTACAAAATATTCTAACATTAAACCTTGGTCTTTATCTGTTTCAATAACCATGTAAATACATTATTTAAATTGGTATATAAAGATTGATTGATATAATATATATTAAGAGATTCTCAAAATTACAGATACATTATTGTCTTTTAAACCACTTACTATGATTTCAACCGGTTCATCTAATAAAAATTTATCAAATTGATACTGATGTTGTAGGTTTCTTTGTGGTGCTGTTTGGTGTGCGCGCGGAGCCAGATACTTAGTTCCATCATGCTCTCTTTCATGTAAAATTAAGTAACCTAATTCACTACGAATGATTATATCTACCTTATGTATCGAGTCTACTATAACCCCTTCTAAAAATCCAGATATTTTATCAGTTGTGAACGATTCCATGTTCTCTGTTAAATTAAAATTAATCTTTACGTCCATTTGGATTAACCCTCCTTAATATTGTTCTTCTACGAGTTGTTTGAGAACGCTGACCTATTTCATTAAGTGCTGGTAATTTTTCACCTTCTATTCCAGGGTCTTCTCCTTGAAATTCATTAGACATACCAGCAGTCATTTGTTGTGTTCGGGAATTAACTATTGCTGAACCCGTATAGTCTGACCAATTACCTATTACTGGAACTGTTTCTTTTGAAATAGCTGTATCACCTGTCAATAAATATTGAATATCACCGCTATGCTTTTGGTATACTACCCTTTGCTGTGTTACTGGATCTATGAAAATCATCATCCCTCCAGTATCATTGCCTGTTTTAATTTCTCTTGCTTATTACAGAATTCTGATAAACACGGGCCACATAACCATAACCCATGTAATAATGTTAAAGCTGGGTCACCACACTTAGCACAAACGGGTCTATTAATCTCGCTTATTTGTTCCATTAATCTACTAATCCGACAATAGTAGACCTACAATTTGTGTGCATTGCAGGCATATTCACCCCAGGTTGCCCGTCTGCGGTGTCGAATACCCTCCCATTTAAACTAGCACATATCTCAGAAGTACGGTCATCTAATGCAGCTAAATATCTATACTTCTTAATATTATTTTCCATATATAAATCTTTAAGACCTTGATTCGCTAGTCTAACTGTTTCTGTTCTTGCTATTGCTATTGCCCTTGCATCTTTAGATAAAGCCAATCTTGTAGTCCCATCTTCGTTTAATGTTAGACGATCCTTTAATGCAATTGAGTTCATAATGTTACGCTCTATTTCTCTGATAGTTTGATTCTTTCTAAATCCATTCTTGAGTATAATTCTAAGCTTTTCTATATCCTTTTGTGGTAATAGTCCTAAACTTACTTCTTCCATGTTACCGGCTACTAATTCTTTAAACTCCCATGTCTTAAGCTTCTGTAATATCTTAATTAAATAATCTGAATAATTAAATCCAGCTATCTCTGTAATATTTACGTACTGTGCCAGATTCATTTCTCGAGCCTTTGCTTCTGTTAACTGACAATCGCATTTCTCGTTTTGCGCGGTTGGTTTTACGACTAAATCAGCATTTTTAGATTCTTTAATGTTGTTTTGGGCGGACTCTTTTGCGGTTGGTTTAGCTCCTGGAACCTCTGGTTGTTTGATTTCTTCTTCTTGTTTACGCAACATATCTTTCTCCTCTTTTTCTTCTTCTTCAGCTTTCTTCATTGCATCTTTAGGTTCTAGTAGTATTCCATCTAAATCTTCTAGTTCAGCAACAACAGCATATTCTTTTTCAAGTGATGCCTTAAGTGCAGGGCTAATAAATGGATTCTTTAGTGTCTCGTTTATGTTCTTAAGTTTGATTTCTATTTCTTCTTGACTTGGTAGTTCCCATTGAAAGTCTACGGACATATCTCGCTCGGGTGATTGGTTATTAAGTAATGGCCTAAAAATAAACTCTTCCGCTACTTTCTCAATAACTGTTCTGATAGAATTAATTGTCTTTTGGAACTTATCCTTTTGTGCTTTAGCTAGTCCTTCTGGAATATCTGCTTTACCTAACATAACCATTGGAATTCCCATACCGAATGCTACTTGTTCTATATCATGATTAGACAACTCGAATAAATTATCACCCACACCTTGAAAATCTATAGTAGTCATCTTGGTATTACCATCTGTTACCCACTCAGTACGATTATTCATATATTGTAAACTTTCTTTGAATGCATCTACTGCTTCGGGATCTACTGCTTCACCTTCTGCCCCAACTGTTACATGAATAGGCGCACCGGCTTTACGACTCATTAACTTATGTTGATCTATTTCAGCGCTTGCGTAATTATTAACAGATACTATTGATGGCCATAAATATCCTATTCCGTATGGATCGTTAGGTATCTTGTTTAATTGTAAGTGTGCAATCTGATTTTTCTCAAATGGAATTAAGTTATTTTTATCTTTAGTATAAATAAACTCATCAGATTTTCCTTTATATTGATTATATCTTAAAGTCTTTCCTTTCTTGGACCTGACTACATACATATTATTCGCATTCATAACTCTTACTTTAGATTCTTTTAGGTCTAATTCTAAAAATCCATTTCCCTTAAGAACTGCTTCGTTTATCCATGACCTTAACACAACAGCAAAATTAGAATCTTTAATAAATGAATCTATTGCAGCTTGTGCATTTGGTTCTTGAACTGTAACGGTAAAGTCGCCCATAATAGCATCAGTATAAGCATTAACTGCTCCGTTTACTAGACCAATTTGTTTATAGGTGTTTTCAACTAGATTAAAATCGAATGGATGTGCCGCGCCTAATCCTTTAGGAAATGAAACAACCTTGTCAGTTACTTCTCCCTTAAATGCTTGGTTAAGTAGTATTGAGTCAGCAAGATATGCATTGCTAGTATAATAATTATCTTTATCTTCCTTACTTACAGACAGATAACCTTTTGTCGGTTTCTTTACCATTAAAAACCTAAGTTTTTCTGTTATATAAGGATTGATTTAGTTAATATATATTACATCTTGGACTAAATTCTACGCTCCATTAATGCCCTAATATCTTTTTCACAATTTATCATTCCATACAATCTTGTACGTTTCTTTTCAATAAAAAGCTTAAAGCATTCCTCGTCACAACAACGATCTCTAATTTTAGTATTCATAGACAATATTCCTACTTCTTTTCCACAGTTTGGACAATTAGTAAACACATCCAATGATGGAAGAATATCTAATTCCTTATTTGCTCTGATAGTATTATCTCGCCTAATCTTTTCGAAACAACTAGGACATACAGCAAATGTTCTAATAATAGCATGGGCATCTTTCTTTTTACATGATTCACATTTCATATTTTCACCTCCATTAATAATTAAGCATTGTTTCTTTTTAAAATCATCCGACGACTAAAGAGTAATAACATCATCTAGCTATGTATGGTTTGTATGGTTGTTTTAATTCAAACAAACACCGCATCATTAATGCATCTGAATAATCTGTTGACCTACCTAGCTTCTCTTTGATTTCTTCCTTGGTTAAAATCTTAATCTTCCCATCCTTGTCTATGTCCTTTTGTGCTATCTGTTCTAAATCAGCGATAATCAAGTCCTTACACTCTGGGCTTATATCACAAATCTCTATTTCTCCCTTATTGACCTTTTCTGCTAACTTGAAATAGCATTGAGTCTTTAGGTTAGCATAATTATGAATCTTTTTGCCAACCTTAGATTCTATCGGAGTGGAATTGTTTATGAATCCCTTTACGCCTTTAATATAATCTACAACTCCCATTCCGCCCACACCATCATCATCTATTACAATATTTGAATTAGGAACATGATATACTCTAGATAAATTATTTAACATGGCAACTACTTCAGGACCAGAACTCTTAGCCATAGAAACTATTCTCTCTATTCTCCAGTCTGACCACACCATCGCAACTGTCTTATCGGAACCAAATCTGGCCACATCACAACTTATATAATTCTGATGATTAGATTTAACATTAACTTCATTTGTGAATAAATCAACTATCTTCTCATACTCAAATAGCTTTGCAGGATCATCATCATATTCAAAATTACCATGGAGTAGACGTTCTCTTGTTACTTTATCAGCATTTCTTAATTGCTCTATGTATGATTCATCTAAATAAGGGTTATCAGTTGCAAGCGCTGTGATAAATCTTCTGTAGACTGGTAATTTTCCGTCTTTCCAGGGTTTGTAGTATCTATGATAGACATGATTCTTAGATGGATTAAAGGTCTCAAGTAGCTTAGGAATTAGCCCATACTTCTTGTTTAAACCCCTACCAAGCCTAGTTTTAAGGATTTCTATGCTCATTATCTCATTCTCGTTAGATTCGTCTACAAAGGCTCCTGTGAGCTCTAACCCACCAAACCTTGTATACAATGGATCGCTAGGTTGATGCGACATATCCATTAGAAAAATCAAGGATCCATTCTTAAAGGTAATTATATTAGTCTGAGAATTAAGAGTAAATAGGTCATCTGTCTTAAATCCAAGTATCTGAACTACTTGGAAGAATGATAATAATGTTGTTTTCTTAAGGTTAGTTAACTCTTTTCGACCTATTAGCCACTTAGTTCCAGGATACTTAAGGGCCATTGTTAGAATCCAAAAACAACCTAGTATAGACTTACCCCCACCTGCGCCTCCTCCATATCCTATCTCTTTGGAAGTTTTATCTATTAGTTTAATGTAGGCATACGCTTGCTTTTGCGTTAAGTCGAAGTCTGGCATTCTAATTCCTTCTCGAGTAATTCTTTGACTGACTCAGGCATATTGACTTGAATAGCTATGCTTTGATTCTCATTTTTAGTGATATTAAGATTATTTGTAGTTTGTTTAGGCCTTACTATTTCTAGTCCATGCTTCATAATAGAGATTAAATCAGGTGTTTTTACTTTAGCTTCTTCGTTTAGTAATCTTCCGGCTAATGCTGTAGTTGCGCACTCTGCGATAACTGTTTGTTTTTCGATTAGACCCTCAGTAATCTTTCTAGTCACTTTTTCTTTGGCTTCTGTTTTTAGTTGTTCCCATTTTCCATCCTTTTGCCACCTATAAAATGATACATTAGAAATATTTAATTGTTTACAAATTCTATAAATAGGTACATTCTGTATGTATAACTCTAATGCTTTATTTTTAAATTTTTGAGTTTTCATTTTAATATTCCCATACTACTATTTTGTCTCCAACTCTTGGTCTGCATCTGTGTTCTCTGTGTGAATCTTCTTGAGCTATATTTACTCCATTCCATCCTAGTTCTATTTTATCTTTTATTTCCATCTTTTATTAATTCCCAAAACTCCTCATAGGTACTTACTGCAAGATTATGGAACTCCTGACTCATCTTTGCCCAAACCTCCAGGTAATATCCCTGAGACATTAAACACAATGCCATCTCTAATCCTTCTCGTGTTTGTCCATGCCAGACATATCTGACTAAGTCACTTGGAACTCGCTCTATCTTATCTTTTATTTCCATGATTATAAAGTCCTCTGGCTCCTAACTAAGTTAAGACTTACGCATTAGACCAGAGGCTATTGGGGTAATTATTCCCTCACTTGACAAGTTTAATTTTTAACTGCTTTTTCTTCTTTCCAATTTTTCTCTTGTGCTCTTTTGATTGCACTAGATTCGTCTTCCATTACAGTATATTTATTACCATATCCTTTGAACTTGTATACTCTTTTTTTAACATCAACCCTTAATCCTGGGTTCTTTTTTGTTGCTTCTTGATCGAAAACTTCTCCTTCACTTTCTAATTCAAAGTTTTTAATATCACTGTATTTGGACCAGTCAATATCTAACTTTGGAAAGTCTTTTGGTAAGAAACCTTCTCGATCTACTTGCGTTTTAACCTTACCGATATATTCATTTCTATCTCCACGTGCTACTGCTGTAGCGAATGGGAGTGGGAATTCTATTCCGTCTTCTTTGAATACTTTCTTTTGAGCTATACCTGCTTGTTCGCCTAGCTCTGTTTCAAATCGCTCTTCTGCGGTTTGTTTACGCTTTGGTTTGTTCAAGTCAACATCAAAATACTGTCCGTCTGACTCTGTTGGTTTTCTGAAAACATTTGTTTCTACGTCTGCCATTAGTTTACTCCGATCGGGGTCTTCACCTCGACACCTTTATTTAGTTGGGTTTTGAGTGTTTCAATTAAGTTTCGTGTTGATTTTACTTGAGTCTTTAGATCCTGCATTGTTTGTATCATTAGATGTTCCTTTCTTTCTTTTACCTTGAGTTCTTTTTCTACTAAATAATCTTTCCACTTTTCATTAAATATTTGAAACTCTGAGAAATAATTTTTCTCTTTTACTAATTCTTGGAGCTCCTTCTCTCTTAACTTTAAACCTTTCTTGGTTAGCTTTCTTTCTTCGTCTGTTAGTTTACGTATTGTCATTTTCTAAAAATTCCTCATCTATTAATTTAATTTGTTCGTCTACTGCTTTTCTGCAATATTCGTCTGGTCTAAAATTTGGATATTTATTGAAGAACTTACGTTGTCTAAATCTAAATCCTACTGATTTTTGTACAATCATTTCGCGTGGTTCAACTCTTTTTCCCATAGTTACACTACTTAACTAACTATTTAACTATTTAAATGTTTCTATTTGATTCCTTTCTTCCCACCGGTCTTTTTCCCTACTCCTTTTCCACCAGCTCTTCCTTGACCGTTTCCTCTTCCATCTCTTGGACCAGTGCTTCCACTTCTTGGACCTGTCTTATCTCTATTTGCCATGCCTTACCTCCATAATTAATTTAGCTGTATTATCCCATGAATATTTCTTTGCTGTTTTTAATGCTTCGGAATCCATTGCACAACATAGATTACATTCGAATGCATCCCTCATAGCTTCTCTTAATTCTTCGATATTTGGAGTCAACCACCTAACTCCTTCATATTCTAATTCATGCTCTACCTCAACCAAATCTCCTCCTATCTTCCAGCTATTCTCTTTATTACAGAAGTCTGTTTGTCCGCCGAAGTTTGTAGTAATTACTGGTTTTCCGCATGCTAAACTTTCAAGACAAGGCAAATTAAATGCCTCTGCTCTTGTGGGTGAGACAAACACATCACACTTATTGTATAGCTCATTGATTTGTTTAAAACTTAAGTCACTTGTAATGAACTTAACATCATTTCTTCCTTTTAACTCAGGAAACATTTCAGCTATGTTTGGTATTCCATATGCTGGATTGATTTTAATTATTAACTCTGTGTCAGACCCATCAAATTCTTCTAGGTAGGCTTTGATTCCATATTGTACTCCGCCACGATCCTCCATGTTTCTAAATCCTTTGTTCATGAAAAAAGTAAACTTATCATGCTTTGATTCGATTGGATAAAATGTTTTTAAGTCTACACCATGTGGGGCCATGACTACCTTGTCTAAAATCTTATCATCAGTTGTTGAATTACTTAATGCTTCTGCTGTGTGCATACTTACAACTAAAATCTTTTCTATATTCTCATTTAAACATTCTTCTACCATCCACTTTGGTATTTTGTCACCTTCCCAGATTAAGAAAGCATAATTGTGTTTTGCATATGCGTTATGTCTCCAAAATACTGGATTAGTTATGATTAGATTTGTATCGAAGTCTTCTTCTTGCTTAATCATTTTAAGTTCTTCATCATTTACTTGTCTCTCCCATCCTGGAACTAATGAAGTAGTTAACTTAACTTTAGTTTGTTTGGCTAGTGCATTTGAAAGACTTCTACAATGTGATGCGTAACCTGACGTATCAAAGAATGAACCGATTATTGAAATTACCATTTAATTTTATCCTCATGCATCTTTTTAGAATTACAACTCCTACATAATACCTGCATATTCTTTTCAGAATTATCCCTACCAACCCTCCAAGGAATTATATGATCTATACACTTTCCATATTTTCCACACCTAGAACATATTTCTCCTCTCTCAATAAGAATCTTAGCACGTTGCTCTCTCCACTCTCTTTTTCCAGTTAACCGAGTATACTTCTTAATCTTTGATACACCCCCAGTCCAATTTGGATGATTTTTGCCGCTAAACATTGGAAGCTTTAAGCCCTTGTTCCATGGGGGAATCATTCTTCTTTTTCCAGTTAATTTCTCACTCACTAATTTTTTAGAACATTCCCTCGAACAGGTTTTCTGATTTCTAAAATATGGAAGAAACATTAACTTACACACAGGACACTGGGTTGATATTAATCTTTTTCTATTAGAACTTATCTTTCTTTTTGTTTCCTCAGAACAAGGAATCCCTTTATTCCATGGAACGCGCCCCTTTTTAAATCTCGTCTTCTCTGTCCCTTTATACGCACCATGTCCTTTTTTAAATACCATAATATATTATATACCCAGAGGTTTATAAAACCTTCTATTAATCATTTTAGGTTAGTCCTCTTTGTTAATTCTAAGTCAGATGGCATAGGTTCCACTGGAAAAAATGGACTTAGTTTTGAATAATTCTGTTTTGTAAATTCTTCGAGCATCTTCTGATTGAAATCAATGTTTTCAGGTGTCTGTGTAGAACGTTCTCCTCCGGAATTTGTGTTTTGATGATAATTTACAGCCCCGGTGTCTACTCCTATCTTGAATCCTTCCATTATTAATCTAAAACTAAATATTTGTTCTTCTCTGAATCCGTGCCAGCTTAGTGGAGTTGGTACATAATTAACCTTATCATGTATTTCTGATTTGTATAGTGCACAGCTTCTGAAGTGGTGTGCTGGTAAAATAACCGATTCTGTGTACTCCATTCCGCAGTCATCTCCATTCATGATGAAGTTACCTTCTTCTAAAATAACTCGATTGACTATTCCCTTCAAAAACTTAGGATCTCTTTTAAGACTAGGTTGGCATGGTATTGTTACGCCTGAGGCTAAATCGTAGCCTTCTTTGATTACTTTGATTAGTCTTTCTAAATAATCTTCTGTAAGTATACAATCGTCATCTAGTCTAGCATAATATTTATATTTGAATGGCATCCCCCTAACCCAATCGACTATCTTTTGTCTAGCGTTGCTTACTCCTTCACAGAATTCTGTTCGTTTAATAAATACTCTATGGTTTTGTTTTAGCATACTGTTCAAACAATTAAAAAAGTGATAGCTTTGCAGTGGTGTACCGGAACAATCATCGAGTACATAAATATCAAAATCCTTATATGTTTGAGTGTTAAGGCTTTGCATCAATAGGGCCAGTTCAGTTGGTCTGTCGCGTACACAAATTAAAACAGCCGTCTCATTCATTTTCTAGACTCCACTATTTCCTTAATAATTTGTTTAATATTATACTTTAATTTCCAATTGGGATAATCTTTTTCAAATTTGCTATTATCGTTATAATAAACTATGTGGTCTCCGATTCTGTTTTTTTCCTCATAAGTATAATCTAAATCTAAATTATATTCATTCTTTAATATGTCAATTACTTCTAGTATTGAAATTGAATTGCTCTTACCAGCACCTAAATTGTAAACCTCGCCTTGTTTGGGATTTTTATAAAACTCATCTATTGCAGTAACTACATCATACGCATGGAACTGACCCCTTACTTGCTTTCCTTTATATCCAAAAATAGTATACTTCTTTTTATTTGCTGCGCAGTCAATTACATAATTAAGAAACCCATGCAGTTCTACTGCTGAATGTTTTGGCCCAGTTAAACAAGCGGGTCTAAAAATACCTATGTTTAAATTAAAATACTTTCCATACTCTTGACAAACTATATCAGCAGATAATTTACTTGCTCCGAATAAACTATGAATACAATTATCGATACTCAAATTTTCATTTACTCCCTT
>Ga0075122_10001854_pt1 | contig 14522 bp, 17 predicted proteins | sample AntAceMetag02UKB_FD_69790 | JGI IMG/M metagenome (GOLD analysis project Ga0075122, IMG submission 69790) | Saline lake microbial communities from Ace Lake, Antarctica - Antarctic Ace Lake Metagenome 02UKB | ecosystem: Environmental > Aquatic > Non-marine Saline and Alkaline > Saline | place... | reverse complement strand
AGAACAAGATAGTGATGTTGTTATGTTTATTTATCGTAAATTTATGGATAAAGGTATTAAAAATTGTCCAGAAGAAGATAAAAATATTGCTGAAATCCATATTTCCAAACACAGGCATGGGCCAGCAGGTATAATGGTGCCATTATACTTTGATAGCGCTACTGCCAGTTTTAAAAATTTAGACAAATCACATAGCGAAGGATTAGTAGAAGATCCGTTTTAGATCCTAATTATTTATATTTTTTATGCTTTATTCAAAGGAAATTCAAGGATTAATTAAAATTTTTAGTTATTTTCCAGGAATTGGCCCTAAAGCCGCACAGCGGTTTGTTTTTTATTTGTTGCGACAACCTGCAAAGGATAAAGCAAATCTGATTAAACATCTTAATGATTTAAACAACATCCATTCTTGCTCAATTTGTCATAATTTTTCTAACTATAAAATTTGTCCTATTTGTGAAGATTTAAGAAGAGACCATTCAATCGTTTTAATTGTGGCTAGACCACAGGATTTGATAGCTATTGAGAAAATGGGGCGTTATAAAGGACTTTATCATGTTCTAGAAAGAGAATTAGAAGTTATTGAACAAGCTAATTTTGCCAAGATTATAACCAACAATTTATTGACTAGACTAAAAAAAGACAATAAGATAAAAGAATTAATTTTTGGTTTTGATTTAAATATAAAAGGAGAGGGAATGACTCTCTATATCTCTAATCTAATCAAGCGAGACATAGAATTAAAAGAACGTTTAAAGTTAAGTAAAATGGCCAGGGGCTTGCCTTTAGGGGCAGAAATAGAATACGCAGATGAGATTACTTTAGGTGATGCCTTGAACAATAGAAAAAATCTTTAAAATTAAATATTATTGTTATAAAAAAAGGACAGGATTTCTCCTGCCCAACGTGGGAATGGAATTAAAATTTGTCCCTAGCGTTGGGACAAAACTTTAATATTATAGCTTTAGCTTCTTTAGCCTCTTCAGGGCTATTGAAGCTCCATTCGTGGACCCGAATATAGGATCCATAACCAAATTCAAGGTGCTTTAGCTGATCATTGTTGATCAGCGTTATAAGCTCTTTGTCCTCATCTTCTATTCGCAAGAAGATCCATCCCTTTTTCCTATTTGGCATTTTATTTACCTCCTTTCCTAGATATTTTAAATTATATCAAAATATTTGTATTAGTCAATATATGTTAATTAAAGTCAAGGTTATTCTTGGAAGTAATAAAAATAAGATAATTGTATTAACAAAAGATTCTTTAGAAGCTTATATTAAAGTCAAACCTATTCAGGGTATGGCGAATTTGGCAATTATCTCTCTTTTGTCCCAACATTTTCAAGTTCAGGAGAAGAATATCAAAATTGTTAAAGGGTTCAAAACAAGAAATAAAATTTTTAAATTAAAAATATAAATTATGTTAAAAGAAAATATCTTTCATTTTAATAATTCTCTTAGTTCTTTCTTGGAGTTTGTCTTAGCTTTTTTTGTTTTTGTATTGTTGTTTCGTCTATTCCAACGATATATTTTACAAAAATTCAAAAAAATTGCCAAGAAAACAAAAACAGACATTGATGATATTTTTTTGAAAATTATTGAAAGTATAAAGCCCCCATTCTATTTGTTCCTATCTTTTTATTTAGCTTTTAAATTTTTAGATAGTGGGATATTTCTGCAAAAAATAGTTAATACAATTCTAATTATTTGGATAACTATTCAAATAATTCTTGCAGTTCAAATTTTAAGTGATTATATAATTAAGAAATTCTTTCTTAAAGAAAAAAATAAAGAGTCAAAAGCGTCAATTAATTTAATTGGTAAAATATTTAAAGGCATTTTGTGGGCTATAGGTTTATTGTTGATTTTATCAAATCTAGGGATTGATATAACGTCTTTAGTCGCTGGGTTAGGTATTGGCGGTATTGCTGTAGCTTTGGCTTTGCAAAATGTTTTGGGTGATTTATTTAGTTCTTTTGCATTACATTTTGATAAACCCTTTAAGGTTGGCGACTATATTGTAATTGGTTCGCATTCTGGAATTGTTCAGAAAATCGGCATCAAGACCACCAGGATTATGGCTTTACAAGGAGAAGAAATAGTAATTTCTAATCAAGAATTAACTTCTACTCGTATTCAAAACTTTAAAAAAATGAAGGAGAGGAGAATTTGTTTTTCTTTTGGTGTTGTTTATGAGATTTCATCAGAAAAACTTAAACAAATTCCTGAAATCATTAAAAAAATAATTCAAAACAATAAGTTGATTCGTTTTGATCGAGCTCATTTTGTTAAATTTGATGATTCTGCGCTTTTGTTTGACGTTGTCTACTATATATCCTCTTCAGAATATACTGTTTATCGCCAAATACATCAGGAGATACTTTTTAAGATTAAAGAGGAATTTGAAAAACAAGAGATTGTTATGGCCTATCCCACCCAGACTCTTTATGTCCAAAATAACTCAAAATCTTAGAGAATTGACATAAACCTCTAAATTTGTTATTGTATATACAAAGGAAGGAGGTGGGATATGATTAGAAATCCAGATTTTACTCTTAGCGTTGAACCGAACCCCGTTGAAGTAACGGGCAAATATGATAAGAGCAAGAAGATCACGACAATCGAGATTAAAGGGTTAGGGCTGTATTTAACTCTTGACCTTCCGGGTGACCATACAAAAGATGTTGCTCCGAAGAGAGTGAAAGAGGCAGTTCTTCGTCTTTCAAATAATGGAAGATTGCATTTATCCCGTACACATTTGTGGCCGGTGATACAGCAATTACCTTAAACTCTTTTCTCTTTTTTTTAGTGCCGGCAGAAATGTCGGCTTTTTATTTTTTTTAACTTTAAACCTCCCTATAACCAACCCGACGGGTTGGTTATGAATAATTTTTTGATATGGAAATTGAAGGGGATATGTGTTAGAATAAGAATTATGGAAATTGTTGAGATTAAAAATCAAAAAGAATGGGAAGATAATAGTCAGTTTTTGCAGTCCTGGTTATGGGGAGATTTCCAACAAAAATTGGGGCGTAAAATATGGCGTTGGGTAATCAAAGAGAACGAAAAGACGATTGTTCAAGCTCTAATTATTAAGCGTCAATTACCTTTTGGTTTTAGTTATTTATATTGTCCTCGAGGGCCTTTTTTTTCTGATGATTATAAGAAGAAAGCATTAGAGTTATTAATGGTTAAGATTAAATCTATAACTAAAGAGGAGAAAGCGATTTTTTTCCGTTTAGAACCATTGAAAGAAATGGAATTTATTTCTTCTAATCTAAGGGTTGATTCAATTCAACCTAGTCAAACTGCTATTTTAAATTTAGATATACCAAATAGTGATATTTTAGAGAAAATGCACTCTAAGACTAGATATAACATTCATTTAGCCCAAAGAAAAGGAGTCGTAATTGAGGAAAGTAAAAATATAGATTCTTTTTGGGATTTATTAAAGCAAACAACTCAAAGAGAAAATTTTAGGTCACATCCTTTAGCTTATTATCAAAAATTATTAAATTGTTCATTTACTAAGTTGTATTTAGCAAAATATAAGGATAAGGTTTTAGCGGCTCATTTAATTATATTTTTTAACAAAACAGCTTTTTATGTCCATGGAGGATCTTCAAGAGAGTTCAGGCAAGTTATGGCGCCTCATCTTATGCATTGGCATGTTATTAAGGAAGCTCAAGAAAATGGATATAAATTTTATGATTTTTGGGGCGTTGATCAACAAAAATGGCCAGGATTTACTAAATTTAAAATGAGTTTCGGTGGAAAGAAAATCATTTATCCCGGTACATTTGATTTGCCTTTATCAAAATTTTGGTATAATCTATATAAGATAGGTAAAAATATACGACACTAACGTGCGTAGATTGATTTCTAATTGATTATTTTATGCTTTTTGCATCTTTAGCTACAATTTTTTTTCTAATTTCTTCCCCCTTTTTTAATCAGGCCATTTTTTGGGATAATTTAATTGAGAATAACAATTCATTTCCTGATTCTTCTTACTCTTTGGGTCCTATATTAACAGCGAAGAGCGCATTAGTCGTTGATTTTGACTCTGATGATGTTTTGTTTGAGAAAGATTCAACCAAGATATTACCCATCGCCAGCATAACCAAACTTATGACAGCTTTAGTTTTCTTGGAGAAAAATACTAGAGAATGGGACGAAGAAATAGTAGTTTTAGAAGAAGACTTGATTAAATGGACTAGTAGCGGCGGAGAAGAAATACAGCCGGCAATGCTTAGTATTAAGCTTGGCGATGAGTTAAACCTTAAAGATATATTTTATTCCAGTTTGATAAAATCAGCCAATAACTCAAGTAAAATTTTAGCCAGATTGATTCCTGCTTGTTGTGGACAAACATTTTCGGATTTGATGAACAAAAAAGCAAAATCTTTAGGAATGGCAAATACTTATTTCACTGAACCAACTGGACTTAGTCCATCTAATCGATCCAATGCTGAAGATTTGTCTAAGTTGATGCGCGAAGTTTTCAATAAAGATGAAATTAAAGAAGCTCTGTCCTATCAAGTTTATGATGTTAAAATTAAAAGGAATGGATTTTCCTACAGACAACGTCTTTATAATACTGACAAATTATTGGGTAATTTTATCAACATCAAGGGAGCTAAAACTGGCTATTTAGAAGAAAGTGGTTATTGTTTGGCTGGAGTTAGTAATTATTTGGACAGAAAGTTGATAGTGATAATATTAGGAGCTGAAAACAGCGAAGATAGATTTCAGGAAGCAAAGTCTTTAATTTGGTGGACTGGAGAGAGATTAGATAGTTAAATATGTTACCAGAAATTAAAACAATTCTTTTGGCAATGACGCCAATTAACGAATTGAGAGGAACTATACCAATTGCTATTTTGGTTTTTGGATTGACTCCAATTAAAGTTTTTTTTCTAGCTTGGATAGGAAATATGATACCAATTGTTTTCCTTCTCTGGTTTTGGAAATATTTGTCTGAGAATCGGGCGTCTAAAAATAAATTAATCAAGAAATTTTTAGATTGGATTTTTAAAAGGACCAGAAAACGTTTCTATAAGAAATATTCTCTTTATGGAGATTTGGCCTTAATTATTTTTGTAGCTATTCCGCTACCTTTTACTGGAGCTTGGACGGGAAGTATTGCCGCTTTTCTTTTTGGAATTTCTTATGGCCGTAGTTTAGGTCTTATTTCAATAGGAGTGCTAATAGCAGGAGTAATAGTAACAGCAGTAACTACGGGAATTTATTCTTTTTTATAAACACAAAATGAAAAAACCAATTATTGTGGCTAATTGGAAGATGAATCTGATTGATTCAGAAGCCAAAAATTTAGCTGAAAATATCAAAAAACAATTTCAAAATTTAGAAGATATTGATATCGTGCTTTGTCCTTCTTTTCTTGACGTAAAAGATATTGCTGAGATATTAAAGGATCAGAAAAGTCCTAGATTATTCTTAGGGGCTCAAGATTGTTTTTGGAAATTAAAAGGAAATTTTACTAGTGGAATTTCTCCAGCTTATTTGAAAAATATAGGATGTGATTATGTTATTTTAGGAAACTCCGAAAGGCGTAAATATTTTCAAGAAACAGATGAAATGATTAATCGCAAAGTTCAAGCTTCTCTGTTGGCTGGTTTAACACCAATTATCTGTGTAGGAGAAACTATAGAAGAGAGGAGAAGGGGAATTAAAGATTATATCGTTTTGGAGCAAGTTTCTTCTGCCCTTGAGGGAGTTAATTTAAAAGCTAGTCAAAAGATTATCGTTGCTTATGAGCCAGTTTGGGTCATAAATTCGTATCAAATAATTGAGCCGAAAGAGGCGATATATATGAATAAAATAATTATGCAGAGAATGATTGATCTTTATCCCTTGCCTTTAGTTAATAACAATATCAGATTTATTTATGGAGGAAGCGTCAGCTCTGATAATTTGAACTCATTTTTTGAAAAAGGATTAACTGATGGATTTTTGATTGGTCAAGCCAGTTTAGGCTTAGACGAATTTACCAAGATATGTAATCTAATTAATATCAAATGATTGATATCATTTTTTTAATAATTTTCTTCGCTTGTTTAGGAGGTATTATTTTTATAATTAGCCGTAAATTATTTTTTCTTTCTAATATTGATATTTCTAAAATACCAAAAGAAAAAATGGCAAAAATGAAGAGGGAGTTATTAGAAAAAAAGATTGCTCGAGAAATGACAGAGTTAAAAAATAAAATATTTGATCGTTTAAGGGTTTTTATTTCTTGTCTTATGTCTAAATTAAATAAGGGCTTGATTTTTTTGAAAAATTCTTTAAAATTGATTAAAGAGAAATCTAAATTATTTAGATAATCTTTTTAAAATGCCAATGTAGCTCAGTGGTAGAGCAACTCCATGGTAAGGAGTAGGTCGTCGGTTCAAGTCCGACCGTTGGCTCCATTCATGGGTGGGTACCCAAGTGGCCAAAGGGATTTGGCTGTAAACCAAATGGCTCCGCCTTCGTAGGTTCGAATCCTACCCCACCCACCAAGCTTAGCTTGGTTAATGTCGCTCTAAGCGCTACACCATTAAAAATTATATTCAAAAAAACTCTCTATCATAGAGAGTTTTTTGTGTATAATATAAAATAATGGAGCTCCTTATTGGAGGATATTAGAACCTTAGACATCTAACTTGAACTGCGCAATTTGACACCTTTTTATATAAAATATATATATTACTATAATATTGCTTATTATAAAGAGATTTAACAACTTCCTTTGTTGCGCAATTTGACATTTTCTAATAATACCTATATTATTTAGATAGATACTTATCTGCGCAATTTGACACCTTTTTATATAAAATATATATATTACTATAATATTGCTTATTATAAAGAGATTTAACAACTTCCTTTATTGCGCAATTAGACAATAAATTTAAAAAATATGAAAACAACAAATCCAAAAGAATTTTCAAAATCTAAAACAAATCTGGCAGGAGATCTTCTACGCAACAGTAAAACCCCAGAAGAAGATAGGTACAAAGCTTTAACAATTTTAAGTAATTGGCGAGCTTCTCATAGTTATCCAATGCATGTCTTTAAAAAAAGATTAAAACGAGTGTCTGAAAAAATAGATAAAAATGCATTATCTGCTCAAAGATTAAAAAGAGTCCCTTCAATCATTAAAAAGTTGAATAGGAGATATGAAAACAATAAAGCAACTATGAAGCTTACCCAGATGCAAGACATAGCTGGCTGTAGAGCTATAATGTCCAATATTAAATTGGCGCGCGAACTTTATGATAAATCTTATATTAAGGGAAATTTAAAACACAAAAAAGTAAACGAAAAAGATTATGTTTCTAATCCTAAAAATGATGGCTACAGAAGCATTCATTTAGTTTATAAGTACCTAAGTGATAAAGGAAAAAAAGATTATAATGGATTATTGATTGAAATACAAATCAGATCAAAATTACAACACATTTGGGCTACAGCAGTTGAAACAGTAGGTTTTTTTACAGGACAAGCAATAAAATCAAATGAAGGAGAAAAGGAATGGAATGATTTTTTTAGATTAGTAAGCTCGGCTTTTGCTAAAATGGAAAAATGTCCAATTATACCAGAAACACCTGATGATGAGAAAAAATTATATTTTCTCATAAAAGAAAAAGAAAGGGAATTAAATGTAATCACCAAAATGAAAAATTGGACTGAATCAATTAGACTTATTGATGATCTAAAAAATAAGAAAAATCGTCATTTCTTTTTACTTGAATTAGACACTATTCAAGAAAAATTAATAATTTCTACATATTCAAAAAGACAAGAAGGGAAGGCAATAGATGATTATGCTCGAGCGGAAAAGAATATCTATGGAAAAAAAGAATATGATGTTGTCTTAGTTGGTGCAGACACTATGTCAGACTTAAAAAAAGCATATCCTAATTATTTTATGGATACCAAAGAATTTATTAATTATTTAAATAAAATTTTAATCAAATATTAGAAAATAAAAAAACGCTTTAAATAAAGCGTTTTTGAAATGGAGCGGGAGACGGGGATCGAACCCGCGATCTTCTCGTTGGCAACGAGACGCTCTACCACTAAGCTACTCCCGCGTTAATTATTTTCTTAATAGATCAATTACTTTGCGGTTCGTCAACAAATTTTTTAAATAATTTTTCCCTGATTCAGTAGCAAAATTTTTTAGCAATTCTTCCTGATTTTTATATAAATTAGAAATTTTTTCTATTTCTTTTTTGATTTCCTCTTCGTTCACAGATATTTTTTCTTTTTGAGCAATTTCGCGAATGCATAAAGCGCTTTTTATTCTTTCTTCTGCCTTAGATAGAAATTGTTTTTTTAATAATTCAACGCTACTTTTAATGCTTTGTAAATATTCTTCAAATTTTCCTGAAGATTGTTCAATAGAAGCTTTTAATTCTTCTATCATTTTGTTTGTTTCGTTGTCAATAAGTATTTCTGGTATTTCTTCAAATTGAGTTTGATTTATTAATTCTTGTAAAATTTTTATTTCTCGTCGTTGATCTTCTTTGGCATGAGCATTTTCCTCTAAATTTTCTTTTATCTTTTTTCTAAGATCATTTAAAGAATTAAAATTACCTACACTTTTGGAAAATTGATCGTCAACTTTAGGTAAATCAATATTATATATATTATTTATTTTTACCTTAAAGTTAACAAGTTTTCCAGCGATTTTTTTGTCAGGATGAGATTCAGGATATTTGAATGAAAATTCAGTTTGGGCATCTTTTTTTAATCCAATAATCTTATCACTTAAACCTGGGAAATATTCTTTCTCTAATCCCAATATTAAAGAGAAGTTTTTGATCTGACCATTATCTAACGGAACTTTATCGTGAAATAGCTCTAAATCTAGATTTACCTTATCTCCTTTTTCGGATTTACGTAAAACTAATGTTTCCTTGCCACGCATAGATTGTAATTCTAAAATTGCTTTTTCAATTTGATCTTCTTCAATTTTAATCTTGTTTTCTGCTACTTTTATATTCTTATAGTTTCCTAGTTTAATTTTTGGAATTAAAGGAACTTTTAATTTAAAAACTAATGGATTATTTGGGGCAAGTTTGATAATTTCTAGTTGTGGGGGAGCTACAGGATTTAACTCTTCTTGCTTAACAATTTCTGGATATTTTTTATTAATAGCTAAATCAGCCATTTCTTCCCAGATTTTCAATGGAGATATTCTTTGTTTTAAAATTTCGTCTGGAGCTTTTCCGGGACGAAATCCTTCTATTTTAGTATTAAGAGACAGATTACTTAAAGCTTCTTTTTCATATTTGGTTATTTCTGCGACAGAAAGCTCAACAGTAACTTCAATTAAATTTTGTGGTAATTTTTTGGTTTCAATTTTCATTCTTTTTTCTTTTTAACGGTTTTTTTAACAGTTGCTTTCTTTATAGCCTTCTTTTTAACGGTTTTTTTAACAGTTGCTTTCTTTACAGCCTTCTTTTTAACGGTTTTTTTAACTTTTTTCTCTTCTTTTATTTCTTTCTTTTCTTCTTCAATATATTCTTGGATATTGATTTTCCAACCAGTCAATCTCGCAGCTAATCTAACATTTTGGCCAGATTTACCAATAGCTAAAGATAATTGATCTTGTTTTACCCTAACTAATGCTATTTTTTCTTTTTCATTAATTTCTATTGATGAAACTTTCGATGGCGAAAGAGCATTAGATATAAATTCTTCTGGATTTTCGGAATATTTAATAATATCTATTTTTTCACCTCCACATTCACTGATAATTGTTTGAACTCTTATTCCCCTCTGTCCAACACAACTTCCAATCGGGTCAAGATTTTTTTCATCAGTCCAGACAGCAACCTTAGAACGCGAACCAGGTTCTCGGGCAATGGCCTTAATTTCTACAGAATTATTAGCTATTTCAGGTATTTCAGTTCTAAATAATTCTTTTAGAATTTCTGGATGTCGGCGAGAAACAATGATTTCTGGTCCCTTAGATCCTTTATTGACTGACATTATAAACACTTTTATTTTTTGGTCAGGAGAGTATCTTTCTTCTGAGATTTGTTCATGAGAAGGTAAGATAGCGGTAGTATCTCCGAAATCAACGAAAGTAGTATATTTTTCTTGTCTTTGTATACTTCCATTAAGCACTTTTCCTTCTTCTCCTTTGTATTTTTCAAAAATTATTTCTCTTTCTGCCTCTCTTAATCTTTGGGTGATGACTTGTTTAGCTGTTTGAGCTGCTATTCGTCCGAAATCTGATGGTACTTCTAGTGGAGTTCTGATGATATCTCCAATTTTGAATTTATTCTTGGTAATTTTTTTATTTTTAGGTGGCATGAGGTTAGCTTCAGAAATTTGTATTTCAGTTCTTGGATTAAAGCGTTTTTTTTCTTCAACTTCTTTCTTTTCATCATTTTTTTCTTTTCCCTCTAATTTTTCCTCCTCCAAAACGTCTTCAACTACGGTCTTAACGTCAAATACTTTCATTCCTTTGTTTTCGGGATTAAATTCAACTTTAATATTTTGATTTTTTTCGCCAAAATCTTTGCGAAAAGCTGCCGCTAAAGCTTGTTCTATGGCTTCTAGAACCTGCTCATGGGAGAGATTTTTTTCTTCGCAAATTTGTTCTATAGCTGATAAAATAGTAATTTCCATATATTTTATTCTTTAGATAAAGATAACTAACCCGATTTTAGGTTAGTTTGTTATATTTAACATCATAGCAGTTTTTTTAAAAAAACACAATACTTTTTTAATCTTCGTTTTTAACGAAGATTAAAGCGTAATGATATGGACCTGCTTCTAGTTCTTTCTGAAATTGTAATCCTGTTTTTTCAGCATAACTTTTGGCTTCTTCTATTGAAAGGCGATTTTCTAATGGAGGCCCTATGGGCACTTTAATCTTTTTCCATTCGGTAATTAGAAGTTTTCCTTCTTTTTTTAAGATTCTAGAAGCTTCTTTCATAATTTGATCTATTTTTTCATTTTGAAAAAGCATATTATTAAGCATAGCTAAATCTATACTTTCGTTGCGTATCTTTGTTGATTCAAGAATTTCTAAATCGGCCCAAACAGTTCTTAGGTTCGTAATACCGAATAAATTAGCGGTATTTTTTACATTTTCTAGGGCTGATTTAATAATATCTACAGCATAGACTAATCCGTCTTCGCCGATTAGTTTGGCTGCTTGGATTGCAAAATATCCTCTACTTCCACATCCTAAGTCAGCGACTTTCATTTTTTCTTCTAAACCAACTTCTTCCAGTAAACTGCGAGCATCAATTATATTATCTTTCACTATACTTTGTTTATTTTTGTTAGCCATATGATTGATAGTATATATAGGTTTGTTAATATTCACAAGCTTTAATATCTCTTTTTTTAAAAATCCCCGATTACCCAAGCGTCCAATTACCCATCTCTATATTACTTTTATTTGAGCTCCTATTTTATTTAAACGTTCGCTCAATTTTTCATAACCACGATTGATAGAATAAACATTGCGTAAAATTGAAGTTCCTTGTGCCTTGAGCATGGCAATTAAGATTATAGTTGCTGGTCGTAAAGCAGAAGGGCAAATAATTTCAGTTGCTCTTAATTTGGTGGGACCGTTAATATAGACTCTATAAGGATCGGCTAGAATAATTTTAGCTCCTAGTTTTGCTAATTCAGTATAATAAATAGCTCGATGTTCGTAAACCCAATCGTGGATTAGCGTTTGTCCTTGAGCTTGGGTGACAACAGGCACAAAAAAGGGCAAGTTGTCAATATTTAATCCCGGAAATGGTCTAGCATAAATTTTTTCTTCTAGAGCTTTTAATTTAGAAGGAAATGTTTTAATATCCACTAAGTTTGTAAAATTATTTTTACCCTTGTATTTTTTAATAATTTTAAAATTAAAACCCATTTTTTCTAATTTCAATAATTCCAATTCTAAAAAATCAATAGGGCATCTTTTAATCGTTAAGGTAGAATTTGTGGTTGCAGCAACAGATAAGAAGAACATTGATTCTATGGGGTCTTCACTAACATAATATTCAACAGAAGTTTTTATTTTAGGTTTTCCAAACACAGTGAGCGTTGTGGTTCCTATACCCTTGATCTTAACACCTAATTTGGTTAAAAAATAACATAAATCTTGAACTTGATAATTAGCTGAAGCAAATTTGATGGTAGTTTGTCCTTTGGTTCTGGCTGCGGCCATTAAAATATTTTCAGTAGTTGTGTCTCCTGATTCATAGAGAACTATTTTATTAGGTTTTATTCGTTCATGACTTATTTCATACGACTTATTAAGAGTTCTAATTTTAACTCCTAATTTTTCTAAAGCAAATAAATGTGGTCTAACTGTTCTTAAGCCCAATTTACATCCACCAGGTTGGGGGAGAGAAAATTTTTTAAATTCATGAATAAGGGGACCCATAAACATAACAATACTTCTTGTTTTGGTCGCTGATTTTTTGTTGAGATTTTTTATTTTTAATTTTAAGGGACAAATAATTTCCAAATCACTTTTTTTTATCCATTCTACTTTAACCCCTAAACTACGTAGAACTTCAATCATGCGATTGACCTCTTCGATGTGTGGGACTTTTCTAAGGATAGTTTTACCCTTATTTAAAAGGCTAGCCGCCATTAATCCCATGGCACAGTTTTTGGATGTATTTGTAATAACCGTCCCTTTTAGTTTTCGTCCTCCTTTAATTTCAAGATTCATATGCCAAAAATATTAAAATTTTATTTACCAGTAAAAAGACAACAAACAGCTCCTTTGAATTTCCAGTCATTTTTTTGAGCTTTTAATAGTCCAGCTATAGACAATAGACTATCATAGCTTATTCCAGTAATATCTGTATTATTTTCAATAATTTTTTTTGCTCTTTTAAGTTCTTTGTCGCTAATTACCCAAGCCCATCCAGCTGATTCTTGAAGGGTTCTTATAACATCAGTTTTTCTTTTGGCTGTTTTGTCTACAATAGCTTTAGCTAAAGATTTCTTTTTGAGCTTGAAATCTTTGTCAAAATTTTGGGACAAAGAATGTATTTTTTCTGTCTGAACGATATGAATTTCTACATTCTGATTTATTTTTTTAAAGTATTGAAATATTCCTAAACTAGTTATTCCCGAAGACGTTGGAATAAAGATTGCTTGCAAGTTTGGTATTTGTCCTATTTCTTCTCCTAAATTGATATAGGCTTCTTCGGCCTGAGGTTCAGTGGATCCCCTCAAAAATATAGCTCCTGTTTCTTTGGAAAATTTAAAAGCTTCTTGTTTGGCTTTTTTCGATTTTTTAATTTTAATCTGAGGAGAATTATTGCTAACTAATTTTAAACGTTTCCATTTTTTTGAGTCCATAGTTGATGGAACAAAAACCATTAAATTTATTTGAGAATTTTTTATTTTTTTTAAATAATAGCAAGCAGCAATAGCGGCATTGCCAGAAGAAGAAATCACAAAATCTTTTTCTCCTTGAGAAATATATTTCTCAAATAAATGAGAAAGAAGTCTGATTTTATGAGAACCAGATTCATTAAGGTATTCATGCTTAATCCAAACCTCAGATAAGTTTAATTTTTTAGACAAGTCAGGATATATTTTTTGTTCAGTGTTGTTAATAATCATAAGGGGGTTGACATTGTTGCTTATTTTTTTAAAATGTTATTATGTTTAATTTAATTTGCCCAGAGTGCAAAAACAATATTAATATTTCCGAAGTTTCTGAGATTAAAGAAGGTAGTATTATCGAATGTGATACCTGTGGGATTACATTAGAGATTTCAGGGATTGAAGGGGATAAGGTTAATCTAGAAGTGATAGACGAAGGTAAATAGTCTTATTTAAGAGAGATTTGTTTTACGCTTTGGTTAATCATTCCTCGAAAACTATGAGATCCTAAAAAGATAATTACATCTTTGGGTCTTGTTTTTGTTTTTAAGAAATTTATTAATTCATCATCTATCTCAAAATAAGAAACTTTTAGATTTTTCTTATTTTCTTTTTTGATTATTTCGGCAAGTTCTTTTCCATCCATTCTCTTTTCTTGCTTGGCATTTGTTTTGGTTTTTGATAATCGGGGGATTAATACAAAATCAGCAGAGGAAAATGTTTGTTGATAGAATTTTTTACTAGTTTCAGTACGGTTACCTACGTTTGGTTCATAAATAGCGAAAATACGAGATTGAGGGAAATAAAGACGAATAGCTTTTAGAGAACTTTCAGCTTTGATCGGAGAATGAGCTAAGTCATCAAATATAAAAATATTCTTTTCTGAAGATTTAAGTTCTAAACGACGTTTTACTCCCTGAAAACTATGAATTGATTTTTTTATTTTATCTATTTCTATTCCTATTATATCAGCCATAGCGATTCCCGCTGTGAGATTTTCAATCATATGTTCTCCAAATAATTTAGTTTCAAATTCTCCCAATACCTTATTTTGATTATAGACAGTAAAGCAAGATTTTTGAGACGACAAAGAATTTATTTCATAGGAATAATCTTTTTTGTTTTTAATTGCTTCTCTT
>Ga0075122_10001853_pt1 | contig 14523 bp, 16 predicted proteins | sample AntAceMetag02UKB_FD_69790 | JGI IMG/M metagenome (GOLD analysis project Ga0075122, IMG submission 69790) | Saline lake microbial communities from Ace Lake, Antarctica - Antarctic Ace Lake Metagenome 02UKB | ecosystem: Environmental > Aquatic > Non-marine Saline and Alkaline > Saline | place... | reverse complement strand
ATAAAAATCCTTGGTGGACTTACAAACATGATACTTATGAAAAGCCAAATGGCGAGGTAGGGGATTATTATTATGGTGAGACTCCGGGTAATGCTATGATAGTGCCAATTTTGGATGACGGTAGGATGGTTTTGATTTTACAGCAAAGATATTTAAGAGAAAAACAAAGTATAGAGTTTCCTTGTGGTGGCACTGTATTAGGTGAGTCTGCTTTGGAAACTGCTAAAAAGGAATTACTTCAAGAAGCGGGTTGTATTGCTGATGAATATATTAAGATAGGTGAATTTGAAGGATTGAATGGTCTTTGCAAAGATATGTGTAGTGTTTTTTTGGCATATGTGGAAGAACAAAAAGAACAAAATCTTGATGATACAGAAGAAATTGAAATAATTTATCGTCGTCCAGATGAAATAGATCAGATGATTAAAAAAAATGAAATTTGGGATGGGCAAACTATGGCAGCTTGGGCTATGGTCCATCACGAATTTTTACATAAAGAAAAATATGACACAAACTAACACAAATTTTATAAATACTTTTGGTTTTATTCGTGATAATAGTAAAGAAGGTCGTACACTTGAACATGTCAAAGTTGGTAAAATTTATGTTTCTCGTTTAGTTATTCAATCAGGTCAGATTACGGGTAATTATTATCATAAAAAAACTAGTTCTCTAATTATGGTAGAGGCCGGTAAAGTACAGATGAAGTATGTACAAGTAAATACTAAAGAAGAAAAAGAAATTATTTTGACTCCGAGTGGTGGTTTAATTAACGTACCACCTTATGTGGCTTTTTCTCGTCGTAATATTGGGACTGGTCCAGCCGTAGTTATAATTTTTTCTGATGCTCCTATACGTGAGGGAGATGATTTTGAGTTCGAGGTGTATAAAGATTAGAAAATATTTTTTAGATAAAATAACTCTTGCCATAGGGTTGTTTTTTGTTGTATAATGGAAATGAAAACAATCGGAAAGGAGGGGGATATGAAAAGAGATGAAATTACATCTCTTGGTAATGTTCGTTTTAGCCATCTCCTTCCGGAGTTGATTGCTAGAGCACAGGCAGGCTCCGAAGAGAAGGGTTTTTCAGACCAAGAACACGCGTGGTGGGAGATGAGAGCCCAGACGTTGAGTTCTTGGGATGGGGAGACCTTCCGTAGGAGAAGGCAACCATTTCTTCGGATTGTGAATACAAGCGACACTGGAAGGTGAGGAGGACAGTATGACCACTTTGTTGAGTGACCATGCAAACGTAATGGTCAAAGGGTGCGAAGATCGCCTGCGTCAAGCTAGTCCTGGCTCGACCGAAGCTGCTCATCGTCAGGAGTTGCTTTCTGTCGCCCGAGGCTTTCGAGGAGGAATCCATCTCGATTTCGATGTTTCTGAAATGGAACGTCAGAACCGAAGGTCGCGACGTGGTCTCATTTCGTAAGCCGTTTTTTCACAAGGAGTTCCCCCGAACCCACAAGTTCGGAGGAGGTACAAAGTAGTTCTTTAATAGGACTATTTTTTTGTTTTACAAATTAGAGAAATTTTGCTAATATATAGATATAATTTCTTATAAAAAAATAAATATGAGTCAATCAATTTTAGATAATTTGGTAAAAATCAAACAACTTGATTCACAAAATATGTTGGGAAGCCTTCAGCTTTTGTCAGCCCAAGTAGAGCAAATTTATAATACTGCTCGTGAATTAAAAATCCCTGCCAACTACAAAAATATAAATAATGTTGTAGTTCTTGGGATGGGTGGTTCAGCTATTGGTACTCATGTGGTAAAGACTTTGTTTGCTGATGAACTAAAAGTACCAGTAGAAATTATCAATGATTATAAATTACCAAAATTTGTAAATAATAAATCTTTAGTACTCGCTTCCAGTTATTCTGGAAATACAGAAGAAGTTGTGGAAGCTGTGAAGCAGGCAAAAATAAAGAAAGCTAAAATATTAGTAATTTCTGCTGGTGGAAAGTTAAAAGCTTTCGCTAAAAGAAATAAATTACCAGCTTTGATTTTTACTACAGAAAATAATCCCTGTGGTTCACCGCGTATGGGATTGGGTTATTCTATTTTTGGTCAACTGATTTTATTTTCTAAAGTCGGTTTATTAAAAATAAGTCAAACAAAAATAAAAGAAGTTGTAAAAATTTTGGCGTATTACGATGGGCTATTTGGTGCACTGACTCCTACCAAAGAAAACTTAGCCAAGCAGTTAGCAAAACTTACAATTGATAAAAATGTTTTTTATGTCGGTTCTGAGCACCTACTCGGTAATGTGCATATTGCTGCTAACCAAATGAATGAAAATGCTAAGCGTATGGCAGGTTATTTTGCCCTGCCAGAATTAAATCATCATTTGCTAGAAGGCATGGTAAATCCAAAAAATAATAAAACAAACTTGTTTTTTATTATGATATTGTCAGATTTGTATGGTATTAGAGTTCAGAAACGCTATGGTATTACTAGTAAAGTTTTTGACAGGCAAGGTATCAAACACCAGACTTATAAATTACAAGAAAAAGATAAACTGATGCAAGCGTGTGAGATTTTGGTTTTGGGTAGTTATATTAGTTATTATTCTGCCTTGTTAAAAAATATTGATCCAACAGATATTCCTTTTGTTGATTATTTCAAAGTGCAGATGAAATAGTGGACAAATTTTTATAAATATTGTAAGATTAGGTAAATTAAACATCAAACTATGAAATTATTGGTCTGCGGAGGAGCTGGCTTTATTGGCTCTAACTTCATTCACTATATACTAGAAAAATACCCACATTATGAGGTGATAAATTTTGATAAGCTAACTTACGCTGGTAATCTTGATAATCTAAAAGCAATTGAAGAAAATATAGAACATTCATCTCGCTATCATTTTGTGAGAGGGGATATTATTGATTATAAATTACTTTGCGAAGTGGTAGAAAAATACCAGATTGATCATATTATAAATTTTGCAGCTGAGACCCATGTGGACAGATCTATTCACGGTGACTGTAGTGAGTTTGTGATGACCAATACCTATGGTGTTTTGATGTTGTTAAATCTTGTAAAAAATTATAACATAGAAAAATTTGTAAATGTTTCTACTGATGAGGTCTATGGATCTCTCGAGTTGGAAGATGAAAGTTTGTTTACAGAAAGTACTCCTATAGAACCAAACATGCCATATGCAGCTGCCAAGGCTGGGGGAGATATGTTGTGTCGTGCTTATCACTCTACACACAAGCTTCCTATTGTGGTGACACATTGTTCAAATAATTACGGTCCATTTCAGTATCCAGAAAAATTGATTCCGATTTCTATTTTTAGAATTTTGAAAAATAAAAAGATTACTATTCATGGTGATGGTAGAAATGTTCGTGACTGGATTCATGTAAAAGATCACTGTAGTGCTCTAAATCTTATGCTTCACAAAGGTGAACCAGGTGAGATTTATAATGTAGGAGTAGATAATGAAAGAAGTAATCTAGATATTGCCAAAATGATTTTGCAGGCTATGAATAAGGGTGAGGATTTTCTTGAATTTGTTACAGATAGACCTGGCAATGACAAACGCTACGCAATTGATGCCTCAAAAATTCGTTCTTTGGGTTGGGAGCCAATTTATACTCGCGATCAGTTTGACATTGGAATGTCTGAAACAATCAACTGGTATTTAACTAATACAGAATGGGTTCATAATTTGTGGGGAAAACACGATGATGCTTATAAAATTAATAATGCTCCGGAATTGGAAAAGAAACAAAAAGAACATGATTTAAAAGTCCTAAATGGTGATGAAAAAGTCGATTAAATAGAACTCAAATTAAACAAATATAACAAATTAACACAAATAAATATTTGCGAAAATTTGTCTAATTTGTAAGATTTGCGTTCTATAAAACATTTTATTTAGATATTATTTTAATACTGGTGGTATTAGCGTCGGGATCCTTCGATTCGCTATGCTCACTCAGGATTGTGTATGAAGTTTAAAAAATTAAAATTAAAAATTGTAGAAAATGATAAAGCAACTTATAGTTTTGCTGAGCTTAAGGATTTTGTAGATTGGAAAGTAAAACGAGTTTATTATATTCAAAATGTAAAAGAAAATACAGGTCAACATTGTCACAAGGAAGAAAAAGAATTGTTTGTCATGGTATCTGGTAGTTGTACTGCCATTATTGACCAGGGGAATGGCAAAGAAGATGTTTTATTAGAGGGACCTGGTGATGCGATTTATGTAGGTGGTTATGTTTGGCATGGATTTAAAGATTTTGCCCCGGGTTCAGTATTGTTGGCATTGTCTTCAACAAATTATAAAGAGGATAGAAGTGACTATGTAGAGGATTATGAGGAATATAAAAAGTTAGTAGAAAGTTTATAAAGTATCCGCCAAAGGCGGACCAGCCTTTGGCTGGGAAAGTCAAAAGTATTTATTGACCGCCATGGTGGTGGTTTTTTGTTTTGGTATTGACAAAGTATATTTTTTATGGTAAAAGAAGTATAGAAAACAACGCCACGGGAGTGGCAGGAGGTTCTTACAATGGCAAAGATTTCTTTGCGTGGGGTTGTCGGGTACGAGGGTGGTACTTTGGAGTGGTTGCAAAAGGTCTCGCTCGGGGGAGAACCTCGTCTCGACCTGGCAATCGCCGTGGTAACCCAGTACCGTCGGGCTCGGGCGTTCCAGCGGTCGGAGGATGAGAGCGACCAGGAGTATGGGGTGATGCTGATGAATCAGTTCATCATCCACATGGTTTCTCTCGGTCACCACTACTTGGTCCAGGGCGACATTCCTGCGGCCTGGCTCGCTGAGCACAACAAGGCTTCTGCTCTGCACGTTCTCGGTGAGCACAACAAGGCTGACGTCATCAACCGTCAGATCCTCGTTGAGATCGATGGTTACCGTGAGGAGCACGAGGTACTCGACGAGGACGGCGAGTTCGTCGAACTCAAAGTCTTTTTCGGCTTGGTGGAGAACAACGAGGAGTACCGGCAACAAGTCGGTCACGAGACCTGGGGTCAGAAGGTAGAGCACATGAAGGAAATGCATCTACCCGACTACCCGGGCCGGGTCGAGGTTTACGTCAAGTATCTGCTTGAGGAAGATCTCATGAGCAAGGGTGAAGCTTCGTTCAAGATTGGCGAAGTACTCATTTACTGCTGTGATATTCACCTCTTCGGTAAGTACGATCAGCTCGAGCGTCTGCGCCTGTTCGCCCTCTCTCTTCAGGGGCACACCGACTAGGGGCACACTTCACTTCTTCTTTTCATCCTTCCCTAAGGTCATTGAATTGACCAGTTCTTTCTATTCCCACCCCACCCCGCCGCATGACATCCTTCCTGCGGCAACTTCAAAAGAATCCGATATGATCGGGTTTTTTTGTTTAATGGCGTAGACTTGAAAAAAAACTCTAAAAAGGCTATAATTGTGAATATATTATTTAGATTGAGCTTTAAACACGGGATCCTTCGATTCGCTGCGCTCACTCAGGATTTACTTATGAAAAACAAGAAACTCCTTATTTTAGGCGCCAAGGGTAATCTTGGTTCTGTTTTGTTAGATATTTTTTCAGATAAATATGAAGTGACAGCTTGGGATTTTGCAGAGTGTGATATTACCGATGAAAATTCTCTAGAGAGTATTAAAGAATTGGTTCCAGATATTATTATCAATGCGACTGGTTATAATGATGTTGATAAGGCAGAAGATGAAGGTAAAGAAATGGTTTACAAAGTAAATGCAGGAGCTGTGGGAAATCTTGCTAAGTTAGCAAAAGAATTAGACAGTGTGTTTGTGACTTACTCTACTGATTATGTTTTTGATGGAGAAAAGGGAAGTGGATATACAGAAGAAGATGTACCAAGTCCTGTTTCTGAATACGGCAAGTCAAAATATGAAGGTGAGAAATTGGTCCGTGAAGTTTGTGAAAAATATTATATTATTCGTCCCTCATGGATTTTTGGGGTAGATGGTTCTGGTAAAAAAAGTTTTATAAATTTAATGCTTGACTTAGTTGTTAATCAAGGTAAAACACACTTGGATGTGGAAGAGTCAAGTGTTAGTAGTCCAACTTATTCTGTCGACTTGGCAAAATTAACAAGGGAAATTATTGAAGGCGAATATGAGTATGGAATTTATCATGGTAGCAATACTGGGCAGTGCAGTCGTTATGAATGGGCTCAGAAAATGTTTGAATTAAAAAATATCAAAGTAAACATAACTCCCGTGGATGAGGATTTTTTTCCTCGTACAGCAAGACGTCCAAAGTATTCTGTTTTACTTAATACAAAATTACCTGCGTCAAGAAGTTGGCAACATGCCCTGGAAGAATATTTAAAAACTATCTAATCGGCCTTCGCTAAAGCTACGGCCAGACAAGTATGGATTTAAGCATTGTTACAGTTAATACTAATGACAAAAATATTTTGAGACAAATCAAATCTGTTATTGAGTCAACAAAAAATATTGAGTTTGAACAGATTGTGTCTGATAATGGTTCAACTGATAATAGTCTAGAAGAAATTAGAAGTAAATTTCCAGAAGTAAAAATTGTTGAAAATAAAAAAAATATTGGGTTTGGTAAAGCGAATAATAGTGGGGTTAATATTTCTACTGGTAAATATGTTTTATTGCTCAATCCTGATATGGAAGTACAGTCTGGATCTTTAGAAAAAATTGTAAAATGGATGGATGACCATAAAGATGTTGGTTTGGTAAGTTGTAAATTAGTAGACAGCGAAGGTAAATTTAGTAAAAATGCTGCCCCAAGAAGATTTCCTAAGCTTGTTGACCAGTTGGCAATTTTATTGAAATTACCTCATGTTTTACCTAAAATAGTAAATAAGTATTTGCTGACTGATTTTGATGAAACACAAGAGCAGGAAGTAGACTCTGTGCGTGGGTCTTTTATGTTGCTAAGAAAGGAAATAATTGCTAAACTAGGGTGGGCATTTGATCCACGATATTTTATCTGGTTTGAGGACGTAGATACTTGTCGTGAAGTAAAGAAACTGGGTTATAAAGTTATGTACACACCGATTATTTCTTGCGTAGATTTAATTGGTCAGACTTTCAAAAAACAACCAACTTACCAAAAACAAGTTTGGTTTACAGGTTCAATGCTTAAATATTTTAAAAAATGGGAGCCGTGGTACAAATGGATGTGGATTGCAATTTTTAGACCAGTGGCATTACTACTCACTTTAGTAGTTGGTAAATTCAAAAAATAAATTATGACAAAATTAACTATCAATACAATATTTTTTAAAGATGAAGAAGAAAAGTATTTTTCTTATCTTTTTGAATCTTTGCAAAAACAAACTTTCAAAGATTGGCAGTTGCAAGTTTTGGATAACGGAGCCAGTCCTGAGTTGATTGGAAAATTGAAAGGGCAATTAGATAAATTGGATAATAAATCAGAAATAATTCACTCTGACAAAAATATTGGTTTTGCCAACGGTCATAATTTACTATACAAAAAATCTGACAGTGAATATGTCTTGATGTTGAATCCAGATATGTATTTGCAATTAGACGTATTGGAAAAGTTGGTAAAATTTCTTGATCAACACAAGGAAGTGGCCACAGCCTCAACACGATTGATGCGTTGGGATTTTGCTAAGCTAGGATCTGGTGGAGATTTGCAAGCTAGCTTTACCAATCAGATTGACGCTATTGGTATTAGGCTTTTGCGTAATCGTAGAGCTATAGAGTGGCTTGCTCAACAAGAGTGGAAGGAAGATAGTGAAAATAAACATGTCAAAAATTTGTATAATAAATCAATTGTAGAAGTTTTTGGAGTGTCTGGAGCTTTGCCAATTTATCGTAAGTCACAAATTGATAATGTTTTGTTACCAGACGGTAATGTTTTTGATCCAACTTATCACTCATACAAAGAAGATCTCGACTTAGCTTATCGCTTGCGTAACATGGGTTATACTTCTTATGTGTTACTCGACGCAGTTGTTTATCACGATAGGACTGGTGCTGCGCCAAAGAAAATGGGGGATTGGTCTGCTATAAAAAATTATAAAAAACATAGTAAGTACATTCGTTTTCATTCTTACAAAAATCATTTACGTACACTTTATAAAAATGAATATTGGCAGAATTTATTACTAGATTTACCATTTATATTTTGGTTTGAGTTCAAGAAGTTTGTATTTTTATTATCTACTTCACCCAGTGTGATTTTTGTTGGTTGGAAAGAAATTTTACAAAATTATAAATATACTAGAAAAGCAAAAAAAGATATAAAACAAAAACGAAAAATGTATTGGAAAGGTTTAAGACGTTGGTTTAGCATATAAATTATGAAAGACATTTGTATTACAATGGTAAACACAGACGAAGAAAAGGACATCGAGAGATGTCTTTTGTCACTATACGAAGATAATAAAGATTCTGGCTTAGATATCAGTATTGTAATTATAGATAACAATAGTAAAACTGATATAGAACCATTGGTAAAAGAAAAATTTCCAAAAGTAAAATTATTACGTCAAGAGAAAAATCAAGGTTTTGGTAAGTCTCACAACAAAGCTCTTTCAAGTGAAGAAGCAAAATATTATTTTGTTCTCAACCCAGACACTGTTTTCAAAACCAATGAGCATTTGTTAAAGGCCATGTATGGCTTTATGGAAGAACATGAGAAAGTAGGAATGATTGGTCCAAGAATTGTTTATCCAGATGGCGCTTTACAGTATTCTTGTTATCGTTTTCCTAGATTTATGCAACCACTCTATAGTCGTACTTCACTTGGTAAAAAGGGAAAAGGTAAGCGCATCGCAGATGAGTTTACTATGAAAGATTTTGAGCATAATGAGACTCGTCCAGTAGATTGGATTATGGGTTCAGCTATGTTTGTACGTAAAATTGCTATGGACGAGGTGGGTATGTTTGATGGCAGATATTGGATGTATGCCGAAGATAGTGATTGGTGTCGTCGTTTTTGGGAGGCTGGTTGGCCAATTTATTATGTTCACAATATTGTGATAGAACATTTTCACGGACGGGCTTCAGCCAAAGTACCAGGGATTATAAATGCTTTACTCAAAAATAAATATGCTCGTGTTCACCTAATAAGTTGGCTCAAGTATTTTTGGAAATGGCGTGGTAATCACAAATACTATGCAAAATAAAAGCAAGATTGTTATCATGTATCTTCTTTGGGATCAGGAACCGTATGATTATCTATCCGACGCTATTGAAGGTGTAAAAAACCAAACCTATGACAAAGACTCGACAGAGTTTTTGCTTGTTTATAATTCACACAAACCAGAAAATAAATCAGCTTGTCCATATATTCGTGAAGAGGTAGAAAAACACAAAAGTGAATTATCTCATGTGACAATTTTAGAACAGACAGAAAATCTTGGTTTTTCGGGTGGTAATAATTGTGGTATGCAGTGGGCACTAGACAATGGTTTTGATTATGTATTTCTTCACAACGGTGATGGCTATATGGGCGCAGACTGTCTTGTAAAAACGGTGGAAGCTCTGGATAAAGATAAAACCATTGGTGCGGTACAGTCGCTTGTTATGCTTCATCCAGAAACAAATCTAATAAATAGTTCTGGTAATGCCTATCAATTTCTTGGTTTTGGTTATAGTAATGATTATAGGAAAGATATTAATAATTTAAATTTACCTGAGATAAAAGAAATTGCCTATGCCAGTGGAGCAGCTATTACTATGCGCACAAGTTTACTAAAAGAATTTGGACTGTGGGATCATGATTTTTTTATGTATCATGAAGATACTGAATATTCTTTTCGTTTGCGTATGGCAGGTTATAAAATAGTTGCAGTCAAAGATTCTGTGTTTTACCACAAATATCAATTTTCAAAAAGTATTTCTAAGTTTTTTTGGATGGAGAGAAATCGCTATGCTGTCATGCTTATGTTTATGCGTCTGCCAACTTTGCTTTTACTAATGCCCATGGAAATAATTTTAGAATTTGGTTTGTGGATTTTTGCTTTCAAAGGTGGTTGGGCAGGGGAGAGATGGAAGGTTTACAAGTATTGGTTGAAAACTGAAAATTGGAAATTGTGGTGGGGCAAGAGAAAGAAGATTCAAAAGATGAGAAAGATAACGGACAGAAAAATGCTAAAGAGTTTCGCAGCTGGAATTTATTTTCAAGAAAAAACAATGCAAAATCCAATTTTAAAATATATCGGCAATCCTATTTTAACTTTGTATTATTGGGTTGTAGTAAGATTGTTGATTTGGTGGTAACCAATCCTGAGAGAGCTCGAGCGACCGAAGGATCCCGATGTAAAAATAAAAAAACAACGAGATATTTCAATCTCGTTGTTTTTTGTTTATAATTTTATATATTGTTTATTTTTCTGACACGGGATCCTTCGACCCCCCTTCGTAAATTCAGGGTTGCTCAGGATTGGTTAGTACTCTAGTTTAAACACACCATCTACACCAGAATAATTCCCTAGGAAAAATATTTTTCTTGCATTGGGGTTAGCAGAGATTTGTTTTATATATACTTCAGACAAAAGTTCATGGGTAATGTAATACCCTGGGTTAAAACTTGTGATTCTATTTTCATTTGCAAGCAATAAAACCCCATATTTATCGAGTGGATAAAGGAATTCAATTTTTTCACTAGTGCGATCAAAAAGTTCAGCTCGACCGTCCTCATAAATACTCCAGAGTTCCCATGGTGACCATATTAGCCATTCATTTGTATGTGAGTTATAAAGATGATTAGTCGCATTGATATTGTGGTTATTATCTAAATTATCAAAATCAAGAATTTTAATTTCACTAGATGTTTTGTAAATTATTCTGTTGTTATTTATATTAATTATTTTTTCTACACCATTACCTAGATTATATTCTTTATCTTCATTTTTTATTTTTCCTTCGCTGTAATGCCAAATATTTTGATTATCTTTTGTGTACCAAATATTTGTTTTAAAAGGTAGGGTAAAAATAAGTTCTTTTTTGTTTAAATTGAAAGAATTAATTTCATTTAGTTCTTGTATATATAATAGGGGGGAAAATTCACTATTACTCCATTGTAAATTAGTTATGTTGGTTGTGAAATTATAAGTTTGGGTAGTATCGGGTGTGTTTGCATTTGTAATTTGTATTGAAGTTGGAGTCTTAATAGCAAAAAAATTGGCAAATGGTGACCAAGATATTTCTACATTTTCAAGTGCACGATAAATAGAAGTAAGATCCTCTGTGGCTGTCTTGTAGAGGTAAAGTTCGTTTATATTTTTATTTTTTGTTTGTACCAAAATATATTCACCATTGAATGATGTGTGTAGATTAGTTATATTATCTAAAGTTGGTAAAATTTTTATAGGTAGACTTTGTTTGAATAGTGTAATGTCACGTACATAAGTCGTTTTCCTACTTTCAATAGAAATTTCTTTTGACCAATCTTGATAACCGGATTTTTGTAAAAGTAGAGTATAGTTGCCAGGTGCACGATTGGACAGTCTAATCGGCATATTTTTATTTACTTTTACATTATTTAAAAATACTTGTATATCATTTGGTTTGGCATCAATACTAAGAACCCCGGTTTGTTCTATCTGTCCAGTAGAAAAATCATAACGATAGCCAGCAGTGTACATTATCACTAATGGAGATACAACAAAAAAAATAACAAACAAGAAAATCATGATGCCGCGACGGATAGGTTTTGTTAAAATTGTTTTAGGATAGGTCATTTGAAGTTTTAAAGCTTTTCAGGTACAATAATACCGTATTTAAACCAAAAAATCAAGTTTTTATGAGTAATATTGTTATTCAAGGTGGTAAAGAGCTTTCTGGTAAAATAACTGTAAATGGAGCAAAAAACGCTGTTTTACCTATATTTGCCGCCACTCTTATTGCGGAAGGTGAATATTTACTTCACAATGTACCAAATTTAAAAGACATAGAGACTTTATCAGCCCTTTTGAGAGAGCTGGGCTTGGTAGTAGAAAAAGTAGGGGAACATGACTATAAAATTATAAATAATGGTATCACAAAAGTAGAAGCACCTTATGAATTGGTAAAAGAAATGCGTGCTAGTTTTTTGGTGATGGGGCCACTTCTTGCAAATAAAAAACAGGCCAGAGTGGCATTGCCAGGTGGCTGTGCTATTGGGACTCGTCCAGTCGATATTCATCTGAAAGGTTTTGAGGCCTTGGGTGCAACAGTAAAAATGGATCATGGTTTTGTAGAGGTGAGTGCAGATGAACTGCAAGGTGCAAATATGAAATTAGATTTTCCAACTGTGACTGGTACAGAAAATATTGTTATGGCAGCAGTACTAGCTAAGGGACAGACAATTATAAGGAATGTGGCCAAAGAACCGGAAATTGTAAATATGTGCGAGATGCTAAATGCTATGGGGGCTAAGATTTCTGGAGCTGGCACTGACAAAATTGTTATTGAAGGTGTAGAAAAAATGAATGCCTGTGAATTTACTATTGTTTATGATAGAATTGAAGCTGGTACTTTTATTATTTTATCAGCTCTTACAAATGGTGGTGTTGAGGTTGAAAATGTAAATCTAAATCATTTGGAAGGTTTTGTAAAAAAACTTGAGAATATGGGGGTGGAAGTGACAGAAGAAGATGGTTTAGTAAAGGCAATAGTAAAAGATAAGTTAAAAGCAACAAAAATTACAACCGAGTGTTATCCTGGTTTTCCAACTGATCTGCAAGCCCAGATTATGGTATTGATGAGTCATGCTCATGGGGTAAGTAAACTAAAAGAAACAATTTTTGAAAATCGTTTTATGCATGTTCAGGAACTTGATCGTATGGGAGCAAAAATTGAGGTAGAAGGCAAAACTGCAGTGATAGAGGGTGGTATAAAATTTAGTGGTGCAGAAGTAAAGGCCACGGATTTACGCGCTGGAGCTAGTTTAGTTTTGGCTGGTCTTATAGCAGAAAATACTACCATCATTAGTGATATTTACCATATAGAGCGTGGTTATGAGGATCTGGTAGAGAGATTACAAAAGTTAGGGGCTAATATAAAATATAAAGATTAATATGAATGAAAAATACAAAGATTACATTGTACCAATTATTTTCTTTTTTCTCGGAGTGACAAGTCAATCTGGCTTTTTGATAATGCTTTCCATATTTTTACTTGTTTTTAAACTTTATAAAAATAAAAAAATTGATTTGAATACTTTAAATAATTTAAAAAATAAATTTAATAAAATTAATATTAATGATTTGGCTCCCAATAACAATGAGGTGGAGTTTGATTCTAACAAAAAATATATGGAAACAATCAATCCAAAACAGGGGAAAAAAATAGGTATTTTAATTGGTCTGGGTGTGGTAGTGATTTTGATTCTTAGTTTTGCTAGTGCTTTTTGGGTAGTGATAGATGCTGGTGAAGCCGGTGTACAGTCATTTTTCGGTAAAGTAAAAGATCAAGAATTTAGTTCTGGCTTCCATCTAAAAAATCCATTGGTAAAAATTACCAAGATGAATGTGAGAACAAAGGATTATACGATGAGTATTATTCAGGGGGAAGGACAGAGACAAGGTTCTGATGTTATTTCTGCTCTTACCAAAGAAGGTTTGAGTGTTGATTTGGATATCACTGTGCTTTATCATTTGGTAGAAGAAAATGCTTCTGATATTTATAGGGACGTTGGTTTGAATTATGATGAGGTTATAATTCGTCCACAAATTAGAAGTGTAATTAGAGAAATTATTGCTCAGTATGAAGCTAAAGATATCTATTCAGAAAAGCGCCAAGAGGCTTCACAGGAAATTGCTGATAATTTAGTTACAAAGTTAGGACCAAGAGGAATTGAATTGGAAGAAGTTTTGATGCGTCACGTCCAATTGCCGGCTGATTTAGCACAAAGTATTCAGTTAAAATTACAATCAGAACAAGAGGCACAGCGCTATGACTTTTTATTGCAAACAGAAACAAAAGAAGCTGAGAGAAAAATTATTGAAGCCAAAGGGCAACGCGATGCTCAACAGCTTATCAATCAGAGTTTGACTGAACGTTATTTGCAATATTTATATATCCAGAACTTGCAAGATAGAGAAGGTACAATCTACGTCCCAACCAATGCTAACAATGGCGTGCCGTTGTTTAGAGGGATTTAAGAAATATAAAAAAGAAAACAGCCTCGAAAATGAGGCTGTTTTTAATTGAGTTGAGGGGGCCCTGGCGCGCGAGAATGCGTGCCAGGGCTGTGGATCCAGAGTGGTCGGCGCTCTAGCTGAGGAGCGTGCGTTTGTAGCCAGGAGGGATAATCTCGATCGATTCAATATCCTCCGGGGAGATTGTGCGCGGACCTTCCTCGATCTTGGTCCCATCACCATCTTCTCCCTCGTGGTAGGAATAGACCGCGAACGGTCCTTCATCATCCAGACGGTCTACGTTCTGGGTGTGAGCCCAGATTGTTGTTTTGTCTTTCAAGGAGATCTTGATTCCTTGACCTGCTGCTACTACGAGAGTGATTCTGACTTCTGATGCTTTCATGACGTTCTCCTGGCCCTTAGGCCGGTTGTTTGGATTCTGGATATAGTAAAATTACCAA
>Ga0075122_10001852_pt1 | contig 14529 bp, 16 predicted proteins | sample AntAceMetag02UKB_FD_69790 | JGI IMG/M metagenome (GOLD analysis project Ga0075122, IMG submission 69790) | Saline lake microbial communities from Ace Lake, Antarctica - Antarctic Ace Lake Metagenome 02UKB | ecosystem: Environmental > Aquatic > Non-marine Saline and Alkaline > Saline | place... | reverse complement strand
GACATAGAATTTTTCCATAAATTTTCCAGAACCGGTATTTCTAACTTGTTCGACATGTTCTATTACACTTTTGGGGCTACGAGAATAAAGAGCTTGTAACATAGCATTGTCCTCGGGGGTGAATTCATCGTAGATATAGATATTTGCCATATTTTTATAATTATTTTTTGAACTCTAGTTTGTTTTTAGGAATATATTGCCTGTGTTTTACGCCGGCCAGGTCAAGCATTTTTCTAGAAGCTACCCATTGCGGATTGTCATGATATTTATCGCTTTCATAAATAATTTCTTTAATGCCTAACTGGATAGTTATTTTAGCGCATTCATTACAGGGGAATAGGGAGCAATATAGCTTAGCTCCGCGAGTATCAGAGCTTGTATTAAACATAGCGTTAGCTTCAGCATGGACAACATAAGCGTATTTTTTATCGCAAAATTCTCCTTCTCTAACCCAGGGTAATTTATCATCACCACAGCCGCGGGGAAAACCATTATATCCAAGGCCGATAATTATGTTATCTTGATTAACTATGCAAGCGCCATTTTGCGTATTCGGGTCTTTTGAGCGCTGGGCAACGACTCGATTAATTTGCATAAAAGTTTCGTCCCAAGAAAAATAGTCTTTTCTTTTATCATTTTCCATAATTTTATACCGGAAGCCGTCCTGTCATTTACGAATAATGGGACGGATCGGAATACCCCGCTAGGATTGTAAAAGTCTTAGTGGGGTGTGAATATACTACGAGCAGGTAAGCCCGTAGAGAATCACCTTTAGTAATTTAATTGGCGTGTTTTTCTATTTTAGCAGATTGCCAGAGATTGAGCAACTAGGGTTTTCCCCAACTAAAAACCACTAGCCCTATGACTAGCGGTTTTTATATAATAAAATTTTATTTAAGCGATAGCTATTTTTATGCCTGGCCCCATAGAAGAGCTTAGACTTATGTTCTGCAGATAAATTCCTTTAGAACTGGCTGGTTTAGCTTTTTTAATAGCTTCTAAAATAGTTTCGTAATTTTCTAATAATTGTTTATCTTCAAAACTGGTTTTGCCAATAACAGTATGTACATTTCCTGTATCATCATTTTTAAAGCTAATTTTTCCTTTTTTAAGTTCCGCGACAGCTTTGGCCGGATCAGGCGTAACCGTGTCATTCTTAGGTGAAGGCATTAAACCTCGGGTGCCTAAAATTTTAGCAATTTGGCCTAATTGTTTCATTATAATAGGTTCAGCTACGGCAACCTGAAAATCAGTTTTTTCAGTTTTTTTAATTTCTGCGATTAAATCTTCTCCACCAACATAATCAGCGCCAGCTGTTTTTACTTCTTTTTCTTTTTCAGGCGTTACAAAGGCGGCCACTTTGATAGTTTTACCAGTTCCATGCGGTAGACTAACAGCGTTTCTGATCTGCTGGTCACCTTTTTTCGGGTCAATACCTAAGCGGAAATGAATTTCAACAGAAGCATCAAATTTAGTTTTAGATAATTTTTTTGTCAAGGCAATGGCTTCGGCAATAGTGTAAGTCTTAGTTTCATCCAACTCGGTGGCTGGTTTTTTTACTTCTTGATTTTTTTCTTTAGTCATAATTTTTCGTGGTTCTAACGTCCCGAGTCCTCGGGACTCCCACAAGTTATTATAGTTTATTATAGATAATTATAATTGAAAGCCGTTATTTTGGAATTATTTAACGTCAACTCCCATTTGTCTGGCAGTACCAGCAATAATTTTTTTCGCTTGCTCAATATCATCAGTATTTAAATCAGGTAATTTGGTTTCAGCAATCTGCCTTAGCTGATCTTGGGTAATAGTTGCTACCTTATCTAACTGTGGTTTGCCAGATCCTTTTTTAATTTTTAGGGTTTTTTTTATTAGTTCAGCCGCCGGCGGAGTTTTCATTATAAAATCATAAGTTCGGTCTTCGTAAACCGTAATTTCTACCGGAATAATATCGCCCATTTTATCACGGGAGGCGTCATTAAATTTAGTGCAGAATTCCTGGATATTTAAGCCATGCTGGCCCAAAGCCGGGCCGACCGGCGGTGCTGGGTTAGCTTGTCCGGCTGGAATTTGCAATTTTATTTTAGTTAATATTTTTTTAGCCATATATGTTAGTTAATTAGTTACTTAGTTGATTAGGGATTAGTTGACTAACTAAGAAGCACATCCCTGATTTATATTTTTTTAATTTGTAAAAAGTCTAATTCTACCGGAGTTTCCCGGCCAAACATAGAAACAGAAACTTTTACCTTACCTTTAGCTTCATCAATATTAGTGACTTTTCCTTCTAAGTTTTTAAACGGGCCGTCATTAATTTTAACCGGTGAACCAATACTAACGTCAATTTTAAACTTCGGCTCTTCAACACCCATTCTTTTTTGTAGAGCTTTAATTTCGTTTTCACTAACCGGAGTCGGCACTGTGCCAGTACCAATAAAGCCAGTAACGTTCGGAGTGTTGCGCACTACGTACCATGATTCATCAGTTACAACCATTTCCACCATAACATAGCCTGGAAAGATTTTTTCTTCAATTACTTTTCGTTTGCCATTCTTAATTTTAATCTTTTTTTCAGTCGGGATTAGAATATTAAAAATCTTATCTTCCATATCCATGGATTCAATTCTTTGTTTTAAATTTTGGGAAACGTTTTCTTCGTAGCCGGAATAAGTATGAAGAACATACCAGCGCCGGCCTTGATTTAAAGTTTGTTTAGCCATGATTTTTAAATATGATCTTTGGGATATTTAGGATTATTAGGATTTTTGAGATTTTAATTCCCAATTATCCTAAGAATTTTTATTATCCTAAGAATCTTATACTTTTAAAATTATTTAATAACTAGTTCTAGTAACCAGCTGAAAATATAATCCAGGGCGCCTAAAAAAATAGCTACGCCTAAACTAACACCAATTACTAACAAAGTATAATTATAGGTTTCTTTTTTAGTCGGCCAAGTAACTTTTTTCATTTCCTCAATTGAGGATTTAATGTAGTTTGCTAGCTTATTTGCCATATTTATTCAGTGAATTTCTACGGATTTGCATCCGTGGAGTCTTCACATCCCGCCACGGATTTTACAACCCTGGCGGGGTATACCGATCCATCCCGTTAAATAGGGATGGCTTCCGGTATAAATTAAAGTAATTAAAAACCGCCCTTTTGGGCAGTGTTTATATCTATTATTATAGTACAGGATTAAATAAAATATGTCAAGTGGAAATTAGTATATCCCGTACCTTGAATTCTGTGCAGGCTTTTTTCTTTTATTCTTTTGTGTTATAATTTTAATATAAATATTTAATTTATATTAGTATGGAAAAATTTTTTAAGGCAGTAAAAAGAAAAATTAGCGGGCTTATTTTGGCTTTAGTTGTAAACGGCGTGATTTTACTTTTGTTAGGATTTTTAATTGTCTGGACAGATTTTATGTTGCGTTTGGTTATGGGTTTAATCGCGGTTGTAGTGGCTTTTATGTTTTTTTACGGGGCTTATCGGGTTTGGTCATTTAAGGAGGACTTATCAGATTATTTGAAATTCTTAAAATAACCGATTCGAATCTACGAATTAATTAGAGCGCTATGTTTAAAAGAAAATTTGTTTTTTTAGTTTTTTGTTTCTTAGCTTTATTGGCGTTGTCTGGTTGCGGTGGACCTAAATATGAGTATATGGATCGGCCAGCCGACGACGGCAATTTTTATTATACAAATAAGGACTTGGGGTTTAGTTTAGTATTGCCGCCGGAGTTTTTATATTATCAGACGCAAAGAAAATCAGTTGGCGAATTTTTTGACCTTGAATTTTTTGTACCTACTTCTGATACTAAATATCTGCAAGAAGTACCGGGGTATGTCAAGCCGATTGTTGTTAGAATTATGGATAAAGAAGAATGGCAGAGACAGGAAGATATATATAATGATAATCTTTATGAAAAAATTGGGGAGAAAAAAAATAAGGTTTATCTAATTAAATTTTGGAAAAATCCATCCCAAGATTGGTTAGGTAAGTGGAGTGAGGATATGAAAGAAAAAATAAAGAATAATTTTGAGATTAAATAAGTGTGAAGAAAACAATAACTAATGACCAAATTCAAAACAATAATTAATAATAAAATATTGGTTCTTATTTATTGAAGGCGGCCATAAAAAATCTGATTCTCTATCTGCAGACGCAAATAAAAAAAAGAAGGACGCGCCTGCCATTGTCTAAAATAGGTCGGAAAAACACAAAAAGCCGTTTGGTTTATCACCAGCGGTTTTTTTCTTTTTAGTTGATTTTTATTAGGAATTAAGATAGAATGAAAATATAGTAAATACCACTCAAATTTATAAATTTGTAAATTTTTTTATTTGTAAATTTGAATATTATTTTTATGGTTAGTCCACGTTTAATGAGAAAAAGCCACTCAGAAGAAGCTATGACTATGACCGCACAAACCAAGCGGCTTTTTCAAGCAATTTATAAAACTCAATCCGAGGGAGAGAAAGAGAATGATGATACGCCTAAGATAAAAGTTTCAGAGGTGATCTCTAAGATGTCTTTTTATTATGAAAAAATTCGCAACTCAGTTGATTATAAAGAAGAATATCTTCTTCGGAAAAATGCGATTGAACGAATTTTAAAGCGCCAAATTGTTATCGAAGGGGCTGTTTTAGACGTTAATAGCGAGAAAATTTCTAAGTTTTTATTAACCGAATTAATTAGAGCCGGTTATCTTCCTAATAATAAAATTCCTGAAGAAAAGATTCCGGATATTGCCGCTAAGATTGAGAAATATATTAAATTAAGAAATTATAGTTTAGCTAGAATGAACCCCGGAGCAAGTCTTATGAATGGTCGGGTTAATAAAGCTAATCAGGAAATGAAAGAAAGAGGCGAGCTTACTCATTGGTTCATTGCGATCGCGGCTAGTGAAATTGAGGAAAGTTTAGGCCGAGATAAGGTAAAACAGGCGGTCGTGGCCAGTATGTATGAAAGTTTAAACAAGAACATAAAATTACCAGATGATTCACCTTTTAAAAAAGACCTAGAAATCCAAATTTATTTAAGTATCTACCGAAGTTATTTAAAGTTTGACCAGGGTATGCTTAGCTTTATCCTGTTTAAGTATTTTAATTCTAATTGGGATAAGTCTAGTGACGAGGCGATTGCTAAAATTGCCCAAAATATTATTGCCTTACGAGTGGCCGTAGATAAACAATTGAATCATCCACTTAAGAAGCAACTCGATAAAATTGTAAACCGCTATACAGTATTTTTTACCACCTTTGCTGAAGTGATTAAGAAAGATCCGTCAGGGGTTTATGACTCGATTAAAAATGATCCTAAAGCCTTCCCCCGAGCGATTAGACATGCCTGCAATGAAAAATATAAAACTATAAAACATAAACTTTGGCGGGCGGCAACAAATAGCATTATTTACATTTTTTTAACTAAATTATTTTTTGCTCTTTTAAAAATAAAAATTCCAGCTCTTCAACAATTCAGTGTAGAGGTTAGCCCTATCTTTTTAGCCGTAGACATCGGTTTCCCTTCCTTTTTATTATTTTTAGTTGCCCTATTTACTAAAATACCAGCTGAAGAAAATAGTAAAAAGATAATTAGTGGCATAAAAGAAATAGCTTTTTTAGAAAATGCTAGGCATGAGCCGATAATTTTGCGCGAGCCGGCTAAACGAGGAAAGTTAATGACTGCTATTTTTAATTTTATTTATATTATTACATTTTTTATATCTTTTGGTTCAGTGGTTTGGATTTTAGATAAAATTAATCTTACTTTGGGGAATATCATTGTCTTTTTGCTATTTTTAGCTTTAGTTAGTTTTTTAGGCATACGAATAAGAAGAGGAGTCCGGGATTTTATTATTGTTGAATCAAAAGATAATATTTTGAGTTTTTTAGTTGATTTTTTCTATACCCCGATTATTACTGTTGGTAAGTGGCTGACAGAGAAGTTCTCTCAGATTAATATTTTCGTTTTTATTTTAGATTTTATTATTGAAGCGCCATTTAAAATTATAGTAGAAATTACTGAGGAATGGACAAAGTATGCAAAGGAGAGGAAAGACGATATAGTTTGAAAATTTCTAATTCACCTAATTCCTGCCTGCCGGCAGGCAGGTCTAATTTCTAATTCGCTTGCTACGCAAGCGTGTGGTTTCATAGTTTATTATAAATTAGAAATTGCAATTTAGAAATTATTTAAATATGTTATATATAGTTGGCACGCCAATTGGCAATTTAGAAGACATTAGTTTAAGAGCGCTTCGCATTCTGGGCGAAGTCGATTTTGTATTATGCGAAGATACAAGGGTAACAAAAAAACTATTGGACCATTATAAAATTAATACTCCAACTATTTCCTGCCATCAGCATTCGGATAATAATAAAATTAATCATATCCTAGAATTATTAGAAAAAGGCAAGGATTTGGCTTTAGTATCAGATGCGGGTACGCCGGGAATTTCTGACCCAGGCGGAAAATTAGTTCAAGCAGTTATAGATAAGTTCGGCGATGACATAAAAATAGAATCAGTGCCAGGACCATCAGCTACTACCGCGGCCTTATCAATTTCCGGAATTCCGACTGACAAATTTATTTTTATGGGTTTCCCTCCGCATAAAAAAGGCCGGCAGACGTTTTTAAAAAAGATTATTAATTCTGAATTCCCGGTTGTAGTTTATGAGTCAAAGCATCGGATTATAAAATTTTTGGAGGAGTTGCAAAAAATAGTTGCTGATATGGCGAGTGAAGCTCAGGGTCAAAAGCCCAAAACTAAAAAAGAATTGACATCGGTTATTGTCTGCCGTGAATTATCAAAGATGCATGAAACCATATATCGGGGAGAAATTGACAAAATCTTAGAAAAAATTAAAAATGATAAGAATGATCAAAGAGGGGAGTTTGTTGTCATAATTGGAAAATAATACTTCTACATCTAAAAAATTTTAAAACTTTGGAGGCCAAAAGTTTATATGAAAAAATTCTATATAACAACCGCTATTCCTTATGTAAATGCCAATCCGCATATTGGTTTTACTTTAGAATTGGTGCAGGCTGATGTAATTGCTCGTTATCATCGCCAGCTTGGGGATTCTACATATTTTTTAACCGGAACAGACGATAATGCTTTGAAAAATGTCCAGGCGGCTGAAGCAGCCGGCGTAGACACCAAAGAATTCGTGGACAAGAACGCGGATAAATTTATTGAATTAACTAAGAGAATAAATATATCTAATGATTATTTTATTAGAACGGCTACTGATAAGCATTTTCAGGGAGCTCAGAAACTTTGGAGTGCTTGCAAGAAAGAGGATGTATATAAAAAGAAATATAAAGGCCATTACTGTGTAGGCTGTGAAGCTTTTTATATGGAGAAAGATTTAGTTGACGGTAAATGCCCGGAACATAAAAAAGAGCTTGAGGTAGTAGAAGAAGAAAATTATTTTTTTAAGTTGTCTAATTATCAAAAGAAACTTGAAAAACTTATTGAGTCCGATACTTATAAAGTTATTCCAGAGTCCCGCAAGAACGAAATATTAAGTTTTATTCGGATGGGTTTAGAGGATTTTAGCATTTCTCGTTCAAGAGACCGGGCAAAAAATTGGGGCGTTCCAGTACCCGGGGATGACACACAAATTATGTATGTTTGGTTTGATGCTTTAAGTAATTATATTACTGCTTTAGACTATGAGAATGAGGGAGAGTTATATAAAAAATTCTGGCCAGCCGACACCCATGTAATCGGCAAAGGAATAATTAGATTCCATGCCGCCTATTGGCCAGCTATGCTGATGTCTGCCGGCATACCTCTACCTAAAAAGTTATTTGTGCATGGTTATATCAATATTAAAGGCGATAAAATGTCTAAATCATTAGGCAATGTCGTTAATCCGTTTGAGTTGTTAGATAAATATGGCGTGGACGCTGTTCGATATTATTTGCTTAAGCATGTTCATCCGGTTCAGGATAGTGATTTTTCTTATGATAAATTTGATATTAGCTATAACGCCGACTTAGCCAATGGGTTAGGTAATTTAGTAGCGCGGGTGTCTAATTTGTTAGAAAAAAATGAATTAGAAGTTGATATAAAAATAGATAGTGACAAAAGTTTAATAAAAGAATTTAAGGTTAAGATAAATAAATATAAATTTAATAGCGCCTTAGAATTACTTTGGGGAAAACTAAGGTCCGCTGATGAAACTTTAAGCGCTAAAGCGCCCTGGAAGATGGATGATAAAAAAGCTATAAAAGGAGTTTTAGAGCCAATAGCGCAAGACATTTTAAACGTGGCTGAATTGCTGAAGCCGTTTATGCCGGAAACTTCGGAAAAAATTATTAAACAATTTAGCGCTAAGCAGATAAAAAAGGAAGAAGGGTTATTTCCGCGTATAGTGGGTTAAAAATATACCGTTAAATTTTTAGTTTTTAATTTTTAATTTTGTAAATAATGCTTTAATTTATTAATTTTTAAAAATTTAAACATTAGGATTTATTTAAAAATTATAAATTATAAAATTAAAAAATATGGCTATCTTTGATGTTATTTTATTAATGATTCTAGCCGGATTTGTTTTTTACGGTTTATTTTTTGGACTAATAAAAACTTTAGGATCATTAGCTGGAGTAGTGGTTGGCGCCTGGGCGGCCAGCCATTTTTATTTGGAAATTTTTGAATGGGGGAAAGAGCTGGCGTTTGGCTATAACAATTTAGGCAAGGTAATCGCCTTTATTGTTCTTTTTACCATTGTTAATCGCTTAACCAACTTAGTGTTTTCTATTTTAGATCGGGCTTTTGATTTTTTAACTATTATCCCTTTCTTAAAAACTATTAATCGTTTGGCTGGCGCGGTTTTAGGCCTAATTGAAGGCGCTTTAGTCGTAGGCCTTATTTTATATATGGCCGTCCGCTATACGCCGCTTAGCAACTGGTTTGGGCAATGGTTAGTTAATTCCCAGGTAGCGCCGAGTCTTCTCAAATTTGCTGAAGTCCTAACCCCGTTTTTTCCGGAAATCCTGAAGAAGTTGCAGAGTTTGATTTAAATTTTATATTTTAAATAAAAATATGTCGTCAGAATATTTTTTACATTTTAGACAATCAGATTTTCCTCTAGTATTAACTGACATAATATTTCATCCACAATCTTATGGATTTTTTGATTATCGAGTGCTACAGGTTAAAGATAGCATCGCTGGTTATTTGACAAAACAAGGGTTGCAAGAATCGTATCGATTCGGTAAACCTCTATTAAAAGCGAAACTTTCTTCTAAAATTATAAAAAATGTAGAAAAAATAAACATTGAATTGCAGAACCAAAGTATCTTAAATAAAGTTAAAAAAATGCAATCAGATGAAGAAGCTATTGCTTTATGGACTTTAGTTAAAAATAAACTTTTTAGTTTTTCAAAAGTATATAGATATTGCGAACAAACGGTTGTAGCTCCACTAGAAAAGGAACTTCTAAAATTTTTTAAAGAGGAACAATTATTAGAAATATTAACTCAACCGGATTTAATTAAGAAAAATAATTTAAGTAGCGACAAAAAGAGAATTATTCAAACATTTTTATCTTTGGGGGAATTAAAATTATCTTTACATAAAAATACAGAACCGTGGCTTGAGTCTCTTTATATTTTTAGTGGAGTTTTGTCGAAAAAATATAGTATATCCATGAACCAAGTTTTGTCATTACGAGATAATGAATTTACTCAAGCTCTAAGAGGTAAACTAGTATCTATTAATATTTTAAATAGTCGTCTTAAGGGTTGTGTTTATATACCTTCAAATAAAGGCAAGAAGTGGCAATGTTTAACAGGTAAGGAATTTAAATATTGGCAAAATAAATTAGAGAATAAGGGGAGTTCGGTTAAGGGAACTTTAGCTTATCCGGGTAAAGTAAAGGGAAGGGTAGTTGTTCATACTAGTTGGAAAAAATCACTAAAAATACCAAAAGGTTCGGTTATTGTCAGCGGCATGACTAACCCTCAAATCATTACAGCTTTAAAAAATGCCGTTGCGATTGTTACTGAGGAAGGTGGTTTAACTTGCCACGCGGCTATTATATCTCGTGAATTAAAAATTCCTTGTATTGTGGGGACAGGCAATGCGACACAGGTTTTAAAAGACGGGGATTTAGTTGAAGTGGACGCAAATAAGGGATTGGTTAAGAAATTAAACAAATAAAAAAAGGCCTTTGTGTTTGAACAAAGGCCTTCGTGCTTTTGATAAGTTACCGGATTACACCTGGGCGCCGTCGTCAGAGAGATTCACACCGGATTGAATCAATTCAACGGGCAAGGTTTCACGTTGACTGGATTCATCAACTGTGATTTTGTATATTGCGCCACTTTGGCATTTTTCGGGGAGTATACCCAGTCGAACGAGAACAGGACGGCCTGAGCAGATGATGGAGTTGTTCGGGAGATTTTCGATCGCCGCTTTAATAACGGGTCCGCCGATATGAGCACCGGTTTTGTATTTTTCCCATGCAACCATAGAGCCATCAGCCAGTACGATGAATTTTTTACCTTTAATTTTGATTAGGGAAGCAGGACTTCCCCAAACATCGGAAACAAAAGCGTCGTTTGGGGAGAAATCCAAACATTTTACGACTTCACGTTGGCGTTTGCCAGTACCATAATGGATTTCGGTGGGGCCGTTAGGCAAAATTTCCAGGAGTTTGGGAAGAAGTCGACGAACCTGCTCCTTACCTTCTTCTGTCATGCCGGGGTTAGGCCTTTCTTCTTTTGCGCCGTGGGTGACGAGATAGATAAATTTCTCACTCAAAACATCCTCCTTGTAAAGTGTTTTTTGTGGTTTTTCACTGTTTTTATGCTATTATGTGAATGTACAAGTTAATAATATATCTTAGCATATAATTTAAGATTTGTCAAGATTATGACGATTAATGATATAAAAAAAGTAAATTGGAAATATTTAATTAATAGGAAAGAGCCTTTACTTTTTTTATCTATTTCTGGAGGTTCAGGTAAATATTCAAAACAAGCAACTGGAATCCCCAAAATATTAGATAATAGAATACATTTTAGTAATGGTGACATCCTGTATGGCGCTGTTGATTTGGAAAGGATGAATCTCGTATTTTCTAAGGGTGGGTATAAGACGTTTTTTGATTTTCGCAATAGATTAATCAAACATGTCCAAAATTCTGATAAAATAGCGCGTGAGATAGAAAAAATTAATTGTCATAAGCTTGCAAGTGCGCAATTAAATAAATTAATTATTCAGTATTTAAAGGTTGCGTTGTATGCGCATAGCTTTCTAATATCCGTAGCCGCGATTGATAAAATTTTGTCTAAAAAAATATTAGATGAACTACCCGAAGCGTCGGAAAGCCAAAAACAAAAATGGCTAAAAATTTTAACTTATCCGTCTAAGGAAAATGAGCAAGAAAAAGAGGAGCGCTCATTTTATGATCTCGCATTTATTTATAAACACAACCCGAGCGGTAAAGAGTTTAGCAAAGAATTGCAAAAGCATTTGCAAAAATTTAGTAAGATCGGAGCTAGGTTATATTTTTGGCATAACGCATGGACTGAAGACGATATAAAAAAACGTTTAGACCAGTTTTTAAAACAGAATAAAAGCTCTAAAAAAGAATTAAATAATTTATATGTCGTTCGTCAGAATAGCGCTAAAGATTTTAATAAATTAGTTGAGCATTTAAAAATAAAAAATAATTCAACTTTATTTAAATTAATTAAAATCACTAAAGAATATGTTTATTTAAGGACGTGGCGGACAAATATTCTTTATGGATCCGGGTATAGAGCTAGAGAACTTTTTTATGAAATAGCTAAGCGGGCTAATATTAATAAAAAAGATATTTATTATTTAACGTATCAAGAGATAATAAAAGCGGCGAAAAATAATAGTTTGCCCATAAGTACGAGTGAATTAAAAAATAGAAAAGAATTTTTTGTTGATTGTTTTATAAAAGGGAAAAGCCAAGTCTTTTCTGGGAAAAAATATAAAAAAAAGTTAAAATCTATTATCAATGTCGACGTTCAGCCTTTGCTTAAAATTATAAAGGGCAACACGGCTTATCCGGGGAAAATTAAAGGCCAAGTTAAAGTTTTGTCACAGGGAATAAATAGCAAAATTAATATTGATAAAGTCAAATCGGGTGATATAATGGTGGCAACTATGACATTTCCAAATTTTATTCCAGCCATGGAGAAAGCAGCGGCTTTTATCACGGATGAAGGCGGGATTTTATGTCATGCCGCTATTGTGGCCAGAGAAATGAAAAAACCTTGTGTAATTGGAACAAAAATTGCGACTAAGGTTTTAAAGGATGGCGACAGGGTTGAAGTTGATGCTAATAAGGGAGTAGTTAAAAAAATATAAAATATTTGAAAGTAAATAAAAAGTATATGACCAAATGGAAACGTCACTTAACGCGTAATGCTAATATTCTCTGCAAATATCTTATTATGCGTGGTCTTTCTTATGGTCCGCGCTATGTTTTTATTAATTGGACAGGGATGCATAATCAATTATGGACATGGAAAAATGGAGAAACAGGAATACATTTTTTGTTTGATGAAATGGAAGAATATAATGATTTTTTAGAAAAAGCTGTTTTGGATGATACTTCCCTTATTAAAAAGTACAGAAGCCAAAGTAAAAGTATCTGCGATGACGTTGTAGTAAAAATTAAGAAAGTTTCTCAACCAATTACTAAAAATAATACTGTAGAAGATATTATTACCGCCTTTGAGATTTTTATGAAGAATTATCAGATGCTTGGCGAAACGATTATTATGAACACAGAAAAGATGGAGAAAAGAGTGGCTAAAGAGCTAGAAGATTCGAGTAAGCTTGCAATTTTAACCGTGCCGGTTGAATTAAGTTTAGAAGCTCAAGAAGAATTAGACCGACTTAATATTGTTGAGTATATTAAGAAAAAGCATAAAAATTTATTTATCAAAAACGATCTAGACGAAATAAAGAGTAATTTACATAAACATCCTGAGTTGAAAAAAAGGATTAACAGCCATGTTGAAAAATATTGTTGGATTCCTTTAAATTACGAAAAGGAACTTTGGGGTGTAGATTTTTTTATTCGTCTTTTTCGAAGTTATCTAAAGGACTCGTATGATTATAGTTTACGGATAAACGAATTAATGTGTCATTCTGAAAAAGTATTGGAAGAGCGAGAGAAAATTTTAGCGACCATTGGCGCGGAAACAAGGACACTTGCAGCTATCCTTGAAGCTCGCACCTTTGTTCGACTATATCGAGCAAATGTATTTAGCAAGGCCTTTTATGCTGGTTTCCCGCTTTTGAAAGAAATTGGCAAACGAACCTACATGCCAATCAAATTACTTAAATATTTTATTCCTCCTGAAATTATAGATGCTTTGCGAAATAAAAAAGAGTTGTCTGCTAAACAAGCAATTGAGAGAAAACAAGCCTTTGTTATGATGATTAAAAATGGCAAGCTTAACCAATACGAAGGGGAAAAAGCCAAAGCAGTTATAAAACGTGAGTATCCAGAAGAAAAAATAAAGTTAACAACAATGCTTCATGGTCAACCCGCTTTTCCCGGAAAAGTAACCGGGAAAGTAAAACTTATTTTTGACGCACGCGAGATGAATAAGATAGACCAAGACGACATTTTGGTGTGTAATGCCACTAATCCGGACCTTATTATCGCTATGGGTAAGGCCGCAGCCATTGTTACAGAAGAAGGAGGGATTACTTCTCATGCCGCTATTGTCTCCCGGGAGATGAAAAAACCTTGTGTAATTGGAACAAAAATTGCGACCAAAGTATTAAAAGATGGGGATTTGGTAGAAGTTGACGCGAATAAGGGAATAGTGAAGAAGCTAATAAATAAAAAGTAAATATAATAATGAAATATATAAAAACAAGTAAAAATACTATATCCGAGGATGAACTTGATTTAATAATTGATTATTTTAAATCCGGAAAAATAGTGGTTTATCCGACTGATACGATTTATGGGTTGGGATGCCGGGCGGATCAGGCTAAATCCGTAGAAAGGGTTTTAGAAATTAAAAAAAGAGATTTAAAAAAATCCTTAATTATTTTAGTGAGTAGCTTAAGCATGCTAAAAAGATATTGTTATGTTAATAGCGCTCAGGAAAAATATTTAAAGAAAATTTGGAATCAGACCCGGCCAACAACTATAATTTTAAAAAGTAAGGGGAAATTGCCTAAAGAGGTATCAGGCGGTCGGGATACTTTAGCTATCCGTCTGCCAAATTTGCCAAAAAGTAAATTTTTGATTAAAATGATAAGAGGGGCTAAGGTCCCGATTATTTCTACTAGTTTAAATATAAGCGGGAAAAAAAATCTAGAGAGCGTGAGCAATCTAGATAATTATTTTAAGAAGGCCAAACCGGATTTAGTAATAAACATTGGGACGATGAAATCTAGGCCATCAAAGTTAATTGATATAAGTGATATAGATAATATTAGAATATTAAGAAAATAGTTAGAAATTAAAAAAATATGCCTTATAGCTTAAAATCAGAATACGT
>Ga0075122_10001851_pt1 | contig 14535 bp, 18 predicted proteins | sample AntAceMetag02UKB_FD_69790 | JGI IMG/M metagenome (GOLD analysis project Ga0075122, IMG submission 69790) | Saline lake microbial communities from Ace Lake, Antarctica - Antarctic Ace Lake Metagenome 02UKB | ecosystem: Environmental > Aquatic > Non-marine Saline and Alkaline > Saline | place... | reverse complement strand
TCAATGTTACGGGTGGATTTGTTACAGGAGAATTATTTTTATATGATGATTTAAATATGGATAGCAATCAAATAAAGAATGCAGAAAGCGTAAACGCAACAACGCTTAATGGAACGTACTATGGCGATGGCTCTAATTTATACGGAGTTCCCACTGGAATAGATGGAAAAATGGAATCAGATTACTTATACATAAACGGAACTAGAGCAATGACTGGAAACTTAGATATGGATGGGAAAAATATATCCGACGCAGATTATTTAATAATAGGGAATGGAGCAAATAAAGGACAGATTTACTATAAACCAGGCGTAGATACATTATATATAGACGCAGATAGAATTAATGGATTGGGTCCGTATAGCAAATATTTAAGAGCAGGAGGGATGGATTTCCACAGCATAGATGATTTCAGAATAGATTTAGGAACATTAGATGGAACTACTTCATTTACAGTCATGGATAGTGGACTACTTACAGTATTGGATGTAGATAGTAATGGATTGATAACATCGCCCACTAGTATAGATATGAATTCTGTACTAGATATGTATGATAATGGCATAATAAATGTATCAGATATAACGATAGGTAACTTAGCGGTAGCAGCAGCAGATTTACATGTACACAATCCAAGCGTATTACCACTAGCCGAATCAAAGATTCTACTAACAACAGGTAATTTAGGCGCATTAATAACAGATGGATTATTAATAAAAATAACAGATAACCTAGCCGCAGGAACAGACACCGTAGAAATATACAACAACGAGCCAGGATTACTAAAACTTGGAGTAAACGGAGCAGAAAATTTCAAAATAGATAATAACGGCTATGTAGGAATTAACACAGCCGCATCACCCACGACGATAGAAACAGAATTACATGTAGAAGGAGATATTAATGCTACTACGTACTATTATACTGACCGTCTGAACAGGTCGCATCCAGTAGGACCATCTGATTTCTCGGCAAGAGATCCAGAAACAGATGACATACAAATAATAGCGGAATACGTTTTAATACAAGGATATCCCATAACAGTTGTTGCGCCAGTATATGTACCAGATGGTGGAACAATCACCAATGCGATATGTCATGGAAATGATACAAATGGTGCATGGGGACTTACAAGAGGAGCGCCCGCCGATGGAACAACAAGTGACTTACTAGGGAATGGAGCGTGGGAAACAGAAGATGCTACGATAGTGAATAGTGTGGTAGATAACGTTAATTATTACTACTACATTTGGGCTTCAAACAATGACAAGTTAGATAGGCTATATGGTTGTAGAGTAACATATACCCTAGAGAGTGTAGACTTCATATAATGAAAAAGCTAGCTATAGTACTGGCATTATTAGTATTAATTCCACTAGCCACAGCAGATGAACAATTAATTATACCTGGCATAGGAGATCCGCAGATGTGGGGACAAGAAGGCGGAGATGAACAATTAGGCGTATTTATAGTAGATCAAATACCCGTAGTTCCAGGTGGCGCAGGAGGTGGAGGCGGAACATTAAAGGATGAAGAGGAAGAAATACTAGTAGAAGAAATAGAAAAAGAAGGGCTAATATTCTCCTTGTTACCAGAGAGTATGAAGAACTTAGGATTCTCCGAAGAGTCGTTTATAATATTTATACTTAGCTTGCTATCGGTTTTAATACTATTATACATACTAGTTAAGAGAGACAAAAAGAAGAAAAAGAAAAGGAGAATTCTACGGAGTGGGGGCAAATGAAACAATCGACAAAAGAAAGTAAACCGCTGGTAGAATTATACACGACAAGATAGCTAAATTAAGAGATAGTAATGTAAATACTATCTAAAACTTAAATAAGTAGTACCTAAATAGCCATTAAAATCTAGCTCTCTTTCTGGGAGTAAAGGTAAAAAATTAGGCGGCGCGGGAAGAATTATGCGCGCCACTGCTTTGCACAATAAGTAATCATTTTCTGCGCAGACCACCCCTCTGCACATTTATTGTACTTACCAACTCTCTTTTTAGGTTGGTTTCTGGGCTAAAAGCAATAGCTCCATCTTGCAAGACTTGCTCACAAGACCTCTTTAATATGTTTTGAACGCCATTAAAGTCAGCATTTACTTCGTATCCGCAGTTGTGACATTTGAAAAGACCTTGATGTCTTCTAAGTCCATCTAGTCCACAGCGGGAGCAACTTTTAGAGGTTCCACGTTCGTTTATTTTTATAACTCGTATGCCAACCCACGCCGCTTTATATTCAATCATTTGCGTCAGCTTGTAGTAAGGCATATTTGCTACGATTCTATTAAACCTCCGCCCTTTAGCACTCTTTCGAATACCTTTCAAGTTGCCAAGAAAGATTATCGAATTACTCGCCAAAGAAATCTCTACAATCTCCTTAGCAACTTTGTGCAGGACTTCGTCCACTCTCCGCTGTTCTTTTTGTCCGACTTTCTTAATCATTCGCATTAATTTCCTTTCTCCAAAACGCTTTCTCAACCATGCGTAATGGCGTCTTAAACCTCTAACTTCACGACCTAAAAACAGTGGTCTCTTGTTCGATGTGCCACAGACACAAGCAATAACTTTCTCTCCTAAGTCGATTGCCGTGATGTTAGAATATAATATTTCTGGAACTTCTTTCTTAATCGAAAGATAGAACCAGTAAGTATTCCCTTTCTTAATTAGTTTAGAATCGCAGAGTTTTACATCCTCTGGAATCTGTTGGTGAGGTTTTATAGCTAGCCAAATTCCACCACGCTTTTGTTTAGTAGGGAATCGTAGCCAATACTTTGAAATAGTTGTTTTATTTTTCTCTATGCGAAATGATTTATTGTGAAGCTCTATGGATTGATTTTTTGATTTAAACACCCACAAATTTTTATATTTAGTTTGTGCGTAAACTGGTATTTTATTGAATAAGTCAGTAAAATCTAACTGTTGCGCATAAAGCTCTAAAATATCTCGCATATTATTATATTCTTTATCTAGCATACTCCGCTTTGAGTTGGTTAGTCCTACTATCTTACATTTAATCGTCTTTTTGGCGAGCACATTTAGATAAATAAACACTCCTTAATAAACATTGCGTTTTATTTTTTAGAAATTAGGACGGGTATAAGAAGGGGAGTACTCCGCTCGATAATCAGAAATTTGCGCGCCACAAATATCTAACTCCTAGCCCGTCCTATAACTTAATAGTAGTTATCACCTTATAATTGTTATGGTCTGTAATTTTGCAGTAAGTATTCGATATTTTAACTAACAAGTAACAAATACTAGTGTCACTAACCACTAGGCGTAGCGTCTATATTGTAGCCTAGAGTAAACAGTAACTTATATACCCCACCATACGATACGTACATCACGCGCGCCACAGATCATGCTAAACAAAAAACTTAACACGTGCTTAACAACTTAACACGAAAAAACTTAACTACTATGGTATCCAACGCCCAAAAAAGAGTTTTGAAAGCTATCTCTAAAGGACTTAACACTAACTTAACACTATCTAAACATATTGGTGTATCAAAACCAGCTATTTCGCAACACGTAGCTAAACTTTACAAAGAAAAACTAATAGAGAAAAGTACCTTATACAACAAGGATATTTTAAGCTTAACTAGCGAAGGCAAGGATGTTGTTAAGTTGGCATTAGAGCGGGTGAAGAAAGTTAATCACCACGATTATATTTTAAAATTCCCAATAATAAGAATGCCAAAAAATCTAGCAGGGTGGACGAAAGCAGGTCATTACAACTGGAACGGAATGAGAAAGAACAATATAAAGTACAATGCGGAGTTCACAACTAAGAGCTTGCTATTGTATGTAAAGAAGATATATGCCAACTCACCAGAGCAAGCTAGAAAGCTAGCACTAGTAGTAGCCGAGCTAGCTAGGCAAGAAATAATGAAGGAAACAGGCGCTCTTGTTAGCGCAAATGGATCGGTAGTAAAAAGCCACTTCGCACTAGTAGATACGCCACTAAGCAAGCTAGCTAGCAAAGCAAAGGTGCACTATGAGTCGGATAGATTAGTACTAGATGAATCTGGTGGTGAACGGCACGAAGAGTACGTTAATAAGAAAGAAAATTACGAAGATGCTATGAAAGCTATTAGATACCAAGAGGAAACTATTAGGAATGATATTTCGCCACTAGAGCAACAACAAATGCTAGCTGGCACAGTATCTAACTTACATAATCTATCGGAGCAAGCAGTCTATCATGGAAAAAACATAGAATCTCACGTAGATGCAATAAAGACTATGAGTGTTAGCTTAGTAAAGCTTACAGACGTAGTAGAAAAGCTTCAAGAGCTAGCTTGCAGACCTAGCTTAGCTTCAAGATCATGGATGAAGATAAAAGGATATTTCAAAGCGACCTAGAAAAATTTATTTCCACTGGAGATACAGCACACTTAGAACAACCAAACGACAGGAGATAGTTCCACTGGGCACAAGGGTCTAAACACCAATTCCCACAACGTTAAGAATAATACCTAGAACAATAATAGCGATAGCAATAGGAGCTTTAATATAGAAGTAGAACTTACTATACGATCTCTCAAACTTACTGTGGCGCTTTTTATTAAATAGATAGAACACATAAGCAGTACTAACTAAAAGAACAACGCCAATTAATCTATGCGCCCATATGGGTATAGCACCAACTAAACCAAATAAACCGCGAGCTATAACTGCATCGGGAGCACGACCTTCAATTATATTAGCTAGCGCAAAGGTATGAAATAATCCATCCGCGAATAGAATCAACATAGCAAAGAGTTTAAGGTTTCTATATTTAGATTTCATCTAATACTTTACACATTAATGTTATTTTAATCTTTCTATGAGATTTCGTAGAGTTACTAATAGGTAGTTGTAAAGCTTTATATATAGAACAGCACAGTAGTAACAAAATCATTATATAGGGGCGCAGCTATAGTGATTCATGGAACTGAGATTAAGAGATATTTTGTTGGGACTTTTATTCGTAGCTCTATTTATAGCAGGAATAATAATCGGACCATTTTACAATAGCGAGCTAGGTATTAATTTGTGGTGCGTAGCCGTCGGAGTGGCTTTTACAACAATAGTAGTAGTTTGGAGTGATTATTTAAAATGAAAATAAAAGGGTTAGACCTAATATTATTTGGAGTACTACTGTTCACAGGAATGTTATTTATGTTTATGTCTGGAGTAAGAGAGAGTGATATAAGTTCTATGTATACAGTTGGTACGTTGATGATTGGAGCATCGATAGGAATGGTATTAACTATAATATTGGAGAAATTATAATGAAAAATAAAGTAAAAAGCATAGATTTAGGAAAAGAAACAATCCTAGTAGAAAAGAACGTAATAGATGCGCTAGCAGAAGTTTTTGGAGATGTTTATAAAGAAGAAATAACATGCGAAGAGGGAGATTATTTTACAACCAACGAAGAAAGAAAGCTATTCGTTTGTGGATTTAGAGATGCGTGGTTTAAATTTAGTAGAGGTAACGACTTGCTTAAAAGGAGCTATAGACAATTTCTAAGTTCAGATAGATACTCAGAGCTTCTAAAAAGAGACCAGAAAATTTGCAAAAAACGTAAGATAGATAAGGTGATAGAAAAATGAAAAACAAGATAGCGTCGGTTTTACTAGGAACAATAGTCATTGCAGTAGTATTAGTATCTGGATGCGTTTCAAGTAATAACTACAAAGAAATTGGAGCAGAATGCAGAGAAAAATACAGTCCAGAAAACTACGGCGCAATAAGCGATTTTTGTCTTGAGGAGACGTGCAGTGGTCTTAATTTAGAATTTGCACTTGCTTATAGCTATGACTCAACTGTTGATTGTGAAAATGAAGATGGTTCGGTATTGGAAGTAAGTTTTAGAGACTCAGAAATAAAAGAGTGCCAAATAATATCAGAATATTTCGATAAATACAACGAATGTAGTGTGGTGAGGTAAGAATGAGAAATAAGATAGCAATGACTTTATATCGTGCAAGAAGACAATTAACAACAAGAGAAATAGCAAAAAGGGTAAAAACAACTTGGAAAACGGCAAAGAAGTATTTAGAAGTGCTATACGAAGAAGGAATAGTCACAAAAGAACATCTAACAAATAGGATTTATTGGAAAGTAAAAGATCCAAAAAGAAGCCCCACAATGAGATGGACAATTTAGAAAAAGCAAAAATATAAATAGTAGAAAAGCGTTAGTAAATATGTGCATACTGGTTCAAAGCAAGTTAGTTCCTCATACGACTAGCTTGCACTGACTCTGACGAACACCGCGCCCAAGATGCGGTTAGTAGGTTTGACGAGTCTAAGCTGGAGCTTGCAGTATAGCGTTCTTGGGGGACGTAAGCTGTAAGTGTAGAAGGCTCATAGTGAGATGTCTCCCTATTCAGAATAGGTCTCTTACTGGAGCAAGCGATGGCTTCATAAACGTCGCTTGCACTCAAAATGGTAGAGAGTCTAATACTATCAATACTAATATTCATAGGAATTATAGGGTACTTAGCATTCCACGTTAAAAAGAAACATTACACATCTCTCTTCGTAGCGTTTTTAATATCGCTATCGTGGGTGGTTTACTACGGTTACAATTACGCGGGAACAAATATATTTGTACTAGGAAAGATAAACATATTCGCATTATTGGCATGGACAGCAGGATTAATGCTATTGCTACAAGTATATTTTTGGCTAAGAAAGAAAACAAAGAATAAATGGAAAGCACTAGGAATAAGCTATTTAATATATCTCGCACTAATAGTACCAATAGAGTGGTTCGGATATAACGTACTAAAAATAAAGCTAGCTTCATCATTCAACGGGTTATTTAATCTACCGCTAATGCACGGAACGCCAATATTAAAAGCATATTATCTAACAGCAGGAGGATTATATTTACTAATACTCATACTTCTAGGAGAGATTAAATAGAGATACTGCGAAGTAATAACAAAAATATTAAATAAGAGAGGAGTTATAATATTAAGAGAACAATGAAAATAAACAATATAATTTATAAAAATGGTCCAAATATAGCAAAATTTATGTCTATACCCACATTAATAGCAGGCGGTTTAGAAACAATAGTAGCAATTAAAAAAAGTACAGGGATAGAAAACCCAAAGTTTGATTTAGCAGTAGCAATGTGTTTTTATGTAATAGGCGCATCATTTTGGATTACTGGAAAAGTATGCAAAAAACAACTTAAAAAGTATGGAAAAAACTATGATGCTTTATCGTATAAAAGTAATGAGATTTTCAAATACACGCAAAAGTACTAAATATAATAAATAATTGTTGTTCAAAGATAGTAGCAACAAAAGTATTATATACGAGCGCAGTAATACGATTTTGTGGACATAGATAAGTCTCTAACAGTAATAAAGAAAACTACACCACTATTAGCAAAAACAGATGTTACGTTAGATGACATAGTAATAGAAAAAGAAAAGAAACAAGTAAACTTTCCACCAGAAATAGTAATTGTAGATGCAATATATGAAGCACCAAACAATAATATAGAAAGACCTAGCAGAGAAATAAATACTTTAGAAAGAGTAGTAATGCCAGAAATAAGAGAAGACGTGAATAGAGCATCAGATTATATAATGGATGGAAAAAAGCACCATTTCGCTAGAAATTACGACGCAGCACTAAAATCGTATGGCTATGCACTAGAGATAGATAAACATAGTACAGATGCGCTAAGTGGAAAAGCAAAAACACTAATTTCTATAGGAAAAAAGAAAGAAGCTCTAAAATGCTACGATACAATACTAGAAGAACATCCAAGTAGCTTATTGGCTAGAATAAATAGAGGAAACACATTACTATTAATGAATAAATATGTAGATGCAGCAAAAGCTTTCATGGGTGTAATAGAAAGAGATACAAGTAATATACACGCGTGGAATGGCAGAACTGAAGCAACGTGGAAATTGGGTAGAAAGATGTGGCGCAAGAAGAATAAAACTAAGTACCTTAAACACGCCAGAGACTATGCAGAATACGCAATAGAGTTGGAGCCAATGAGTGAAAAAGCGTGGTTTCTACTAGGTAGCATTTGTCACGATCAAGGTTACGAAACAGAAGCAAGGTCTTGCTACGCGGCGAGAAAAAAGTTAATTGATTTTCAAGCAAAACGGCTTTGTTTAATAAGTCAATAAACCACCCCACTTTTTAAACAGGATTCTTCTAGCTTAAACTCTGCTTTTACTCCTAACTCAGCTATCTCTTGAATAACTATCGTTATATTATTGGCTAAGACCTTACATAATAACTCATTAATCTGTGCTATTTGCTTCTTACTCTTTAATCCACTTCCAAACTTTGTCTTAACCATACTAAAATAGGTTTCTACATTACTTCTTTTATGATAGTGTTCTAAAAATTCCTCGTGCTTGTATAAGAAATAATGATACATTTTGCCCCAAATAGTAGTAGCTCCACGTCGACCAGTAACGTTTTTCTTAAAAGGTATAAATGGCTTTGCGCCAACTTCTTCTATAACATTAAAGTTTTCTCTGCCGTTATATGCTTTATCTCCGCTAACTTCCGACATATTAAACATTTCTGCGGTCTTTTTTACTAACTCTGCTAACTGTGGACTATCATTTTCTCGCCCTTCTGTTATTTTTACTGCTGTGCAAATATTAGTCTTTACGCCTATGCAGACGTGAGCTTTTAGCCAAATTCTATACTTTTTTTCTTTTCCCCATTTATAATCAAACCATCTACCAAACTGAGAGGTAGAAAAGCCCGAACTATCAACTGCAAAATCTACTTCGATTTCTTTTAATGGGCTTGCACTAATTCTAATTAATTCTTCAATAATTGGTTTTACTTCTTCTTTGTTTACGAAATTGCTTATAGAGGAATAGCAAGGCACGTTTTCAGTTAATCCAAGTTCTTTAGCTATCTTCATATCCGAGATAAATCGCCTTAACGAAAATCCAGTATAAACCTTCATAACCGAAGCGAAAAGCATATCTGCAAAAGGTAAGGTAGGTCTTCCGAATTTATAAATAGGGTTTTCTACGTTGTCGCATAAGTCTCTTAACAGCTTCATAAATACTATTTTCTCATTTGTTTGAGCTTTGTTGTATGCGCTCCATTTCTGAGTATATTTAACCTTCACACCCTTTGTTTCCGTGATTTTTCCATCTTCATCTATCTGTCTTTTAATGTAAAATTCAACTGCGTATATGTGTTTGCACTTTCCTTTTCTTAACGTACAGTCAATACAATTACATTCAGGATTATGTTCATTAAGTCTAACTAAATATGAACTATTGTTACTTTGAGAAGGAACTATCCATCCTTCTTTAGTTTTTACTATTTTAAGGGTTTTTGCTATAATCTGACCCCTTGCTTCTCTATTGACACACTTCCAGTCTACATATTTAGCTTCCATTTCAATTACCTATACTACTATATACCTATGGGTATATATACCTTTCGGTATAGTAACGCATAGTTTTGAGTATAGAAATACTTATAAAGGAGCATTACAAGGGATTATTATAAAGGGTGATAAAAAGTAGTTAGTTAGCGTATAGTAGTCACTCACTTATATTAACAAGAAGCGAATATGGAAGATATGATTGAATGTCCAAAGTGCAAGCATAAATTTTCTTTAGAATTAAAATGCAAGCGTTGTACTCATACTTGGCGACCACGTCAAGATGAGCTTCCAAAAGTATGTCCTAATCCTAAATGTAAGTCACCTTATTGGAATAGTGAGAGAAGGAGAAAGAAAAATGGTGAAAAGCGGGGCGAGAAGGCATGAAGAACTTATTTTGTGAAAAAGATTTATTGAAAGACGAGAGTGATGTTGAAAATCTATTTATTCGTAGATTACTAGAATATTTAGGTTACACTGACAATTTGATTAAAACCAAAAAATCATTAAAAGTATTAGTTATTGGGAAGGGTTCAAAAAAAGAAAATTATAAACCTGATTACGTTTGTTTTCAAGATAAAAAACCAAAGATAGTAATAGATGCTAAATCTCCGACTGAAAATATAGACAACTATACTTATCAAATTCAAGGGTATTCATTAGGATTAAATAAGAAATTTAAAGGAGAAAATCCAATCAGATTCGCTATATTAACGAATGGAATTCATTTTAAATTGTATAATTGGGATGAAGAAGAGCCGATATTAGTTCTAAAATTTGAAGACTTTTCTAAAGGTAACAAAAAGTTTGAAAGGCTAGAGAATCTTATAAGCTTAGAAAGTATAAAAAACCAAACTGGGAAAGATGAATTATTAGTAGAGGATTTCTTATCTAAACCTTCTGTCGAAGAAATAAAATCAGCTTTTAACAAATGCCATAATATTATTTGGAAAAAAGAAAAGATTAGTCCAACAGATGCTTTTTATGAATTTTCAAAGATAATATTCGTTAAACTTAATGAAGATAAAAAAATAAGGAACATAATCGAATCTGGAAAATCATTAAAGAGAACAGATTTTAAATTCTCTATTGAATGGCTAAATGAGAGAGAAAGTGAAACAGAGAGCCCTCTAAGTTCAATATTATTTGCAGAACTACAAAATAGATTGCAAGATGAAATTGAAAAGAACAAGAAAAAGCCGATATTTAACAAAGGTGAAGGAATTGAATTGAAAGCACCAACAATTAAAGAAGTAGTTAGGCAGTTACAGAATTACGATTTATATACTATTGATGAAGATTTAAATGGGAGAATGTTTGAAACCTTCCTAAATGCAACAATAAGGGGGAAAGAATTAGGACAGTATTTTACACCAAGAAAAGTTGTTAAGTTTATGACTAAATTAGCGAATCTTCAAATAAAAAGGCAAAGTGGAGAGATTAAAGTTGATTCTATTTTAGATGCTTGTTGTGGGAGTGGGGGATTTTTAATAGATGCTATGGCTGATTTAATGGAAAAAATTAAAGCAAATCCTACGTTAAAGCCATATTTTAAAGAAGCAATGAATAAAATAAAAACAGAAGCTATTTTTGGTATTGAAGCTAATCCAAAAATATCTCGTATAGCAAGAATGAATATGTACGTGCACGGAGATGGTGGGAGTAAAATTTACTGCTCAGACTCTTTGGATAAAGAAATATCCATTTGGAGAGGCACTAATAAAGGTATTAAGAAGGAGTTAGAAGAATTAAAGAAACTCTTAGTTGAAGACAATAAAAAGTTTGATGTTGTTTTAACAAATCCACCATTTAGTATGTCTTATAAAAGTAAGGATAAAGATGAAAGAGCTATACTAAAACAATATGCAGATACTGATGAACGTAAGAATATTGCCTATGAAAAAGGAAAAAATACTCTTAAAGGCTCAGTAAAATCAAATGTTTTGTTTGTTGCAAGATATTTTGATTTGCTTGAAGAAGGTGGACGAATGTTTATTATTTTGGATAATTCTGTGCTTAATAGTTATTCACATAAAGAATACAGAAACTTCATTAGAAACAACTTTATTATTAAAGCAGTTTTCCAGTTACCTACGCATACTTTCGTTAATCAAGAGGCAGGAGGAATAACATCTATTTTATATTTAGAAAAAAGAAGCGGTTCAGAACAAGAACAACCACCAATTTTTGCTAGAATTATAAACAAGGTTGGTCACAGCACGTCAGGAAAGGAAGAAAAAGAAAGTGACTTCGATAATATTTTAAAAGAATACTTTAAGTTTGAAGATACTGGAAAACTATATTTTGAGGGTATAAACAAAATCAAAGAGTTTGAAAATGATAATTTATTTTTGATTAATCCGAATATAATAAAGGATAGATTAGATTTCTTTTATCACCAACCAAGTTATCACAAACTTTTAGAAAATTTAAGAAAAAAAGAAAAACAAGGAAAGTGTTATTTAAAAAGATTAAATGATTATGAAAAAATTAAGGGTATTAGCAAAGAAGAACAAGCTAAATTGGAAGAATCTGGTGAAAATCCAATATATAAGTACTTAGATATTGGCTCAATAGATAAAGAAAGAGGCTTTGTTATATTGGATGAGTGGCAAGAAGGGATAAAAAAAGACCTACCTGCAAGAGCAAAGTTATCTATTAAAACAAACGATATATTATTTTCAAAACCATTTAGGTCGTTGCAGAAAGTAGTAATAGTACCAAAAGAATTAAACAAGCAGTTAGCAAGTAGCGGGTTCTGGGGAATAAGACCTAAAAACTATAATGAAGCTTGTTTGTTATGGGGAATATTTAGGTCGGAGCTAATTCAGAAACAATTTATTCATTTAGCAAGCGGTTATACTCAAAGAGAACTAAATGACGAATATTTGAAAGATTACTTAATAATTCCTATTCCTAAAAATAGCAACAAATCAGCAAGAATCATATCCAAAAATATAGAAAAGGCAAAAGAATCAAGGAAGATGGAATTAGAAGCAATAAACAAGATTCTAACTGAACCCGTGTCAGCAATTAGATAAGTCATTAATATAATCGCAGATAAATATAATTTTTAATGCTTAGAACTATCTAATTTGACTTTTTAAACAGAAGCTACTTATTAAACAAAGCCAAGCAAAACGAAAGACATAAATATTAGTAATCTTATAAAAAAGTATGAAACTAGCGAGAGTTATACTAATTTCCGTACTGTTAATCGGTTTTGTAGGTATAGCAGAGGCATCAACACTACCAACAGTGGGTGGAAATAATAACCAGTGGGGTACGATTCTAAACGAATTCCTAGGAGTTTCTTTAGACGGAGATGGAAATATAACCGCTAGCAAGATAAACACAACTCACATTTTAGATAATACCATATTGGGTGCAGATATTTCAGATACAACAAATATAACATTTGGAGAAAAAATAAATTTTACTTACGGAGAAATAATAGACAATATTTACGATGGAATAATACAAGTAACGGGACAGTTAAACGTTACAGGAGATATTATTGCGGGAGATAACGTTACAGCAGATTATTTATTAGGTAATGGACAATATCTGACGGGGATAGCAGCAGGAGGAGATACATACTATGGCGCAGGAGCAAATGATTCATATCTATATAACGACTCAGATGAAATATTTCTAAACGAACCAGTTTTAAACACCACAATAGGAATATTTAATACTTCTATGCTAGCGTGGGTAGACGGACAGAATACTATTTATAATAATACACTAAAGGCATATTTAGATGGTCAAGATGCAGTATACAACACTTCTATGACCACTTATGTTGATGGAACTTTCTTAAAGCAAGACGATTCAAATAATTTAAGCGCAGTAACAACAGATATAAAACCAGCAAATGACGATGCGAACAATTTAGGTTCATCAACTAAACAGTGGAAAGATATATGGAGTGATGGATCAATTAACTCAGACCGTTTGGTTTTAGCGGGCGATATGTTAATGAGTGGAGATATATTGATAACGTCAGGTAAAAAGATACAGAGAAATGGCGGCGCGGGTGACTACTTCTTAATAGGTACTAACGAAATCAGTATGTTTGGAAATGGAAACGGAATATTATTTAACGTTACGGGTGGATTTGTTACGGGAGACTTATTTTTATATGATAATTTAACCACCCAAGATAAAATAACCTTCAATCAGGGAGAAATAATAGACAATATTTACGATGGAATAATACAAGTAACGGGACAGTTAAATGTAACAACTGACGTTCTCGCAAGGAATGTTACGCTTTCAGACGCAGCTTTAGCAGACAAATATTTCTCTGGAGATGGAAGTCAAGGGGCAACTAACACAACTGGTATATGGACATGTACAAATGCAGGTTGTACATCATTTTGCCAATTGCTAGTAAAAGACGGGTTAATAGTAGGTTGCACGTAAATGAAAAAGATACTATTAATAGCATTTTTAGCAATAATTCTAGTTACTCCAGTATTAGCCCATGACTATGGGAAAAATGATTACGGATCAGGAGACTATGGAACAGGAGAAGACATATCAGTAGCAACTGGAGCAGGAGGCGCAGGAGGACCAACACAACCACCAGTAGTAGAAGAAGTAAGTCAAGATAACGAAACAATAGAAGAAGATTTAAGAGATACAACAGAAGAAAAGAGCTTTTTAAGTTTATTTAAAACAACACCAGGATACATAGCAATAGCAATTTTAGTGATAATAGCAGTAGCGTATCTAGTAAAGAAAGGACAGAGATTATAAGACACACCAAGAAGTAGCAACAAAAGTATTATATAGTAGCGCAGTAATACGATTCTATGGCAAAGAGAAAACAAAACTTTCTACATAAAAACAAATTAGTGATAATAGTAGTATCCATAATAACAATAATTACTATAATATCAATAATAGATTTTGAAACAAGCGAAGTAAAGCTAGGAGAAGAACCAGGAGTAATGTGTGTATTTAGAGCGCCAGAGGAAATAGATACAGAACAGGGAAAAATGATCTGTGGAAATTATATATGTGGAACAACCGAAGATAAAGTGTTTCCAATGTCAATGTGCAATATAGAACAAACCGCTATGCAGTAAAGAACAAAAGGTAGGAACATTTAGTCAAAATAACCCACCCTA
>Ga0075122_10001850_pt1 | contig 14536 bp, 19 predicted proteins | sample AntAceMetag02UKB_FD_69790 | JGI IMG/M metagenome (GOLD analysis project Ga0075122, IMG submission 69790) | Saline lake microbial communities from Ace Lake, Antarctica - Antarctic Ace Lake Metagenome 02UKB | ecosystem: Environmental > Aquatic > Non-marine Saline and Alkaline > Saline | place... | reverse complement strand
AAAGGAAGTTGTTTCTATGAAAGATGAGGAAACGAGGAAACTTTTTTTGAGAGTTTATGGTTTTGATATTTCAAAAGATCATGATGTTTTTGATTATGTTGTTGAAACTGGGGGGAAGGATGTTGAGGAAGTGTTTGGGGAAGTTTGTAGATTTGTTAGAAAATAATAAATTAAAAATAAATAAAAATATATTTTTATATTGCTAGGAATTTTAGTAATTCAAATACTAAAAATACTGGCCATACAATTGCTTTTAATACTCCTAAAACTCCAACCCAAAAACCAGTTGCAGCAGAAATATAATAAATTGCAGCACCAATTGCTCCTAAGAAATAAAATGGTCCACCGCAGGATTCAGTTGATCCGGTGCAACATTTTTTTATGTTAGCTTTCTTAGATTTCTTTTTCATGTTAACCTCCTGATTATTTCAAGTTAATCAAATTTAAAAGATTAACTGCGAAAATAAAAAATTAAAATAATAAATAAAAAATCAGATTAAATCTTTCCAACTAAATCCAATCCTGGTTTAAGTGTTTCTTTTCCTGGTTTCCAGTTTGCAGGGCAAACTTCTCCACCATTTTCTGCGACAAACTTGGCCGCTTCTAATTTTCTTAATAATTCGTCAGAACTTCTTCCAATCGAATTATCATGAATTTCATAAGCTTTCAATATTCCTTCCGGATCAATCAAGAATGTTCCTCTAAGTGCAATTCCTTCTCCTTCAATTAATGTTTCGTAGTTTGAAGAAATATTGTGATTTGGGTCTGCAACCATTGGGAATTTGATTTTCTTAATGGTCTCAGAAGAATCATGCCAGGCTTTGTGAACAAATACAGTATCTGTGCTAATGCTTAATATTTCCGCTCCGAGTTCTTTAAACTTTTCATATTTGTCTGCCATGTCTCCTAATTCAGTTGGACAAACGAATGTGAAGTCAGCTGGATAGAAGAAAAGTACAGTCCATTTTCCTTTGTAATCATTCAAAGAAATTTTTTTTATTTGTCCTTCATGGAATGCTTCCGCTTTGAAGTTTGGTGCTGGATGATTGATTTTCAAGACGTTATCATATTCGCAATTACAATTCTCGTGCATTTTATTTTTTTACCTCCGTTTATTTTTATAGATTTTGAGAAATTGCAAAGAAAAAACGGGGAGAACTTTGCAATTAATCAATATTAGTTATATGAAATATATTTCATATATAAATGTTTAAGATTACTGCCAATTATGGGGGAAATCTTGCAGTAGAAAAAAAATAAAAATAAAAAATTAATTGTTTTGGTTCTTTAGATGGTTGGATATGAGGGACAACTCATGATTCCGCAAAGACCTGTACCACCCTCAATAGGATCACAAATTATCCAACGATAACCGCAAGCTTCTTGAGTTTGAACATCAACACATGCTTGATTGATTTCATCAAAACAATATGCGTATTGTGTTTCGTTTTCAGCTTCTACGTTTGGCATCATTGTAAACGCTAGAAGACCAACAAAAACAGCTGCAAAAATTCCAAGATATATTTTTTTCATTTTAATTTACTCCCTTATGCTTTTTTTAGATTTTTATCATATATAAATATTTTTATTGTTCTAAGAAAGGTTTATTAATTAAATTGTTTTTGTCCGAGTGTAACCCGCCAGAATTATTGGAAAGGGTTCGATAATGGGGAAATTAAATGAATTTAAAATTTGTAAGTTATGAAATCAATCTTTTTTTAGAAGGGAGTTTTAAAAAATGATTTGTGGAGAATTGTTTTCTAAAATTTTATATTTCATAAAATTAACAGTTGCAGGAGATATTCTTTGGACTATTTTACCTTTGCTTTTTACTACCATTTTGATGGTTGTTTATTTTCAAAAATACAAGGATGAATGGTTTGGTTGGAATACACTTGTTGCCAATTCTTTGATTTTGCTTTTTGTTGGGATGAATTTATTGAAATATGTTTATGGTCTTGATGATGGAGGTGTTACAAACTTTTTAACTTATTATTGGAAATTTGTTTTTTCAGTTTTTATTATCTTTTTTGGTTCTATAATTGCTTCTTTAAATTTTAGTCATTATTTTTCAAAGGAGATTTCTGCTTGGATTTCTTCTCCAGTAACAGTAAATTTAATTGCTTACTTAGTTATGCTAATTGTTTATTCAAATATTAGTTATGATTTTTTGAGTATTATTTCTTTGTTTATTTGGTTTTTCTTCTTAGCAGTATTCTTTCAAATTATAAAAATTTTGGCGAATTTATTTTTTGTGAGATTGAAAAAGGTGAAAGAAAAAGAAGAAATTGATCAAATAAAACAAGACAAAAAACCTCTTCGAGAAAGGAAAAAGCAAATAAAGAAAATTGAAAAAGTAATTAAGAAAGAAGAAAAGGAAGTTGTTAAAGAAGAAAAGGAAGTTGTGAAGGGAGTATTGAAAAAATTGGATGATCAAAAAAAGACTGGAAGAAAATTGAAAAAGGCATTGAAGAAATAGAGTTTTATTTTTGGTTCTTTTGGGGAAAGATTAAGTTATTTGTTTTTTAGGGAGAAGGCAGAATTATTTGAAAGGGAAGATTAAGTTATCCGTTTACCGTCTCACTTCGTTCCCGGCACGAGAACCTGTTTGACAGGCTCGCTGGATGCATGAATTGTTTGAGGTTGATTTGGGAAATATTTTGATTAAGATAAATTGTTAGTGGGTGAGAGTGGGAGAAATTCAATACTTTTTTTTGTTTTTGTGAGAATCATGGCCAGGATTCTTTTCGTCATTTTTTGCTTTCCAATCATTTGGTTTTTTAATTAATCCTTCTTTTATTTTGTAATCTTTAATTGCCATTCTCAATGTTTGAATTCCCATGGTTGAACAATGCATTTTTATTTGAGGTAATCCTTTCAATTCTTCAGCAACTTCTTTCATCGTGAGTTTTTCTGCGTAATCTAAAGATTTGCCTTTTACCATTTGCGTTATCATTGAAGTTGATGCAATTGCTGCAGCACAACCGAAAGTTTTGAATTTAATGTCTTTAATCTTGTTGTCTTTTACTTCTATTTGTAAACGCATGATATCTCCACATGCTGGGCTTCCAACTTCGCCTTCCCCTCCAGGGTTTTTTAGTTCTCCGAAGTTTTGAGGCTCAAGGAAATTTTTCATTACTTCTTTTGAATATTCGAATCCCATTTTATTTTTTGTTTATTTTTTTAAGCATTGCATCAATTTCTTTGTCATCTAATCCGTGACCTTTCAGGCCATCTTCAATTGATTCTGCGTGAGCCATCATGCAACCCATGCAACCAATTCCAGATTCAAAAAAAACATGGGCTACTTTTTCATTTTTTTCCATAGCTTCGGCAATGTTCATTTCTTTGGTTATTTTTGTTTCTGTCATATGAAAGCTTGTTCATATGAGTTTAAATAAGTTTTGGAGAAGAGAATTTACCAAAAATTTGTATCTGTTATTGCCAAATCTTTTGATTTTAAAAGTTTAGTTACAAATTTGTCTTTGCCTTCATAATAAACCATTTCTCCATCTGGATCGTAGATAAGTTCTTTTGTTTTAGGATTTAGGTATCTGAATTTTTTAATGCCGTTTCTTTTAATTTCATATCCTGCTGTTTTAAAAAAGGGAATGTTTTCTTTGCCAGTAAAGGCTATTCCTGTTTTGCTTGTTTTTTTTAATTCAAGAATTCTTGCCGAATTTAATATTCTCCCCCAGCCTTTTCTTTTTTCAATTGTCATGTCTCTTCCAATGCCCAAAATTGTAAAATTATTTTCACCCAGTTTTATCTTAATTGGTTTCATCATTCCAAATGCAACAATTTTTTTATTATTTTTTACAAAAATGAATTCTCCTTTGGTGTCTTCTTTTTTGAAATCAACTTTTGCATCCTTGCCCCATTGTTTTACTCTTGCATTATTCATTAGGGTGATTTCTGATTTTGTTAGATCTTTAGTTTTTTTTGAAATTATTTGAATGTTCATTTTAGTTTAAATATTTTTTTAATTTTTCTGCCATTTTTTTAACTTCTCCAAGATTCTTTTTATTATTCATTTTATCTCTCGAGTATTTGAATATTTCATAATCACTTTTAATTTTATTCATCCATTTATATTTTGGCAATAACCCCATGTGAAAATGAGATGGAGATTTTTTATTCTCAATTGTTTCTTCCCTCATGAATAAATTTACAAATTTTATTTTTAATTTGTTTTTCATAATTTTTCTTATTTTGCAAACAATTTCAATAAAATCTTTTTGTTCATTTTTTGTGAAATTTGCGAATCCTATTATATGTCTTTTTGATGCGATTATTAGAAATCCTGGAATTGGTAACTCGTAGTCTTGTCTAACTTCAAAATATTTTGTTTCATATAATAGGCCTCCTATTGTTTCAATTTTATTTTTTTGTAATTCGCAACCGATGCATTTTATTTTCATTTTAACAAAGGACTTAATCTCCTTAATCTTTTAATTATTTCAGGTAATTTTTTTAGAACATAATCAATTTCTTTTTCAGTAGTGTATTTACTCAAGCTTATTCTAATTGATGAATTTTGTTCTAGGTCAGTTAGGCCTATTGCTTTTAAAACATGGCTTGAAGCTAAAGTATTTGACATGCAAGCTGAACCTGTTGAAATAAAGATTCCTTGATTTTCTAAGTATCCTCCAATTGCTTCTCCTTCAACATTTATGAATGAAATATTTGCATTGTTTTGTAATCTGGGTTTTTTTGGGCCATTCAATTTTGTATTTGGAATATTTGTTAAAATATCTTCAATTAATTTGTCTCTTAGTTTTTCTATTTTTTTAAAATCTTTTTCTTTTGCAATTTCTACTGCTTTTGCAAAACCCACAATGCCTGGAATATTTTCTGTTCCACTTCTTTGTTTTTTTTCATGGCCTCCCCCGTGCATTAATGGTTGAATTTTTGTTTTATCTTTAATGAATAATGCTCCAACTCCTTTTGGTCCGTGAATTTTATGGGAGTTAATTGTGATTAAATTCAAATTCATTTTTTTCATATCAATTGGAATTTTTGTATAACTTTGACAAGCATCTGTATGGAATAAAATATTTTTTTCTTTTGTTATTTTTCCAATCTCTTCCAAATTTTGTATTGTTCCAATTTCATTGTTTCCATGAATAATTGAAACTAGGAATGTTTTGTTTGTGACAGAATTTTTTAGTTTTTCTAAGTTGATGAATCCTTCTTTGTCAACATCCAAATATGTTATTTCTGCTCCTTGTTTTTCTAACCATTTACAAGTATTAATTACGCAATCATGTTCAATTTTTGTTGTGATGATGTGATTTTTTTTTGGAAAATTTTCCCAGAATAAACCTTTGAGTGCCCAGTTATTTGATTCAGTTCCTCCCGATGTGAAATATATTTCTTTTGTGTTTGCATTTAGAGATTTAGCAATTATTTTTCTTGATTTTTCTAAAGCTGTTTTTGCTTCTGTTCCTTCCATGTGGAGTGAGGAAGCATTTCCGTAATTTTCTTTGAAATATGGGAGCATAGCTTTCAGAACTTTATCGTCGACTTTAGTGGTTGCTGCGTTGTCTAGATAGATTTTCATTTTCTATTACAGCCTGGACACATAGTTTTTCTATGTTTGTCAATTATTTTTAGAATTGGAACAATTGTTTTTTTATTTAATGAATAAATTCTTTGTTTGCCTTTTTGTTTGGAATCTACTATTTTACAAGATTTTAAACTTGTAAGTGCGTGTGAAAGTTTAGATTGTTCAATGTTGGTTTTTTCCATTAACTCTGTTACTGAAAGTGATTTTTCATTTAGAGCTTGAATGATTTGAGTTTTTAATGGATTGGCTAAGTTTTTGAAAAAAACATGGTAAGCGTTGCATTTCATATGAATCGATATTCATATGAATATTTAAACCTTTTCATAAATAATATAAAGATAATTTTCATTTTTATTAGATGTTTATTAAGAGAATTTTTAGACCTACAAAATTTGCTTTGGAGTTTGCAGCTGCAATGTTAAATCCTATGCGAATACAAGAAAAAATATTGTTTAAGATTTTGAAATCTAATAGATATACCGAATATGGGAAGAAATTTAATTTTAATAAAATAAAGTCTGTTGAAGATTTTAAAAAAAATGTTCCTGTTGTTGATTATGATGATTTGTTACCTGAAATAAAAAAAATGAAAAATGGTAAAAAAAATATTTTGGTAAAGGAAAAGGTTATCTTTTTTGCTGTTTCTTCAGGGACCACCAGTGAGCCTAAATTTATTCCAATTACCTCTAAGAGAATGGATTTCTATAGGGGAGAATTTTTTTTATGGATGATGTCTAAGGGAGGGACAAAAATGATGAAAGGGAAAACATTATATTTTGCTGCAGGAGATTTTATAGGTTATACTCGTGGAAGGATTCCTTATGGAAATATAACTGGTCATTTAGTGAGAAATACTAGCCCTGTTACAAAAAATAAATTAGTTGTTGATTCGGATACTTTGAATATTAGAAATTTTGATAAAAAAATGAAGAAAATTGCATTGCTCGCTTTGATGGAAAAAAATATTACTCATATTGGTTTTGCTTCTGCCGTTCAAGGAATTTTATTTTTTGATTTTTTAAAAAATAATAAGGAGATGTTAATTAAAAAAATTAAGAAGAAAAATAAAAAGAGAGCAAAATATTTAGAAAATTTAGAAAACTTTAAACCAATAAATATTTGGCCTAATTTATGGTTGATTAATTCATTGAAAACAAATTCAAACAAAATTTATTTAGAGGCTGTTAAAGAAAAGTTGGGTAAATTTGATATGGTTGTTAAAGACAATGGTATTTTTGCAAGTGAAGGGAGAATAAGTTTGGGAATTATAGATGTTGATGGCGAAGGAGTGATTCCTGCAAATGAAACTTTTTTTGAATTTTGTGAAAAGAAAGGGGATTCTTTTTTAGAACCCATAACTCTCGATAAAATAAAAAAAGGGAAAAAATACAAAGTTATTATGACGACGCAAGAAGGGCTTTATCGTTATGATATTAAAGATGTTGTGAAGGTGGTTGATTTTTTAGGTAAATTGCCCGTTGTTAAATTTGCAGAGAGAGATAAATTTTTGAATGTTACTGAGGAACATGCTCCAGAAGGAGAAATTGTTCGAGGGGTTAAGGATGGATTAAATAAATTCAAAATTAAATTTAGATCTTTTACTGTTGTTCCGTTTATTATGAAAAATAAAAAGCCAAGATATGAAATTTTACTTGAAATTCTAGGGAAATTTAGGGAAGGTGTTTGGAAAGAATTATTGAAGGAGATTGATTCCAATTGGCAAAAATATATGTTGACTTATTCTGAAACTAGGAATGAATTTGGTCGAATGGATTCTCCCATTTTGTCTCTTGTGAAAAAAGGATCCTATGATAAAATAGATTCGGAAATTTTGGCTAAGAAAGGACAAGCAAAACCAATTAATGTTACGGAGGATGTAATTTTTAGAAAAAAGTTTGATATAGAAAAAAGTTATTCTTGATTATTTAATATATTTACTTGCTGTTGGAAAATTAGTTGTATCAATCTTTATTTTTTCTGTAATTGGATTAGTTTGAATTTCTTTTTTTTCTTCAGTGTGTTCTGTTATGGAAGTTTGTTTTTGTCTATATTGTTCTGGTAACTGGTTTCCATGACCTTTACAATACATTTTATATTCACACCAATCACAAAGAATGCTTTTTGTGCAAGGAAATTCTTGGTTTTCTTCAATTTCTAATATTTTTTGTTTTATATCTTCTTTTAATTTTTCAAATTGTTCGTCTGTTCTTCTTGAAAAAATTTGTTTATTGTGGTTCAAATAATGCCAGGTTAAAAGAATTGATTTTTCTCTCCCGTATTTTTCTTTTATTGCTATTGCATATAATGCTAATTGTCTATCTTGGTCAAATTTCTTTTGTGTTGGCAGGGAATTTGCTGTTTTATAATCGTGGATTTCATATTCGTTTTTTTCCTTGTTGTAAACAAGTCTATCAATAAATCCAATAACTTTGTGGGGGAATTCTTCTCCTAAGTTAACCCAAACTTTTTCTTCCATTGAAATTGTTCCATCGATGAAAGGGGTGTGTTTAACAAAATAATCAATTATGAATTTTACTCCTTTGTTTTTGTAATCTTCGGCACAAAATTGTTTTTTTACAATTAGGAAATGTGATTTGTAATCTCTGTTCCATTGAGCAGCATATCTTTGTAAAACTTCGTCCATTTCTGGGAGTCTTTTTTCTAAAATTTCTTTGTACAACCATTCTAATGTGTCGTGGACGCATGTTCCAAGATGCGCTTCAATTGATTTTTCTACTGGAGATTTTACTTTGTCAATGTAACGAAGTTTGTAACGATATTTACATTGTTCGTACGATGAAATTCTAGAATGTGAGTATACTGCCATGTTTATGTAAAAAAGAAAGGAGGTTATAAAGTTTGTTGGGTTATTTTGTTTTCAGGAGATTTTTATAGTTTAATCCGGAAACTGACCAATTACGATTTTTCAAAATTTCTTTTGGATTGTAAATGCCCTTTTTATCTTCGATGCAACTCATATTGTGATTTTCCTTTCCAAAACTTTCTAATAAATATTCCAAATTAACTAGATAGCTTATGTCGGGAATTATGTTGTTACTAATTCTTATACAAGTAGTATTTGGATATAAGAGGTTTTTTTCTTTTAATAAAAAATAGTCTTTGTAATCGAAAAAGAGATTACTTGCTCCACCTCTTTCTCTTTCAATTAAGTAATCAATAATTTCTCCATTTTTTTCTTTAGAGTAAGGTTCATATTCTTCAAAAATCATTAGTTTTAAATTTATTTTTCTCTTTTTAAGAATTATTATGATTATTCGACTATTTCACCAAAACCGATCAATCTCCAGTGCCCGTTTACGTTTCTTGCGATTCCAACATTGTCTTCTTTTAGAGCAATGATTGGAATGTTCAAACTCATTTCAACTTCATCCCCGGAGATTTTTTCAACTGTTCCAACAGTGATTGTTGTGTTTACAGAAAGCATTAACATTTCTTTAGTTTTCAATTCTTCAGTTTTTTTGTGGCCTTCTTCTCCCAAGATTTCTTTGAAGAGATTTGTTTTTATTTTAACTGAATGAGTAATTTCTGGAAGTTTTCCTTCGAGAGAAATAATTGAACCGGTGAGTGAATCTGTTTTTGTTAAAAATGGATCTAATTCGGTTTCAATTGAAATGGATGCTCCGGGCAATATTTCTTTCACGGATTCTGTTCCTTTGTGCAAAGATAATATTTTTGTAGTTAAAGGTTCATAATGATATTTATTGTTTTTCTTTACTGAAAGTCCAGGTTTTATTTCAATTTCATCCCCTACTTTTAATTTTCCTTGTTTTAGAATTCCTCCTAGAACTCCTCCATGTAAATTTTTTATTTTTGTTCCAGGTTTGTTTATGTCAAAACTTCTTGCAATTAAGAAAATTGGATTTTTGCCAATATCTCTTTTTGGGATAGGTAATTCAGTTAATGCTTCTAATAATTTATCTATGTTTATTTTTTGTTGAGCTGAAATTGGAATTATTGGTGCGTTTTCTGCTATTGTTCCTTTTACAAATTCTTTAATTATTTTGTAATTTTTTAATGCTTCTTCTTTTGTTACTAAATCAATTTTATTTTGAACAATAATGATGTTTTTTATTCCTTTTGCTTGAAGTGCCATGAAATGTTCTCGTGTTTGGGGTTTGATTCCTTCGTTTGCAGCAATAACTAAAATTGCTGAATCTATGATTGCTGCTCCGGAAAGCATTGTAACCATTAGCATTTCGTGTCCTGGAGCATCAATGAATGAGATGTATCTTTGAGGGGTTCCTCTTTTTTCATGAGTGTATTCGTTTTTGTCTTTAGAGATGATTAGTTCTGCGTAGCCCAATTTTATTGTGATTCCTCTTTTGAGTTCTTCAGAATGTGTGTCAGCAAACTTTCCAGTGAGTTGTGAAAGTAGCGTGGTTTTTCCGTGGTCAATATGTCCAACGACCCCAACGTTTAATTCTGGAAGATTTGTCATAGAGAATTATGAAAAACTTAGTTAAAAAAGGTTTCTTTTGGTGATTTTACTTTATTCACTTTTTAGATGTTTTACCAATTCGCGTGTTTTCTTGAATGAATGAGTATTATTTTTATAATAAGGAGTTCCAATTTTTCTTTGATTCATTAAATCTTCTGCAGTAAAAATTTCATATCCTCGATTAATTGCTTCTTGAGTTGTGTATTGGACACAAGAATGTTTGTTTAATCCAGTTATAATTAATGATTCAATTCCATCTTCTTTTAATGTTGTATCTAAATGCGAATCTCCTTGAATTATAGTTGGACTTTCTATATCTGAATTTAAATCAAATTCACCAAATCTTTTTTTTGCTATGAATGCATTATTATTATATTTTTTTATTTTCTCTACCCTTTTATATCCAGTTATTGGAGCAGTTATTTCTGATATTGTTTCCCCTTGGCCAATACATTCTAATAAATAGATGGGTATTTCGTTCTGTTTTGCAAATGTAAAAAGAGTTCTGTGATTATCTACCAATTCTTCCTTATTATCCATACATTTTTCGAATTTTTGTTGTAAATCTATTACTACTATTCCAATGTTTTTCATAGAATTGAAAGGCAATTAAACTTTATAAGTCTTTTTATTTGTTGTTACCCAGAAGTTGTAACACTATTCTTTTTTCTCTTCAACAGGAGCTTCTTCTGTCTTAGGATTGAAAATTTCTTCGAGAGATTTTTTACCTTGTTTTACAACAATTAAATTAATTTGTGTAATTGCATCAGAAATTACTCTTCCACGTACAGTTTTTCTTAATCTTAATCCTTTTGGATTCGAATTTGAATATTCTATTTTTCCTTCTTTTTTTGGTTTTTTATGCATTCCTTTTTCATAACTTAACAAAACTTTTTTTAATCCAATTCCTGGAACTGATTTTAATGAAGTGAATCCAGATTTATCGCTAGTTCCTGTGATTTTAAATTCATATCCTTCTAAGTCTTCAGAAATTTCTTTACCGTCAATTACTTGTTCTAATTCTTTGTCAATTAATCCTTCGGCTTCTACCTCTAATTTGAATGTTTTCCCTGATTTTTCCGAGATGTTTATCTTGAATGCCATACGTTATGTTATAAAATTTGGTTTATAAAGTTTTCTTTAGGAAAAAAGAATATTTCTAAAGAAGGATTCCCGGCAAGTGGAAGAATTTTTTGAATATTACTACTAGAGAAATTATGATTAAAATTACTCCGGATATTTTGAACATTTTTTCTTCAGAAATTTTATTTACAAATTTAGAGGAAAGAATTGCTCCAATTATTCCTCCTATTGAAGTTATGGCAATTACAGCTAATGGAAAGCTTTTTCCTATGAAATGACCTATTCCTCCTGAAAGTGAAATGAATGCCATTATTAATATTGCAGTTCCGACAGCTTTTTTTATTGGGAATCCTAGCATAAAAACAAGTGCAACTAAAATTCCTATTCCCCCTCCAGCTCCGAAAACTCCGCTAAAAAATCCTAGGACAGTTCCTATTAGAATTGAACCGAAGATTTTTTTGTTTTCAAAATAAGCTACTAATTTTGTTTTTTTGATTTGGGTGGGATTTCCTAGAAAACTTATTCCAGTTACTAATATGAAAATTCCCAATCCATCTCCTAATGCTAAATCTGGGATTAGTCTTGCGACAAGACTCCCAATGAATGCAAATATTACTGCGAAACCCCCTATTGTGAATGCTCTTTTAATGTCAATATTTTTTGCTTTTCTATATAGGTGAGCAGAAACGAGGGAAGCGAAAACATCTGTAACTAATGAAACTCCAATTGCTAGATAAGCTCCATATCCTAATACGGTAACTAAAATCCCGGCCATGAACGTTGCAGCAGAAGCTCCAATTAGCCCAGTTATTAATCCAGCACCAATTCCCGAAAGAAGTAATACTATTCCTGAAAACACCTCCATCTTTTTTTAAGTAGATTTTTAGTTATAAAGTTTTTTATATGGATGTATGAAATTTATTTCATATTATCTAACAGTTAATAGAAAGCTTTTTAATGGATAATATGTGAAATAGAATGTAAGAAAATGAATAAGAAAGGAAATAAGGGCTCATTTAAGAATTTTAAAAAACCGATGAATAAAATTGAAGTGTCTGAATTAAAAATTGAAGCTATTGATATAAATTGTAAAAAAGTTTCTGTGACTGCAAGAGTTAATCGAATTGTTCAAACGGGCGGGCCCACAGTATTTGTAGTTAGTGATGGAACTGGGAGTTTTTCTTTGAAGGGATTTATTGGTCCTGGAGAAAGAGCTTATCCGGAAATTGAAGAAGGAGATGTTGTGAAATCAACTGTTAATATAGGAGAATTTCAAGGAGAGATTGAAGGAGAGATTATTCGAATTAAGAAAGTTAATGAAGATGAACATGCATATTTTTTGAAACAAATGAAGAAAATTGAGTTTGAGCGTGCGAAGATTGAACCGCCGGAATTTTTGGTTGGGACTGAAATTTTGAAAAAGTTGAAAGAAAGATTTGTTGAAGCTGCGACTCAAATTCGTTTAGCTATTATTCAAGATAGGCCTATTATCGTAAGGCATCATAATGATTGCGATGGTTATTCTTCTGGGTTTGCTTTGGAAAGGGCAATTTTGCCTTTGATTGTAAAACAACATTCAGCTTTGAAAGCTCCATGGGAATATTTTTTAAGAGCGCCTTGTCAAGCTCCATTTTATGAAATTGACGATTCTATTCGAGACACTGCGAATTCTTTGAGGAATGTTGCTAAGTTTTCAAATAAAATGCCTTTGATTATTATTGCTGACAATGGATCTAGTGAAGAGGATTTGATGGCAATTAAACAAGGGAAGATTCATGGTTCGGATTTTATTGTCGTGGACCATCATGGATTTGACAAAGATGTTATTTCGGCTGAAGTTTTAACTCATATTAATCCGTTTTTGGTTGGAGAAAGTGGTGCGGAAATTTCTGCTGGAATGCTTTGTGTTGAACTTGCACGTTTCATTAATCCAGATGTTGAGAATGTTACACAAATTGCTGCAATGAGTGGATACGCAGATCGAATAGATTTGGCTGCTCCTAAGACGATGGAAAAATATTTGGATATTGCTAAAGAAGAAGGATATACAAAAGAATTGTTGAGTAATATTTCTACGGTTATTGATTATGTTTCGGCTAAGGTAAGGTTTATGGAAGTTAGAGAATATATTGAAGTATTGTTTGGTGAGCCTCGGGAACAACAAAAGAAATTGGTTTCATTAATGGCACCACATATTAATAAGTTGGATGCTAAAGGTTTGGCTATTGGAGTTAGTAATGCTAGACAAGAAAAATTAGGAAAAATTGTTTTGCAATCTATTGAAATTGAGGATACTTTTCCTGGCTTTGGATTTTTTCCTAAACCTGGACGTGCAACTGGGATGGTTCATGATGATTATCAGAAACAATCTGGAGAAACTGCAGTTGTGACGGCTGGAATTATGAGGACTGCAATTACTATGCGAGCAACTAATGATGCTAATTTTTCGGTTCATGAATTGAAAAAATATATTGAAAAAGAATGTCCGGGGGCTTTTGTTGAAGGTGGCGGGCATAAAAATGCAGGAGCTTTGAATTTCTTGCCCTACAAGAAGGAAGAAGTTGTTAAGTTGTTGAGAGAATTTATTTCTAATCGGTAATTTTGTTTCTTTTTGGTTAAAATACAAATATTTAATTTTTCACATACGAAAGTATGCTTCAAAATGAAATTTTAGATTTTTCCTTAAAAATAAATCAAAATTATATTTGGAGTTGGAGTATAATAATTATTAAAAAAGATTAAGTTATTATTTTGTTATGACTAAAACATTTAGGAATGAAAAGCATAGGGAATTGTTTGAAAAGTATTCGAAAATGAAGACCGATTATTTTATTGAATTGGGGGATCTGTCTTGTTTAAGACCGATAGATAAATATATTTTGGGAAAAGATATTTATGACAAAGGTGTTTCTTTGGGGCATGAATTTCCTCATTATTGCAAAATTATTGAGAATTTAGTGGAAATGACTAATTTTTTGGATGAAGAAAGAATAAAAAGAAAATTTTGAATTTTATTATTTTTTGGTTTTAAAAAGTTTATTGGGAAACGATAGTTTTTATTTTGGAAATTATTAAAAAAGATTAAGTTGTTATTTTGTTATGAGGATATTAAAAAAAGAGATTAAAAAAATTTGTTTGGATTTTAATTTGGGAGAATTAGTTTCTAAATGAAATTAAATAAGATCTATATCGTTGGTCCAGAAGGTTCAGGAAAGTCAACCCTTGCAAGAAAGATTTCTGAGAAGTTAGGTATAAAACATTATGATTTAGATAATGTTGTTTGGAGTAGAAGATACGATAAAAAGAGAACTCATGAAATGAGATTAAAAAAATTAAATGAATTAATAAAAAAGAAGTCTTGGATTATTGAGGGAGTATTTGGTGGGTGGATAGAACCTGCTTTTAAGAAAACCGATTTAGTTATT
>Ga0075122_10001844_pt1 | contig 14568 bp, 10 predicted proteins | sample AntAceMetag02UKB_FD_69790 | JGI IMG/M metagenome (GOLD analysis project Ga0075122, IMG submission 69790) | Saline lake microbial communities from Ace Lake, Antarctica - Antarctic Ace Lake Metagenome 02UKB | ecosystem: Environmental > Aquatic > Non-marine Saline and Alkaline > Saline | place... | reverse complement strand
TCGGTCAATTTCTGTCAATAGTCTATAGTCAATGGTCAATAGTCCAATTTTTCCTAACTACTGACAGCTATCCTCTACAAACTGACTTCTAACTTCTAGCTAGTCCCCAGGTTTACACAATTGTAGCTGGGGTTTAAACCCCAGCTACAATTAGTCTCTGACTTCTATTGTTTTTTGTCTCTGGTCTCTAGTCTGACATACGATTTAGCTTGACGATGGGTAATCTATATAAGTATCATATGTAGGTCATGAAGAAAAAATTACCTATAGCTTTCCTGTGGCATATGCATCAGCCGATGTATAAGGACCTGATTACGGAGAGATATTCTCTTCCGTGGGTCAGGCTCCATGCTACGTACTCTTACCTGGATATGGCAGCAATTCTGTACGACTTCCCAAATATTAGGTGCACTTTCAATTTAACACCATCACTCATCTGGCAACTTTTGGATGTATCGTCGGATGAACCCATTAAAGACATATATCTGGAGACCTCAGCAAAGAACGCTGCTAACCTTACAGATCAGGATAAATGTTTTCTGCTTAAGAATTTCTTCTCATGCGACCCCGCAAATGCTATAGCTCCTTTTAAAAAGTATATGGAACTTTTTTCACGGAGAGGGGATAGTCTGAAAGAAGAAGATCTTCTTTCCAAGGCAAAAAAATTCAGCACTTCTGACTTTAGAGATCTTCAAGTATTTTTCAATCTGGCATGGTGCGGATTCACGCTCAAGAAAAAAGATGCGGTAGTTAAGGAACTTATTCGTAAAGGCTCAGGATATACCGAAGACGACAAAAAAGTTTTATTTAAACGTCAGAAAGAAGCGGTTTCTTTAGTCTTGCCGGCATATAAGAAGCTCCAGGAAGAGGGCAAGATAGAAATAACCACGTCGCCCTTCTATCATCCTATACTTCCGCTCTTGTGCCGGGGAAAAGATGAAGAAGGGTTTGATTTTATAGAGGATGCCAAGGTTCAGGTTGCCAGGGCTATAGATCTTTATAAAAAAGTTTTTGACCACAGTCCTGATGGTATGTGGCCCTCGGAAGGAAGCGTGAGCCAGGACATTATACCGTTCTTGGTCGACCGAGGCATTAAATGGATCGCTACAGATGAAGGTATACTTCTTGAATCTTTTAAAGGACAGGATGAGTCCCGAGATGAACTTGTATATAAGGTATTTACCGCTAAAGAAGATAATCGTGATATAGATATTATTTTTAGGGACATAAATATATCTAACGCTATAAGTTTCAGGTATTCACATATGCCCGCAAAAAAAGCCGCGGCGGATCTCGTAAAGGACCTAAAAGGGATAGCTTCTTATTGTGACTCGAGGGGCGGGGAACACCTGGCCTCGATCATACTCGACGGGGAAAACCCTTGGCCTTACTACCCCGGAGGCGGCGAAGTATTCTTAAGGTCGGTTTACAAGGCCTTATCCTCAAATCCTGATCTTAAGACCGTAACCGTGAACGAACAGCTGTCTTCCAGTAAAGAAAGAAAACCCATTAAGAAACTCTACAGCGGTTCGTGGATAAATCGTAATTTCAGAAAATGGATAGGATCGCCTCAAAAGGATAAGGCTTGGGAATATTTAAGAAAGACGCGCAAGGAGCTTCTTAGTATGGATAATCCTAAAAAAGAAGCTTTGGAAGAACTTTACATAGCCGAAGGGAGCGATTGGTTTTGGTGGTATGACGATTTTGGTACTGAACTTAATTATATTTTTGACGAACTTTTTAGAAAACATCTCCTTAATATCTATAATCTAATAGGTCGTCCCGCTCCTTCCGGGTTATCAGAACCTATTCCGGCTCAGGTAGGGGTTCGGCATCTCCCGGTAGGCGCTTCCAAGGGAGAGATGGCTTATCAAAAAAAGATACTATTCGTTTCATCGGAATCTGTTCCCTTTGCTAAAACCGGAGGGCTGGCGGATATTACGGGAAGCCTTCCCAAAGCATTGACTTCTCTGGGCGCCGAAGTGAATGTTATTATGCCGCTTTATAAATGCGTTTTGGATACTCCGGGACTTGAACTCGTAAAAGAAATAAGCGCAGACAGGAGTGATTTTCTTGGAGGGACTCAAGCTTTTAATGTGTACTCCGCTAAACATGATGGGATAACGACTTATTTCATAGATAATAAAAAAATGTTTCATAGAGACGGGCTATACGGCACATCAAGGGGAGATTATTCTGATAACGGTATAAGGTTCTCTTTCTTTTCGAAAGCCGTTCTCAAGGCCATAAAAGAATTGTCCATTAAACCGGATATCGTGCATTGTAATGATTGGCAGACTGCATTAATACCTTTTTACTTGAGGTTCAGGTTACAAAAAGACAAGTTCTATAATGAGATAAAAACGCTATTCACTATACATAACATGGCTTATCAGGGAAAATTCAGCCGTAGGATCTTGCAGAAGATAGATGTTCCGGAAAGGTTTTTCACGATGGAAGACCTGGAATTTTATGGGAAGATAAATTTTATGAAGTCCGGCATACTTTATTCGGATGCGGTAAGTACTGTTAGCAGGCGTTACGCTCAAGAAGTGATGACTCCGGAATATGGCGCCGGTCTTGACGGAGTGATGAGGAAAAGAAAAAATTCTCTGTATGGGATAGCCAATGGAGTTGATTATTCCGTATGGAGCCCAAAAAGCGATAAGATGATAAAAGAGAATTATGATTCCGGTAGTTTTGAGAAAAAAAAGAGCTGCAGGGAAGACCTTTTGAAGTACACAGGACTGCAGATAGATGAGAACGCACCTCTTATAGGTTCGGTTACCAGGCTTGCTGAACAAAAAGGTATGGATCTTTTGGCCGCCATAGGAGACAAGATAGCAGGCATAGGTGCGGGACTTATAGTTTTGGGAAGAGGAAATGACAATTATAACAGTATGTTCAGGAAGCTTGCAAAAAGGTTCCCTGAAAACATATATGTCTGCAACGATTTTAATGACGAACTGGCTCACAAAATAGAGTCCGGTTGCGATATGTTTGTAATGCCTTCCAGATACGAACCTTGCGGTTTAAATCAGATGTATAGCCTGAAATACGGCACCATTCCCATAGTAAGAGCAACAGGTGGGCTTGATGATGTTATAGTAGATTTCGACGAAGACAGAAAAAGGAGTAACGGGTTTAAATTCACATCTCCTGATGCGCAGGCTTTTTATGGGGCAATAGAACGCGCCGTTAAAATATACGCTGATAAAAAAGAGTGGAACGAGCTGATAAAAAGAGCTATGGACTGTGACTTTTCATGGGTAATTTCAGCTGCTCAATATATGGAACTATACAGAGATATTACTGAATAAGGCGCATAAGGACTATATGAAAACAGATTTTGCGATGGTGATACATTTTCATCAACCTGTAGGGAACTTCGATAGCGTTATAGAAGGCGCCTGCAATAGATGTTACGTGCCTTTTTTAGAGACTTTGAAGAAATATCCTACGATCAAGATGACGCTTCACTTTACCGGATGTTTGCTGGAATGGGCGGAAGAAAAACGCCCGGAAATACTGGATATGATAAAAGAGATGGTTTCGCTGGGCCAGGTTGAGATAATAAGCGGGGGTTTTTATGAACCCATACTTTCGTCTATTCCGCAGAGGGATCAGATCAGTCAGATAACAATGCTCAATAGGTATATAAAAGACAAGTTTTCAGTAGAGCCACGCGGAGCATGGATAGCGGAAAGAGTATGGGAACCGGCTCTTCCGTCTGTTCTTTCAGAATCCGGGATAAAATATATTGTCTTGGACGACACTCATTTTCTGTATGCCGGCATAAGAAAAGATGATACGTATGGTTACTATACAACTGAAGACAATGGCCGGGCTGTAGCTGTTTTTCCGTCCGACAAAATTTTAAGGTATCATATCCCGTATAAAATGCCCAAGGAATGTATTGAATACATACGAAGCACAAAGGATCGTATAGAGGATGCCACATTTATTTATGGTGATGATGGGGAAAAGTTCGGTGAATGGCCGGGAACTCATAAATGGGTTTTTGAAGAAAAATGGCTCGAAAAATTCCTGAATGAACTAAAGAAAAATTCCGATTGGCTACGCACGGTAACTCTTGCGGAGTGTTATGAGAGCAGGAAACCAAAAGGACGAACTTATCTTCCTGCGGTATCATACGAAGAGATGCTTGAATGGGCGCTTCCTGCCGGAGTCGCGGAACAGATGGAAGACGTGATCCTGGACATAAGAAACGCGGGTAAAGAAGATTGGTATAAACCTTTCATAAGAGGAGGTTTCTGGAGAAATTTTCTTTCCAAATATCCCGAATCCAACAATATGAATAAAAAGATGATCTATGTGAGCGAGAAACTCGAAAAGGTAAGGCGTGCCGGAAAGTCCGGGAGCAGGGAATTTGCCGAAGCTGAAAAAGAACTTTTCAGGGGGCAATGTAACTGCGCGTATTGGCATGGGGTTTTTGGGGGGCTCTACTTATTCCACTTAAGAAGAGCTGTATATGAACACTTGATAAAAGCCGAGGTATGCGCGGACAGGATCATGCGCGGGGAGAATGATTTCTTGAAGCATGATATTCTGGATATTGATGCTGATGGGTTCGATGAAGTTATTTTGGCAAACAAGAAAATATCATTATACTTTGATCCTGAAGAGGGCGGCGTTTTGAAGGAACTTGATTCAAAAAAAGTAGCATCAAATCTAATAAACTCTCTTGCTAGAAGAAAAGAAACGTATCATAGAAAAATAATTGAAAAAGCGGAAAATGCAGAATCTTCCGAAGAGAATGAAGTTAAGACCATACATGACGGGATACAGACCCCCGAAGAAGGCATAAGTGAACATCTGAATTACGACTGGTACAATAGATCCTCTTTTTTAGATCATTTTTTTGATAAGGGAACTGATCAGGGAGCTTTCCAAAAATGTATGTACGAGGAACTGGGAGACTTTGTTCTTGGGGGATATGATTATAGGATAGAAGAAGAACAGGACAAAATAGTTCTCGTAATGAAAAGAGACGGCACGGTTAGCGGAAAAGATATAAGCATTGAGAAAAGAGTTACATTGGAAAAAAACGGGGAAGACTTCAGCGTATCGTACATTATTGAAAACAAAAGTGAAGATGACATCGTATCCGTTTTTGCCCCCGAAATAAATCTTACAATGCCGGATGCGGATAGCGAAAGATATGAAGCTTTTATAAACGGCGAGGGGACTAGCAAAGGTTTAAAAGATGATATTAACTCGAAAGAAGCGGAAAGGGTAGAAGTTCTGGATCACGAAAAGGTAATGTCTTTTCGTGTTGATATAGATAAAAAATGCAGATTATGGGTATTTCCGGTCAAAACTGTCTCTCAATCGGAAAAAGCGTATGAGCTCAATTATCAAAGTACCGCCATTCTTCCCATGATAGATCTGGCTATAACTCCGGGTGAGACTTTTGAGGTAGAGCTAAAGGTCTTTATATTAACTTCTTGACAATGTGTTGTAAAAAGAGTTAGAATTCACAAATAGACAGTTATTTTGAAAGTATATACTTTATTAATGTATAAAAAAAGACTATAGAAGAGGAACGCAATGCAAAGCGGTTCAGGAACAGGTCGCGAGATACCTTCGGGCTATGGGGACAATAAGATCGTCCTTATGGCGAGGGATCCTCATACCCTTTATTCTTACTGGGAAATCCAGGGCGAAACAGAAAGTATCGCAGAAAAAGATATCCGGGATAAAGGATATTCTGACGTTCGCAGGATACTCAGACTATACGACGCTACCGGAGGGGAATCCGATGCAGCGGTTGTAATGGATCTTGAAATAACGGGCGCGGCTAACAGCTGGTACATTAATGGCGTCGAACCGGGAAGAGAGTGGCTGATAGAGATAGGATTTTTGTGCTCGTCGGGTGACTTTTTCAGTTTAGCCCGGTCCAATGTTACCATAACACCTTCCAATAAGATGTCAGAAACATGTGATGAAGAATGGATGTGTACAAAAGAACTTTATGACGAGCTGTTCATCGCGGCGGGAGGAAAAGAAATGGGTAAAAGTTCTTTTGAATTTCCGTCAAGTGACACTTTTTCATCACGCATGTCCAGTGGTTCCGGATCATTCATACTTGGAGAATAAAAGATGGCCAAAGGTTATTTAGCTTTAGTTTTGCATGCACATTTGCCGTTCATCCGTCATCCCGAACACAAAAATTTTCTTGAGGAAACCTGGTTTTTCGAAGCGATAACAGATACATATGTTCCGCTTGTAAACGTTTTCGACGACTTGGTCGCCGAAGGAACGGACTTCCACATCACAGTATCATTAAGTCCTACGCTCATAAACATGTTAAAGGACGATCTTTTGGTGTCCAGATATCTTGCTCATCTGGATAAACTCACAGAACTTGCTTCACTCGAAGTCGAGAGAACCCGAACAGATAAAAAGCTCAACTGCCTAGCAAACATGTACCTTGATAGGTACAGGAATACTAAACACGTGTTCTCGGAAAAATATAATAACGATCTTACTCTTGCCTTCAAGAAATTTCAGGATCTTGGTAAAGTAGAAGTTATAACCTGCTGCGCTACTCATGGGTATCTTCCCCTAATGGATCTATATAAACCCGCGATAAGCGCACAGGTGGAAGTTGCGGTAAATACATATAAGGACACGTTTGGAAGCACGCCTAAAGGTATATGGCTTCCCGAATGCGGTTATTATCCCGGGCATGACGAAATATTAGCGGAATATGGGATACGTTACTTTTTTGTTGAAACACATGGCATCTTGTTCGGTAATCCTAGGCCCAGGTATGGGATACATAGCCCGTATCTTGCAAAATCCGGTACAGCCGTATTTGGAAGGGACATGGAAAGTTCCAAAGCGGTATGGAGTTCGAAAGAAGGGTATCCCGGGGATTATAACTACCGCGAATACTATAGGGACATAGGTTTTGATCTTGATTACGACTACATAAAGCCGTTCATCAACGGATGCGGAACGCGCATGAATACCGGCATAAAGTATCACAAGATAACGGGAACGGGCGATAATAAAGAACTGTATAACAGAGACTCTGCCTTGCGTACTGCTGCCGATCATGCGGGAAATTTCATGTTTAATCGCCAGAAACAAGTAGAATACTTGTCGAGCAAAATGGACAGGGAACCCATAATAACATCTCCTTATGACGCTGAACTTTTCGGGCACTGGTGGTTCGAGGGGCCTGAATGGATAGGGTTCCTGCTAAAGAAAATGCATCATGATCAATCAAACCTAAAGTCCATAACGCCCGGTGAGTATTTGGATCTTTATGAAGACTACCCGGTCGTAACTCCTTCAAGCTCAAGTTGGGGATATAAGGGATACAGCGAAATGTGGCTTGACGGTTCAAACGATTGGATATACAGGCATCTTCACAAAATGGCTGAACTTATGATAAGCGATGCTAAAGATTATAAGAATTCAGAAGGCATTGCTGAGAGAACCTTGAATCAGATGGCAAGAGAATTACTATTAGCTCAATCGAGCGACTGGGCGTTCATAATGAGAACTGGAACCTTTTCCGAGTATGCCGTAGAAAGGACCAGGGATCATATAGTCAGGTTCCTGACTTTACATGATCAGCTTAGGAACGGTAATATCGATCCATCTTTGCTGGAAGGCGCCGAAAAAAAGTACAACGTATTTGATAATATCGATTTTAGAGTGTATGCTAAATGATATTGAAAAGCGTCATTTTAGTAGCTGGGGTTTAAACCCCAGTTACAATTGTGCGAGAAATGGAACAACGCCTGCCTGCCGGCAGGCAGGAAGCAATCCCTGCAGGTCTCAGGAGACCCAAAAAAATAAACACACGTAGGGGCGGGGTTACCCCGCCCTGGATATTTATCAAGAAAGGAGAAAAGGAGAGTCATGGTTAAGAAAATTATTAAAAAGATCCAAGAGAACGCCGCTAAGAAAAAAACAACTGCCAGCGGGAAAACTAAAATGTCCGCTAAAACACGGAAAACCGCCAGGACGGCCCTATCAAGTGTCGGCAAGAGGGCAACTGATTCCAACACCATTTTTGCGCTTATAGAAAAAGAAGCTTACCATCTTTACGAGAAAAGAGGATTCAGTCATGGGAGCGACCAGCATGATTGGTATCTGGCCGAGAAAAAAGTAAGAACGTCTATAAAAAAATAATGCCCATCAATTATGTAAAAAAATAGGAAGAAGAAATAGGTTTCTTCTTCCTATTTTTTGCAGAACCTAAGGGAAATATCATGAACCAAGTATTATGCGTGATACTGGGGGGAGGAAGAGGCTCGCGTCTTTTCCCTCTTACAAAAGAAAGATGTAAACCGGCGGCGCCTTTATTCGGGAAATACCGTCTTATCGATATTCCCGTAAGCAATTGTCTTAATTCCGGGTTCAACCAGATATACATACTCACGCAGTTCCTTTCGGAATCGCTTAACAAGCATATTAATCGTACGTACACACCGGATCCGATGACTAAAGGATTCATCGAGATAATGGCGGCAGAGCAGTCCATGGAAGACACGGATTGGTTCCAAGGCACAGCCGATGCCGTGCGCAGATGCCTTAAACATTTCGGTAACCCGATGATTAAATATATTTTTGTTCTTTCCGGAGACCAGCTCTACAAGATGGATCTAAGGAGCATATATAAGCAGCATGTGGAAACGGAAGCCGAGATAACGATTGCGTGTAACCATGTCTCACCCGAGAAAGTCTCAGACCTGGGGATAATAGGAATAGACAAAAAATCCAAAATAACCAAATTTGTTGAAAAACCCAAAGATGCTTCTCTTCTTAAGGGAATGTCGGTAAAAGTCGGCGGAGAAGAAAAATTTCTTGGATCAATGGGGATATACCTTTTTAACAAGAGCACTTTAGTGGACATTCTATCCAAGGATAAAAAAGCTGATTTCGGAAAAGAGATAATTCCCGATGCCATAAAAGAAAAGAAAACATACGGTCATATTTTTAGCGGATACTGGCGCGACATAGGTACAATAAAGAACTTTTATGAAGAAAACCTGTCGCTTACGAATTCCCTGCCGCCGCTTGATATGTTCGATGAGAAATGGCAGATATTTACCAGGACCAGATATCTTCCTCCGGCAAAATTCCAGGACAGCCGGATAGATAACAGTATAGTCGCGGAAGGTGCTATAGTACTTTCCGCCAACATTAAGCGTTCCATAATCGGATTAAGATTCAGGGTGGGGGAAGGAACTACTGTAGAGGACACTATAGCCATGGGATGTGACTATTATGAGACGGTTGATGATATAGAAAACAATTCTAAAAATAACATTCCGGCGTTAGGAATAGGCAAGAACTGTCATATAAAACGAGCCATAATAGATAAGGATGCCAGAATAGGCGATAATGTGAAAATAATCAACAAGGATAACCTTGTTGATTATGACGGCCCCAATTATCACATAAAAGACGGTATAGTGATCATAAGTAAAAAAGCAGTTATTCCTTCCGGAACAGTAATATAGGTAGAGAAGGACCGACACTCGTCTTTGCGAGAAGCGGAGCCGGCAGGCAGGAAGCAATCTCTTGTGAGCCACGAATCGCGAGTCCCGAGCCACGATTCACGGGTCCCGAGCCACGATTCACGAGTCCCGAGTCGCGAGTCCCGAATCCCGAATCAAAGGATTACAAACATGAAAATACTAGGCATAAGCGGCAGTCCGAGAAAAAAAGGAAACACGGAGACATTGCTTGATGCGGCTCTTAAAAAAGCCGCCGGAGCCGAGATCAAAAAGATAATCATCAGTGATCTGAATATCTCCCCATGCCGCGAAGAGGAATATAGCGAAGTCTCCGAACGCGGGTTTTCCATTGTTAACGATGATATGAGCGTAATCTTTGATGCCGTAACAGAATGTGATGCGATAATCATAGCTTCTCCCATATTTTTCGGTTCGCTTTCCGCGCAGATGAAAACGATGATAGACCGGTTTCAATGTGTCTGGATATCCAAGAATATACAAAAAAAAGATGTGTATCCGAAACGTCTGAAAGGAGCTTTCCTGTGTGCGTCCGCTTCCAGGCGGCAGGATTTTTTCGATAATGCGTCTTCAATAATTAAACATTTTTTCGCCACAATAAACGCAGAGTATAAGGAAGAACTCTTCTGTCCCGGTTTGGACACGAAAGGCAGCGTTAAGAACCATCCGGAATGCCTCAAAGCCGCCGGAGATATAGGGGAACGCCTCGCACGGGGGTAATCCCGTAGGGGCAACCCCCCGTGGTTGCCCTTTATGATGGTCATATGATACCCGTTATCAGGGCAGGCACAGGGGCCTGCCCCTACCGCCATACAACCCAAAAGGAAACCAATGACGCCATGTAAAAAATGTGACGCGAAATGCTGCAGGTATTTTGCCCTCCAGATAGACACCCCAAAACACAAAGACGATTTTGAAAATATAAGATGGTACCTGGCCCACAAGAGGGTCATGATCTACATCGACAAAAGAAAATGGTATCTCGAAGTTGGTAACGAATGCCGTTATCACACGAAAGAGAATGGGTGCAGGATATACAAAAAAAGACCCGCCATATGCCGCGAACATAATCCGGAAACCTGTGAGTTCATAGCCGGCGATTTCAAGCACGATAAATCTTTTACGACGATCGATGAATTTGATGATTATCTTGGGAAGAGGTTTAAGGGTAAGATGGGGTATGGGGGATAGAGGGTAGAGGACAGAAGGAAGAAGGACGAGGGAAGAGGGGAGAGGGGAGAGTCAGGCGGGCAGGAACGAAAGTGAAAAAACAGACGACCCTTAACACCAAGTAAAAAAGAACGATCAAATGTGCGAAGCAATTACTCGTGCTGCAAGCGTTTTAAGTAGAAGAATAATCGGCTAAACGGTACTTTCTTGCAAAACGGCATAATAACGAAACTTTACAAGCGACAGAGACAAAAACGCTTGATGTTAGTAAGCATGAAGCTTATACGATCGCGAACCAAACATGGATAAGATAAATTATGAAAACCGAATAAGATAACGAGACAAAAACGCTTGATGTTAGTAAGCATGAAGCTTATGCAATCGCGAACCAGACACGGGTTAAAAAGTTAAAAGGTTTCAGAGATTTAATGACTCTAATGAGCGAATGATGACTCTTTGACTCTAACAGTAGAGGATAGAAAATGTCACCGGGGACTAGGCAACTGGCAACCAGTTGAACATCACAATAAGATGAACACAAAAATAGGGTTTCCTGCTTGACTATTATAATAAGGTGATGTATCATCTATGTAAAATATAAATAAATAGTTAGATTCGTTAGGAATTTTGTCTGTGAAGGATTTGAAAAGGATATTCAAAAAGGGAGGATTAAACAATGAGGAAGAATTTATTTAAAACGCTGGGTATTGTCCTGGCACTGGCGATGGTGTTTGCGCCGCAAGCGGCGTTTGGTGGCACAGTAACATGGAACGGATCTTCAGATGCTGCGTGGAACACCGATGCTAACTGGTCCACCGGTACTATTCCTGTTGACAATGTTGATGATATTATTTTAACTGGAGCCGAGACAAATCCAACCAACAATGACATTGTTGCCACACATGGACTTGTAGGATGGGTATTCAATAACACTTGTCCTGCTTTAACAATTACCGGTAATGCCCTTGATTTCGTGGGAACCATAGACAACCAAGATACCGACACTCAAACAATAAATCTTGATTTTGTAGGAGTTGGGGCCACTGTTCTAGATGCTAGTGCTGGGGGATTAGTCCTAGGAGGTACTATTGACAACGGAGGTGCTCTTCTAACCGTTCAAGGTGCATTTGATACTACTGTATCCGGGATTATCAGCGGTGAGGGAGGACTCACTAAAGCCGAAGCAGGAACCCTCACTTTGTCCGCAGACAATACTTATTCTGGAGCTACTGCACTCAATGTGGGAACCATAAATTTAGGCGGGAACTTAGGAGCAACTGCTACCACTATTGCTGATGGTGCTACTTTGAACTTGACGAAGAGTGTTTCAAATGGTGGAGCTACAACTCATGTTGGTACTGCAGTACTTGACGTTAACAGTTATACGTACACTTCAGCTGGATTGTACACATTAGCTGATACCAGCGGACTTAATCTTGACGTTTCCAGTTCTACAGCATCTGGGTCGGTTGATGCAAAAGTTGCTGGAGCATCCGTTAATGCTGGTGCTACAATGGTGGTTAATATAACGGGTGTTGTTGCTGATGGATCGACTTATGTTGTAGTAGATGGAGATGGAGGTGAAGCTGACATTGCTGCTTTAACCGCTGATCCTACGGATAATAGCAGAAGAGTTTCTTGCTCTACCAGCCTTGATGACAATAAGGATTTGCTTCTTACCCTTTCAAGGGATGCAAGTGCGACTTATGATGCTGATGCTAGTGACGCTAACGCTTCAGCGGCGGGTTCTGCTTTAGAAACCAACCTTGCTAACACACCTACGGGGGATATGCTGACGGTTCTTGGTACCATAGAGGACCTGTCAGCGTCAGACACCGCAACAGCTATGGATACTATGTCACCGGACGTAAGTGCCGGTGCTATGGATGGTAGCCTTGCAGCGCTTAACCAGTTTCTGGGTACAGTAACATCACACCTTAGAAGTGTACGTTCAGGGAGTACGGGTGTTTCTACCGGAGACGGGATAGAAGGATTGGAAGAGAAAGATGTGTGGATAAAAGGGTTTGGTAATCTTTCCGATCAGGGTACACGAAGCGGGATACAGGGATACGAATCTTATACTTACGGGACAGCTCTGGGATTTGACGTTCTCGCGGGTGATGATGTAACGCTTGGTATCAGCGGCGGTTACGCTTATACGGAAGTCGATCCTAAAAAAGCTTCACTTAACAACACAGATATTAACAGCTATCAAGGTACTTTGTATGGAAGTTATGACGGCGGACCTTACTACATAGATACAGCGTTTGCTTTCGCATGGAACGATTACGAAGGGTCTAGAGACATAGCCTTTGGTGCTACATCAAGAAAGGCGAAAGCTGATTATGAAGGTCAGCAGTATTCCGGATATATAGGCGGAGGATACACATTTGAGGAAGAAGGTTTTGAAATAACACCTATCGCGTCACTCCAGTATACGCATCTTCGTATCGGTGATTATACGGAAACAGAAGCCGGTTCTCTGAATCTGAAAGTTAATGATCAAAGTTATGACGTGCTGGAATCAGGACTTGGGCTTAAGGTCGCGTATCCTGTAGTAGTAAAGGGGATAACAATAACACCTGATATACACGCGGGATGGTACTATGACTATATAGGTGACAAAGCACAGATAACATCAAAATTTACCGGTGGCGGCGCGTCTTTCGAGACTAAAGGAACAGATCCCGCTCAGCATAGTTTTGACGTAGGGACTCAAGTCACTTTACTTACGAAGGATGATGTTAGTTTGATACTTCTTTACGATCTAGAACTTAAAGAAGATTTCCATGCACATTCAGGTGCTGTGACAGTTAAATACGATTTCTAAAGGATCAGAGAATTAAAGTAGTAGCTGGGGTTTAAACCCCAGTTACTGTTAGGGATCAATAACGACCCCTGTGAATATTCGCAGGGGTCGTTTGGTATAAGGACCTATTTCGTGATAATAAAATATTCTCTAAAAATACCCATAACGATTTTAATCATAACTTCATTTTTAGCCTGTTCCGGATGCGTCAGAACATCCCGCTTTACGGATCTGTCTGCGGAAGAGAAAGGATTCAGGAAAGAACTTGTGCAGACGGATACTTTTAATATCACGGTATTCTCGCGCATAAATGAGAAGGGCGGACCTCTTACAGTTTATATCGAGGGTGACGGCAGGGCATGGAAAAGCAAAAGACGTTTATCAAAAGATCCTACCCCAAGAAGTACGCTAGTCTTTGATCTTGCAACAATGGATCCCGGAGAAAATATAGTCTATATGGCAAGACCCTGCCAATATACTCCAAAAGAAGATGAACCATTATATGATCCGGTATATTGGTCCTCCAAAAGGTTTTCAGAACCTGTTATAGTTTCAGCAGATCAAGTAATAGAATATTTTAAGGACAGAACCGGCGCCGAAGACATCCATCTTATCGGATATTCAGGCGGAGGTGCGGTTGCGGTCCTGGTAGCGGCCAGAAGAGACGATATAGCCAGTATACGGACGATCGCGGGAAACCTGGACCACGTAGCGGTTAACAGACATAATAAAGCCAGCCAGCTTAAAGGTTCTCTAAACCCCATAGATTTCGCGGAAAAAGTATCATCCATCCCCCAAAACCATTTTGCAGGAGATAAAGACAATATAGTCCCGTCGTTCATAGCAGATGGTTTCATCGATAGGATGCCGGATGGGAACCTTGCCAAAAAAATAGAGGTCAAAGGGTGCACCCATCATAAAGGATGGAAAGACAAATGGCCCACCCTTTTAAGGGTCCCGTTTAAATAATCGTAGGGGCAGGCCCCTGTGCCTGCCCTGATAATAAAAAATCGAATTATCATAAAGGGCAACCACGGGGGGTTGCCCCTACGGAATTATCGTTGTCGG
>Ga0075122_10001843_pt1 | contig 14570 bp, 14 predicted proteins | sample AntAceMetag02UKB_FD_69790 | JGI IMG/M metagenome (GOLD analysis project Ga0075122, IMG submission 69790) | Saline lake microbial communities from Ace Lake, Antarctica - Antarctic Ace Lake Metagenome 02UKB | ecosystem: Environmental > Aquatic > Non-marine Saline and Alkaline > Saline | place... | reverse complement strand
TGGGGTTGATGGAAGCAAAGGTTGGAGATATAAATGGGATCTGGAAGATGCTAAGAAAATGTTAATGAGAACTCATACAACTTCTTTGTCTGCACAGACACTTGCCAATTTAAAGGAAAAAGATTTTCCAAAAAAGTTTTTTGCAGTGGGAAAATGTTTTAGAAATGAAACAGTTGATTGGAGTCATGGTTTTGAATTTAATCAGACTGAAGGAATTGTTGTTGATAAAAATGCTAACTTTAGAAATTTATTAGGTTATCTTAAAGAATTTTGTAAAAAGATGGGTTTTGAAAAAGTTCGTTTTCGTCCAGCTTATTTTCCTTACACAGAGCCTTCTCTAGAGGGAGATGTTTGGGATGAGGAAAGAAAAGAATGGGTTGAATTAATTGCTGCTGGAATTTTTAGACCAGAAGTTACAGAACCTCTTTTAGGGAAAGCAATTCCGGTTTTAGCTTGGGGCCCTGGATTTGATAGAATGATTATGAAAATTTTTGAAATAAAAGATTTAAGAGATATGTATAAAAATGATTTAAATAAATTAAGAAAGGTTGGAGTGTTGGTTAAATGAAAAAATATAAGTTAACAAAAGAAGATAAGGAATTAATTAAGAAAGCAAAAGAAATCATTATAAAATCTTCACCAGTTAATTTAATTGATACTGGGGATGTTGGAAGCGCTTTAATGACTTCAAAAGGAAGTATTTTTCAAGGAGTTTGTATTGGGCATTATTGTGGGATGGGTTCTTGTGGAGAATATCAGGCAATTGGTTCAATGATTTCCAATGGAGAAAAAGAAATTAAAAAAATTGTTGCTGTTTGGTATTATAATAAAACTAAAAAATATAAAGTAATTCCTCCTTGCGGCAAATGTAGGGAAATGATTTTACAAACATGTAAAAAAAATAAGAATACTGAAGTAATTATTTCAAATTCTGAAAAAGTTAAATTAATTGAGCTCATGCCTTTTGCATGGGGAGGGTCTATAGAAAAATGAAAAAATTAAAAGAATTCGCAAAATCTGAAATAAAAAGACTTAGAGAAAAAGCAAATTGTACAGATAAGGAATTTATACTAATCAATACTATAAAGTTAAGTGAAGAAACAGGAGAAGTAAGTAATGAAATATTAAAACATTTTAAAAATGCAAGAAAAGAAAAATTGGATAGAGACTTAAAATTAGGTGATGAATTGGCAGATGTCATGATTATCACGGCAGGATTAGCAGAACTAATGGATGTGGATTTAAATGACGCTCTTGAGAAAAAAATTAAACACATTAAAGAAAAATACAAATAAAATGGCAAATATAAAATTTTCACGAAAACAATTTGAAAAAGATTTTGGAAAGCTTGACGAAAAAATGCAGACTAAAATTGCGATGATTGGGACAACTTTGGAGAGTTTTGATGACAATGAAATGGAATTAGAGATTTTTCCTAATCGTCCGGATTTACTTTCGTATCAAGGATTTAAACGAAGTTTTAGGAGTTTTGTTGGAAAGAAAAAAGGTTTGAGGGAATATAAATTAAATAAACCTGCTAAAGATTATGTGGTGAATGTGGATAAAAGTGTTGAAGATGTTCGACCTTTTACTGCGTGCGCGATTGTGAATGGATTGAAATTTGACGAGGATAAAATTAAAGAATTAATTGATATTCAAGAAAAACTTCATACAACTATTGGAAGAAAAAGAAAAAAGTTAGCGATTGGAATTTATCCTCTTGAAAAAATTAAACTTCCTATTTTATATAAGGCACTTGAGCCAGACAAAATTAAATTTATTCCTTTAGAAACTACTAGGGAAATGAATGGTTTGGAAATTTTACAAAGACATCCTGCTGGAAGAGATTATGCTCATTTGCTTTCTGGAAAAAGAAAGTTTCCGGTTTTTATGGATGCGGATAAAAATATTTTGAGTATGCCCCCAATAATTAATTCGGAATTGACTGGAAAAGTTGAAAAAACTACAAAAGATATTTTTATTGAATGTTCTGGATTTGATTTTGAACTTTTAAATAAAGTTTTGAATATTTTGGTTACTGCATTAGCAGATATGGGCGGACAAGTTTATCAGATGGAACTTAAGTATTCTAAGAAGGAAATTACCCCAAATTTAGATTCTGAAAAAATGAAAATTTCATTAGAAAATACTAATAAACTTTTGGGATTGAATTTAAAAGAAAAAGAACTGAAAAATTATCTTGAAAAAATGGGGCACAATTATAATAAAAGAATTGTTGAAATTGGAGCTTGGAGAACAGATATTTTACATGAAGTTGATTTAATTGAGGATGTTGCAATTGGTTATGGTTATGAAAACTTTGAGCCAGAAATTCCAGAAATAGCGACGATTGGACGGGAAGATAGGAAAGAAACAATTAAGAGAAAGATTGCAGAGATTTTGATTGGCTTGAATCTTTTAGAGATTTCAGATTATCATTTAACTAAGAAGAAAGATCAATTTACAAAGATGGGAGTTTTAGAAAAGAAAGGGGAAGGTTTTATTGAAGTTGAAGAATCAAAAACAGAATATACTATTTTGAGAAAAGATTTGACTCATTATTTATTGAAGATTTTTTCTGAGAATGTTGATGCAGAATATCCTCAAAAAGTTTTTGAAATGGGGAGAGTTTTTAATTTAGAAAATAATGAAATTATTGAAAGTGAAAAATTAAGTTTGGGTTTTACTCCAGGAAATTTTACGGAGGTTAAGCAAACTTTAGAATATTTATTTAGAATGTTGGATTTAAAAATTGATATTAAAGAAACAGATAAATTTCCAAATTATTTTGTTGATGGTCGTGTTGCAGAAATTTTCTTAGATAGTAAATGTATTGGGCACCTCGGAGAAATTCATCCTAAGATTTTAAGAAATTGGAAAATTAAAATGCCTGTTGCATTATTTGAGATTGGGTTGAATGAAATTTTTGAGAAATTAAAATAATTATTTTCTGGAAGATCTTAAAATTAGGAATATAAAAAGAACAATTAAAAGAGCTATTATAATGAATCCGAATAAAATTGCTAGCATGTAAAATAGTCCTAAGAATAATTCTTTTGAGGAAGCAAAATAAAGTACAACAGAAAGTATGAAAAGAATTGCAAAGAACACAATGTTTTTTAATACAACTCTTAATTTATTTGATTTTCTTCTAATAACTCTTCGTGATTTTGAGATTTTTTTAGGAACAGATCTTGATTTAGTTTTTTTTACTTTTGATTTTATAACTTTTTTAGAAACTTTTCTAATAGTTTTTTTCTTCACTTTCTTTTTTACCATGATAAATTAATGTAAATAGAGTTTTTAAATTTTACTCTGGAATCCATTTTAAATTTATTGCATTTCCTGTTAAAGATTGGCAATTAGAATAGATTGTGTCTAACCAAATTAAATAAAGTTCTGAGAATTTTTGTATTTTTGGTTTTTCTAAAAAAGATAGGTTATTATTGCTGATTATTAATAATGAGCTTAATAAAAAAATCATTACTATAAAAATTAGAAATTTCATTTGTCTTTTTCAAAATTTTCTAAGTCTTCGTTAGATTTCCAATCCATTTTAACTGCTTGTGTAGAGATTGATTTCATATTTGAAAAAATAGAACCTAGCCAAGAGAAATAAAGTTTTCCTGCAGAGGTTAATCCCCCAATAGATTTATAATTTACATCTTGGTCTTTGAAAACAACGGCTGCACTTAGATAGAAAAATAGAATTGTTCCAATAAGAAACATTGCAAAAATTTTATGTTTGAATCTTTTTAATTCAATTAATGTCCAAATTGCAATTATTGATACAGCGAGTATAATCATTGTTATTCCGATAGCCATAAAATAAATTAGAGAGTAAAGTATAAAAATGTTTTGTGAGTTGTTTTTTTATAGCCCTGTAGTACAGTGGTCAAGTATGGCTGGTTCTGGGCCAGCTGACCCAGGTTCGAATCCTGGCAGGGCTATAAATTTATATATCTTATTTTGTAATAATATTTATGGATAACCTAATACCCTCAAGGGCATACCCAAAGGGCACACCAAGGAGGTGCGAGAACCTCTACGAGGCGAGAACCTGCGAGCAGGATCCTGGTGGGGCTATTTAATAATTAATAAAAACCTTCCAAAAAATTATTTCTTCCTTAGAGTAAATATTTATAAATGAAAATATCCTAAATTAAATATGAAAGAAAAGAGGGGGCAAGTTACTATTTTTATAATTCTTGCAATTGTAATTGTTGCTGTAGGTGTTTTAGTATATTTATTTTATCCAAAAATACAAAGTAGTTTTAGTTTAAATACAGATGACCCTTCAACTTATTTGAGAAATTGTATTCGAGGAGATCTAGAAGGAGTTGTAAATGATGTTTCTTTGCGAGGAGGAAATTTAAATCCTGGTGATTATTTTCTTTATGACGACGAAAAAATAAGTTATCTTTGTTATACAAATCAAAATTATAGACCTTGTGTTATGCAATATCCTTTATTAGAACAACATATTTCTGAAGAGATTAAAATAAATATTATTGAAAATGTTGATTCTTGTTTTGATGGATTAAAGGAAAATTTTGAAAATAAAGGTTATGAGGTTAAGTTAAAAAAAGGTGAAACAATTGTTGAACTTCTTCCAAAAAGAGTTATAGTTAAGTTTGAGCATGAACTTAGTTTAAAAAAAGGTGAAAATGTTTTAAGATATGGGGGAAATGATAATAGGATGATTAGTGTGGCGCTGAACAATAATCTTTATGAACTAATTAGTATAACAAATAGTATCCTTAACTTTGAGGCAACTGATGGAGATGCAGAAGTAATTACATATATGGATTACTATAGAGATTTAAAAGTTGAAAAAAAGAAACAGTCAGAAGGAACAACAATTTATGTTTTGACTGATAAAAATAATGGAAATAAATTTCAGTTCGCGTCGAGGAGTTACGTATTATCATCATGGTAAAAAATAAAAGAATAATGATTGGAATGGTTTTTATGATTTTCTTAATAGGTGGAATTATGGCTGTTGGAGAAGTTTCTTTTTGTTGTGAAAGAATGAAAACTGTTTCAGGGGGCGCAGGACTTTGGTGTCAAAATGCACCTTTAGAAGAATGTTATGGTGTAGGGGGAGGAGAATTTCAAGCAATTCCAACTTCTTGCGAATCTACTTCTTATTGTAAGTTAGGTTGTTGCCATAATCTTAATGAAGGAACTTGTATGAAAAATACTCCTCAAGCAAATTGTAATGATGAATCTGGAGGGGTTTGGTCTGACGATTCAACTTGTGATATTCCTCAATGTCAATTAGGTTGTTGCGTTCTTGGAGGACAGGCAGCATTTGTAACAAAAACTAGATGTAATTCACTTTCTGCAATTTACGGTTTAGAAATAAATTATAGAGAAGATATTCAAAATGAAGCGGAATGTATTTCAACAGCGACTTCAAAAAAAGAGGGTGCTTGTGTTTTTGAAAGAGAATATAAATTAACTTGTAAAAAAACAACACAAAAAGAATGTAATGAATTAAAAACAAATGATGAATATTCAAATGTTAATTTCCATGAAAGCTTTTTATGTTCTTCAGATAAATTAGGTGCGGATTGTGGCATGTCTGAAAAAACAACTTGTGTTGATGGAAAAGATGAGGTTTATTTTGTAGATACTTGTGGAAATGTTGCAAATGTTTATGATTATGATCAAAGGAATAATCCATTATATTGGGAAGAGATTCAGCCTTCAAGTTGTGAATTTGATGGAGGTAATGGTAAGATTTGTGGTAATTGTGATTATTTAGATGGAAGCACTTGTAAGGAATCTAAGATTGGAGATTTAAGACCTGCGCTTGGAGATTATTATTGTCAAGATTTGGGTTGCGAAGTTCCAGATGATATTTTTGAATTAATGCATACTCCTGCTGGAAAAGTAACTACAAATAAAAAAATTAAACATGGTGAAAGTTTTTGTGTTGTTGCTGGAACTCAGGGAGAATTACTTGATGGTGTTGTTGAAATTTATAGAGATGAAGAAAATGCAATTACAACTATTGATGGAAGTTCAGCAGGTTCTGGAGCTAAGATTACAGAAGGAATTACAGAAGTTGATGTTATGGGTTATGACAAATTAGAATTATTAAGAGATAAATATAATTTACCCGGTTCGAGACATTTTAGAATGATTTGTTATGATGGAGAAATTATTGTTGAACCTTGTGCAGATTATCGAGAGGAAGTTTGTATTCAATCTTCAATGGATGAAAAGGGTGATGAGTTTTTGACTGCAAAATGTAGAATTAATCAATGGCAAGAATGTGCTACACAAACTACTGTTAAAAATTGTAATGATAGAACAAAAAGAGATTGTATTTGGTTTGATGGGGGAGGGCTTGGTGTTTGTGTTCCTATTTATTCTCCTGGTTTAAAATTCTGGGAAGAAAGTGGAGAGAGTGTTTGTATGGGGGCAACTCTAAGTTGTGAAAGAGAGTATCTTAAAGATATTAATACTGCTTTTCAAGGACATTTAGAAAAAGGTTCAACTTGTGGAGATGAAAAATGGAAACAGGCAAATAAAATTTATTCCATGTTGCTTGGAGATTGTGGAGTGAAGAGAAATTATTTGGGATATTTTGGACAGGACCAAGGAGCTACTCTTGAAGTTGAAAGTGGAGATTGGGAACATGGAACTAAAGTGGGAAATTTTGGATTTGGTTAAAATGTTAAATAAAAAAACAATGTCAATAATGCAGGTAATGGTTTTAGTAGTTGGAGTTTTTGCAATTGCTTGGGCTGTTGGGGGAGGAGTTGGTTTTGTAAGTGCTGCTGGTTGTACAATAAATGGAATGATTCACAATGAGGGAACAATTGATGTAAAAGTTTGTATTGATAATAAAGTAACAAAATATAATAATTGTGATGATGGAACCGCTTTAGGCCCAGACGAATTAACCCAAGATTGTGAAAGTAAAACTTGTGTTCAAAAATCTCTTTATGATGCTGAATGTATGGATGATAATACTAAAACATCTTTTTTAGAAGGTCTTGTAGGTTGTGAATCTGGTTCTTGTGGAAAAGTTCCTTTGGAGGGTGCTTGTAAAGATGCAAAGAATCAAGTAATCCCTTATCAAACATATAAATGTGAAGATGGAAAATGTCATAAAGATATAATAGAACCTGAAATAACTGCGTGCGCAAACGGTTGTGATACAAGTACAGGTGTAGGGAAGTGTAATGGAGTAGAAGAACCACCAGAAGAACCACTATCTGGGATAAAAGACCTTATCTCCAAGAATCTAAATAAAATAGATAGTGCTTGTGAAAGCAAAAGTCCTTTTCAACATTTTGATGGCAATACATATGTTGGAAGTTGTAATAAGGTTACAATTAATGTTGTGAACAAAGATGGAAAAACCATTGTTGAAAATTCAGAGTTTGGAATCCAAGATTGGGTTACTAACAATCCAAACTATGGGGGGTGTACAGAGACAGGTTATAGATTAATTTATGGGCATTGTAATGATGCAGTAGGAAGAAGTGCGGATGGTAGTGGAGATACAAGTATTTGTTGTGCAAAAGAAGTTGCAAAGGAATCTATCGAAACAGAAGTTAAGACAGAAAATCAATGTGGTCCAACATCTAAAAAAGGAGATAAATGTAATTTTAATGGTCAAAATGGTGTTTGTCCTGGTGGTGAATTGCCTTGTGTTCAATGTATTGGGGGAACAAATATAGGTTGTGCTGCACCTAATATTTGTAAAAAGGATAATACTTGCAAATCGCCAGATGGTTCTCCAGTAAATACAGGTACTCCTTCTCCAACAGCATTTGCAAGTACAAGTTTAAAGATTTTATCTCGTTTATTTGGGGTAAAATGTGATGCTACAAAAGAATTAGCAAAATGGGAGAAAAATCCGAAGAATGCTGAAGCACTCAAGGAAAATAAAATACCTCCATTTTGTGAAGCACAAGGAAAATGGGATCCTTCAAAAACAGCTGGAATTTGGGGCGCACTTATTGCAGGTGGAGGAATGGTTACAGGTGCGTTAGGTGCTCCTGCTGGAATTAGCTCAGGAATAGCAGTAGCAGGTGCAGGTGCAACAGGTCTTGGAGTAATTCTTGGTCAACTAACAGGTTCAGTAGGATTAGCAGCAGGAACAACAATATTTGGTTCGGCTATTTTATTTGCATTAAATTATCAAGGTACAAAAACAAAAAAATATATCTTCACAAGTAAAACATGGAAAGCTCCATTTGGTTCTGACCGTTGTGAAGAATGTAATAGTGAACTTTTTGGATGTACAGAATATCAATGTAAAAGTTTAGGACAAAATTGTGAATTAGAAAATGCTGGAACAGGTGAAGAAGTTTGTGTTGGAATTAATAGAAATGATGCAAATTATCCTACAATGATTCCAAGAATTGATTCTTTATTAAATGAAGATTACGAATATAATCCAGATGATGCTATTTTAACTCCAGACTATGGTGTTTCTATTAATTATGATGGAGATAAAGTTGATGCCTCTCAACTTCCTTGTGTTCCTGCCTTTACACCAATATCTTTTGGACTTGAATTAAATGAGCCAGGTCAATGTAAAATTGATTCTTTAAGAAAAGATAATTTTTCTGATATGGCTTTTGATTTTGGTGGTTCTTCTTTATTTAAATACAACCACACACAAGTTATGAGTTTACCTGGACCAAGTGCTGAAACTTCTGGAGAACTTACAATAGAAAACGATGGTCAATTTGAATTTTTTGTAAAATGTATAGATGTAAATCAAAATGAAAATGTTGGAAGTTTTATTTTCAAATATTGTGTAGACCAAGGACCAGACACAACACCTCCTTTAATAATTTCTACAGATCCTTTATCTGGATTACCAATTGCTCACAATATTTCGGCATTAGATGTAACACTCTACATAAATGAACCCGGTGTAGATTGTAGATGGGATATAAATGATCAAGATTATGATGAAATGTCTGAAGTTCAACAATGTTCAACAGGAACTCTTGATAAAATAAATGCCCAAATGGCTTATCCTTGTGAATTTACAGAAGAGAGTATTATAAATGGTTTAAACGACGACGTAGAAAATAAATTTTACTTTAGATGTATTGATGGGGAAGGAAATAAAAATGTAGAATCTTATGAATATCTTTTGAAAGGAACAGCCCCATTAGTTATACAAGCTTCTGGACCAAATGGAACAATTTCAGATTCGACTTATAATGTAAAGATAACTTTAGAAGCAAAAACTTTTGCAGGATTTGACGAGGGAAAATCAAATTGTTATTTTAAACCAGCTAGTGCAGCTGAACAAGAATTTACTTTATTTTTTACAGACAGCGAATATGATACTTATGAACACTCTCAAGATTTAGCACTTCCTCAACTTCCTATTGGACAAAAATATAATTATGAAATTAAATGTGTTGATTTAGGTGGAAACGAAGATAGAACAAATGTAATCTTTGATGTTTATTCTGATTATGATTCTCCAATTTTGACAAGAGTTTATAATGAAGAAAATTATTTGAAATTAATAACCAATGAACCTGCGGAATGTGTTTATGATACTTTTAATTGTGATTATATCTTCGATGATGGAATAAAAATGAATAAGATAGATGAAATAAATCATTACACAGACTGGAATATAAATTCAAATTATTATGTAAAATGTAAGGATGATTTTGGAAATCGTCCAAATCCAAACGCATGCACAATTGTTGTTAGACCTTTTGAAATTGTTGATGAAGAAGTTTTATAAATAATCTTTTTCTAATTTAATTATGGAAAATAGGGGTGGTCAAATGAAACTTTCTTTTGGAATGATTTTTTCCATAATACTCATTGTTATTTTTTTATCATTTTCTTTTTTTGCAATTACAAAATTTATTGATATTATGCATAGCACACAAATTGCAACTTTTATAAAAACTTTTCAAACAGATGTAGATAAAGTTTGGAATGAAGAAGGAAGTTCAAAAAATTTTACTTATAATCTTCCTAAAAAAATTGACTTAGTTTGTATTGGAGATTATGGTCCAGAAAGTGTGGCTGAGGGAAATCAAGGAGATAAATATTTTGATGAATTAAAAGAAGAATATAATACAGATGAAAATTTAATTTTTTATCCAATTGGTTCCTCTAAAGGACAACCTTCTACAAAAATTAATAATATTGAATATGATGAAGACAATAATCCCTTGTGTCTTAAGGTAAGGGAAGGAAAAGTTAAAATTAGATTAAAAAAAGATTATGGAAAACCTTTAGTAAAATTTGAAGTGGTTGCTTAAATGATAAGAGCTATGAATAAAAAAGGTTTTGAAATGTCTTTTGCCTGGCTTTTTGCAATTATTGTTGGGATGGTGATTCTTTTTTTCGCAATTTTTGCAGTAACTAAAATTATGAAAACAGAAGAAGGAATTTTAGATGTACGAACTTCAAAAGAATTTCAAATTTTACTAAATCCTTTGGAAACAAGTTTTGAATCTGCAATTGCCACATCTATAACTTTTCCTGTTGAAACTCAAATTATTAATGTTTGTGATAATAGATCGTCTCTCCCTTTTGGTTCTCAAAAAATAAAAATCAATCAAAAAAGTTTTGGAAAGTTTACAAAAACAGATTTAGATGTTAAGGGATTTCCAAATAAATATATTCTGACTGAAAAGATAATTCAAGGTAAAAAATTTTATTTGTTTTCAAAACCTTTTGAATTTCCATTTAAAGTTGCGAATTTAATTTATATGGTTCCTTCTGAAAAACATTATTGTTTTGGAGAAATGAATGAAGATGATTTAGATAATATTAAGGATGAACTTGAAGATTTAAATAAAGGAAATTTTTATTTTGAAGACGATGGAAAAGTTCATCCAGAAAATTGTATTGAAATTTGTTTTAATGGAAATTGTGATGGGATTGAGGTAAATTATCAAGAGGGGAAAGGTTATGTTACTAAAAATGGAAAAACTATGGATGTTATAGGAGATACTTTAATGCTTGGAGCTATTTTTTCTGAAAAGGAAATTTATGATTGTGAGGTTCAAAGATTAATGTTGCGGGTTGGAAGTTTAGCTAAATTATATAAAGAAAAAATAAATTTTGTTTCTCGTGCTAACTGTAATTCTAATTTAGGAAGTCAATTAGACTCTCTTTTTGAAAAAACTCAAAATTATAATGGAGACTTAACTGAAATAAATAATGCTCTTGTGGAACCTATTAGAGAAATTCATAAGGAGGCAGATTGTAAATTATGGTAAAAAGAAAAAAAGGTCAGTTGAAGATTCAGCAAATGGCGTTTATGTTAATCGCTGTTACACTTTTTTTTGTGATGGTTGGAATGTTTGTTTTAGTTATTAAAATTTCTGGATTAAGAGAATCTGCAAATTTATTAGAAGAAGAAGAATCTATGTTGCTTGCTGCAAAGCTTGCTAATTCGCCAGAGTTTGCTTGTGGAGAATCTTTTGGAGGAACTGCGATTGGTTGTATCGATGCTGATAAAGTTATGGCATTGAAGAAAATAATAAAAGATTCTACAAAATATAATAAATTTTGGGGGATCCAAAATATTGAAATTTATAGAATTTATCCCCCAGAGGAGACTATAACAGAGTGTAAACTTGAGGATGGGAATTATCCAGATTGTAATTTTATAAGGTTAAGAGAGGACATTGAAGGGGGATTAAGAAGTTCTAACTTTATTTCTCTTTGTAGAAAAGAATTTGATGGCACTGAAACTTATGATCAATGCGATATAGCTAAATTAATTGTAATTTATAAAACACAATGATAAAAACAAAATTAAAACGAGCTCAAGAAGAGATGATAGGGTTTGCATTGATAATAGTTCTTGTAGCTGTAATTTTGTTGATTTTTTTAGGATTTTCATTAAATAATCCCAATAAAGAAGCTGTTGAAAGTTTTGAAACTGCAAGTTTTGTAAGTTCTCTTTTACAACATAATACAGATTGTGCAAGTAATTTAGAAGCTCATTTAAGTGTGCAGGATTTGATTTTTGATTGTGAGAAGGATGAAACATGTATAAATGGAGAAAGAGCTGGAGAAAAGGCTTGTAAGGTGTTAGAAGAAACTATTACAAATGTCTTACAGGCAAGTTGGCCCATTGGAGAAGATTGGCCATTGAGAGGTTATAAAATGACAATTCAAATTGGTGAAGATGAAGATATAAAAGATCTTTTACCTCCATTTATAGATGGCTCAACAGAGGGCACATTTAAAGGAACTCCCCAAAGTTTTCCCAAAGATATAGAAATTATTTTTGAAGTTTACTCTTAAATTTTTAGATTAATAATCATTGTATCCACAACAATTATTGGTTTATGCCGAATTCTATTTTTAGTTTTTTCTTCTAATAGGTCTATAAATCCAAATCTTTCTAAAAGTTTAAGATCATCACTTACAGATTTAAATGTTCTATTTAATTTTTTTGCTAAATCATAAATAGAAGTTGGATTTTGGGTTTTAATTGCATGTAAAATTCTTGCTTTTTCATTGCTCAAAAGCTGTCTTAAAGCACCAATACTTGAAAAATCGTAATCTTTTTTAGAAGTGCCTTGTTTTTTAAAAATTGAAAATGCTCCTTTGGATTCAATAATAGTTATTTCTCTTGTTTTTGTTTTTGGCATGTGAGAGTACCTTTTTTATTTGTCGTCGGGAAAGTATATCTATTATTTTTAAATAGATATCTTGAACATATACTTTAAGCATATGTTCTAAATTTTTATATATATTATAATTAAAATAGATATGTTAATAAATCTTTTGGTAATATATATTTATCCTATATATTAATGATATAGTGACAGCGTAAGCTTTATATATAAAACCCCTGTTTCAAAGGGTTTTTCTTTAAAGTAGGTGGATAATGCTCTGAAGCTTTATAAAGAAAAATGGATTTGATGTAATGCACTATAAGGTGCATCTATATAGAGGTTATATTCACTCAATAAAGGTTCTCGAAAATTATTGAGATTAACCCAATACAGGTGAAAGGAGGTTAAAAAAATGAAATTTAATTTTAAAAAAATTTCGGCAATCGCGACAAGCGTTTTACTTACAGGTATGACTTTAGGTGTTGCTGCCGCAGCTAATTTCCCGGCTCCATTTGGTGATGGTTCATCTTCGGATGTAGCTATTGTTACTGGAACAGGATTAGGTGTAGACGATGGTGCTGCTTCAACTAGTATTGCTAATTATCTTGCAAACGAAGTTTCTGGTTCTACTGGTGCTCCTATTGGTGGAGATTTTATCCAGTTAGAAAGAAGTACAGATAAATTCAACTTACAAGATAATATGAGTTCATTTTATTCAATAATTGATGAAAGTGAACTTAGTACTCTTTTAGCTAAAGGAGTTTATACTAATGATGCGCATAATGATTATGACTATACTCAAGATATTGCATTAGGTGTAGATCTTCAATTGACTCATTTTTTAAATAGTGATTTTAATGGAGACAAACCAACTTTTGGTTTTGATATGAATAGTGATGATCTTATTATGAATTACACTTTAAAATTCACTCCAACTGATGCTCAGGGAGTAGATAGTGATTGGTCAGGAATAACTAATAGTAATTTTCCTTTTTTAGGAAAAGATTATTATGTTTTAGATATGACTAATACTTCTGCAACTGGAGGTAAAATAACTCTTCTTAATGCTGCTGCATCTGGAGAATTAACAGAACTTGAACAACAAACATATCAAGTTGATGGGAAATCATATACTGTTATTGCAAATTATATTGATTCAAATAGTGTTGTACTTTCCATAAATGGTGAATCTACAGATAGTTTAGCTGCTGCTGAGACTCAAAAATTATCTGATGGAACCTATGTTGGTATTAAAGAAGTTGATTCTCAAGGAATTTCTGGAGGTCAAAGCTATGTTAAATTTAGTCTTGGTACTGGAAAACTTGTTTTAGAAAATGACAAAGAAGTTGAATTAAATAGTGAAAAAATTAGTAAAACTAAATATGCTGTAGAAGGTTCTGATGAAGAACTTCAACATACACTTAAGTCATATATTACTACTACTTCAGGTTATAATTTAGATAGTGTTGTTTTAGAATGGGCAATTAAAGATGATACTTGGATTGCTTCAGGTACAGAATTAACAATGCCAGGATTTGAATCTGTTAAATTTTCTATGGGTGATTTTATTGTAGATAAGGAAGAAGTAACTACCCTTAAAGGAGATAGTAATACTTTTACACTTAAAGCAATGGTTACTGATGGAGAACTTGATTTAGATATGCTTTATTTAAATGATAGTTCAACAGGTATTGCAGGTTTAGGTAAAGATTCAACTCATCAATTAGTTACAAGTTCAGATAGTGGTGGAACAACTTTAGCTACTGGAACAACAATTAAGCTTAATGAAAGTTTAAATAATTATTTTGTTGTTACTTGGATTAATAGTAAAGATTTTGAAACTTTTGCATATACATTTAGTGTAGAAGATAATGATGCAGATGCAAATGTTACTACACTTACAAGTATGACAGGTGGTAATGATATTACTATTGATGGTGCTGGACAATATAATACAGAAGGTCATATAAAATTCCA
>Ga0075122_10001841_pt1 | contig 14576 bp, 31 predicted proteins | sample AntAceMetag02UKB_FD_69790 | JGI IMG/M metagenome (GOLD analysis project Ga0075122, IMG submission 69790) | Saline lake microbial communities from Ace Lake, Antarctica - Antarctic Ace Lake Metagenome 02UKB | ecosystem: Environmental > Aquatic > Non-marine Saline and Alkaline > Saline | place... | reverse complement strand
TTAATAGTATACATATATCAAACTCTGACAAACGCAGGTACTATACAGGCTGTCGCTGGAGCATTGGGAACTGGAGGAGCTGGTGCTGGTAGTGGTGGTGCAGGAACTTCAGGAACGATAGGAAATGCAGGTACAATTTTAGCAATAAACATTTAAACATTTACTCACAACTTCTTTTATAGGAGTTGTAAACAATAAATCCAAATCTTACTAACCCTGAACTACTCGGGGTTAGAATAGAATTGAATTTTAAATAATAATATATGCCTATCATCATAGAAGAGGACAAACTTCCACAAGAGGAGTTTAAAGCTAGTATAATATCCAGTAAAATTGCTGAAGAGGAAACAGAGAATAATTTACAAAAGTTGTCAGAACTAACTGGCGAGATTTTTAACCTAGAATAATATGGCGGTAACAACTCCACTCACACCAGAACAAACAACACAATTTCAAACCATAGCTGACGAAACAATAGCTAGTGGTGGTTTAAATACCCAAACTTCTTTTATGAATAAAGCTAGGGAACAAGGGTTAGAAACAAATCCTTTGTCTAATAGAATTTGGGCTAATACTTTAAAGGTTTATAATGATAGTTTAGAAACTACCGATACAACTGGAGGAGAAACTGAAGATGATGGTACAAAAGATGATGGTACTGAAGGTGGAGGAACATCAGACGGAGGTGATACTGACGAAACTGTAAATGGAGATGATACAGGAGATAATGCTGGTGATTTAGATGACCTAACACAAGATGTTATAGACGAAACAGATGCTGGTGCTACTTTAGGTAATGCTCACACTCAAACACTTCAAACTGCCTATGCTGATATGCAAGATATGGATGATGAATTTAATGCTATTACTGCAGAAATAACTGCTCAATATAAACAAAGATTTGATAACTTGAATTTAGTAAACAAAGGAATAAAAGGTAATACATTCACTGCTAATCTAGTTTCTGGTAGAGCAAGATATGCTAGTAAAATAGCAGAAGGTAATCTAGGTGCTGCTGAAACTGCTGCACAAGGACGTGTATCTGCTTTAACTGCTGATATGAATAAAGAGATTTCTCTTGCTAAACAAGTTGCTAAGACAGGTGCTAAGGCTGATTACCAAGCACTATCAAATCATCTAGCTACTATAAGAGATATACAAGCTGATAGAATTACTGCTGCGAATGATGCTTTATTACTATCAGTTAATATTGATAAATGGGGTAGAGAACAAGCCAAGTTTGATAGGGAGGAACTTGAGGCAGATATGGTAAACGTTTCTTCAAGTCTATTCTCTACAATAGACCCTAACTTATCTACTGCTAATCAAATGGCAATAGTAAATCAAGCTGCTGAAGATAATGGTTTTGATGCAGGTCAGTTATGGACTAATCTAACAGCATTAAGACAAGAAGATGATGCCTATAAATTAGATTTTGCCACAAAATTAAATAACATTTCTAAGACTATTAAGAATGGAGAAACACAACAGGTAGGAGATTACTTAATTACTGGTACTAAAGACCCTAAAGAAATACAAAAGACATCTATCTTTGATGGTATTAAGTACAACGAAATATGGAGAGAAGGTAAGGATGGTAAATATGAGTTAATACAAAGAATGGATGGTGGGGCTGCTTATAAACCTAGAGAAGCACAAAGGATAACACTATCAGAAGCTATCGATTTAGGTGATAGGTCTTTAGCTGGACAACCATATAGTGCTTTACAAGGACAACAACAATCTCCAGTAAGTAATACTGCTTTAAATATAATTGAACTTAAAAAAGATAAACTATTTACAGGAGCTGCGGCTGACAACCTATTCAAACAAGAAATGAACGCTCTTGCACAAGCCTATGGTTTTGAAGAAGGTAGTTTAGAATATGACCAGCTTAATTCAATGCTTAATCAAGAAATAGAAAGAGTAGAACAAGGACTTACACCAGAACAATATGCTGCTGAAAATGAAGGCTTTGCTTCTGATTTTGAAACACCAACAGTAGGCGAAGAACTAGGAGAAATTGCTGGAGCAGGAGCAGTAAAAGCAGGTGAATTAGTTGGAGATAAATTAAAGAAAGAACCTCAGATAGTTAGTGAGATTGTAGCTACTGGAATTGGAAATGTAGCAGCAAGAGAACTAGCAAAGAAATTCTTTAATTCATCTTATACAGCTCTTAAACCTTTCTTAAAAGAATTTGGTAAAGGATTTAAAACTGGAGTAACAAATTAAATATGGTATACATACCTATCTCAGCTAGAGGTAGGTCTACAACCTCAACACAGAAGGTAGATTATAATGATGTAGACCAACTTAGAGCCTTTGCACAATCAAAAGGATTAAAGATTAAGGGGGATAAACCTGGTCTTTTTAAACGTACTTTAGACTTTATATCACGACCTTTGTATGCTTCTGCTGGTGCAAGTAAAGCATTAGTAAAAAGAGTAAGAACAGGTGAGTGGAGGGAGAACCCATTAGAAGAAGCGTGGAAAGGTATAACTGCAAAAGAAAAAGAAACCTATTCAGATGTTTTAAGGGAAGCTGGTGTAAGAAATAAATGGTTAAGAGGTGGAGTTGGCTTTGCTTTAGATGTAGCTTTAGACCCACTTACTTATACAGGTGCAGGACTAATTAAAAAGGTTGGTCAAGTTGGAAGAGTAGCAGGTAAAGTAGGGTTAGCAGGTGGTAGAAAAGTTTTACCAAGAGCTACAGCTACAGTTGAATTAGCTGGTAGAGGTTTAAAAGATTCTTTAGGAAAAGCATTTGATGTTAATTACGGACTTACAAAAGCAGGTGGTAGAACCGTAGCAGATGACATTAGTAAATTTTATAATATAAAAGGTATAGGTAAAGAAGACATTGTGAATAGCACATCAAAATTATTAAATAGGTTCGATAAAAAAACTTTATCTGAAGCTAAAGATATAATGTTCCAAAACAAAAGCCTTGAAAGGCTATCTCGTAAAGACCCACTTACTCCATTATCAAAATTAGACCCACTAGCACAAAAAGCTAAGAAGTATAAGAGTGCTGAGGAGTTTTGGAAAGCAGAACACACTTTATCACTAGATTCTATAAGTCCAAATATAACTTACGAAAACTTTTTAAAAAGTCCAGGTGGAAATTTGCCTTCACTGACACCAACTAAACCAATAGATGTAGCGATGAGTGATGGTAAAGTTTTAATATCTGATGGAGTTCACAGATATTTTGAAGCAGTAAAAAGAGGAGATAAAAGTATAAAAGTTAGATACCCCAAATCCCAACTAACAGACATATACAAACAAGCTACTGCGAAAGCTCCAGTAGATTATATTAAAAGTAGTGGTAAAACAGCAGAAGCTATTCAAGCTATGAAAAGTCTTGGTGCAAAGATAGGTAAGCAAGCAGAAATTCCTCAACCATTTGAAAACTATATCCCATCAATTTTAAAAATGAAGGATAGAATGATTAAAGATTTACCAGCAGGAGTCAAAGTTGGTAAAGAAGGATATTTAAAAGAATTTAAAGACCTACTACCAAAAGGAAAAAGATTGGAAGACCCTGTTGAGTTATACTCTCGTAGACAATACGAGGTTTTTAGTGATAACCTAGCACGAGAAACATTGGATAAGGTTATTAAAGGGTATGGTAAACCTATTAGTGCTTTTAAAAATGCTGATGAAGCATTAGAACAAGGTTATAAAATAGTAAAAGATAAAACATTTGGTAAAAAATTAGGCTACCTAAAAGAGAATGATTTTAGATATGTTAATAGTAACCTCTTTCCTGAAATGAAAACTATTGATATGTTAGCAAAAGCATCTGGGTATGATTCATTCACTCGTTTCTTTAAGACAGCTGTTACAGCTTGGTTTCCTGCTTTTCACGTTAGGAATTATATATCTGGTAATGTACAAAACTACTCTACATTAGGAGCTAGTGCATTCAATCCAGTAAACCATTCAAACGCATTAGGTTTCTTAAAAGCAACACCTAAAAAATTAACTTTTCCAAAGTGGTCTGGTACAGGTAAAGATATGAATAAGATTTTAAAAGAAGAATTCGGTGCGGCTTCAAGATACATCTCTGACCTAACAGATTATATAGAAGAACTAGGAACAAAAGGGTTTAAAGTAAAATCTAATATACAGAAACTAGACCCTCGCCAAGTTGGTAATTTTATTGAAATGAATCAGAAAGCAGTAGCAGTTAGTACAGCTTTAAAACAAGGCAAGACATTACCTGAAGCATTAAAACTAGCAGAGAAAGCAGGATTTGACTACTCAAAGATTACTCAGTTTGAAAGCAAGATAATGCGTAGAGCGATTCCTTTTTATACCTTTGCTCGTAAGAACGCAGAACTACAAGTAAGAACAGCAGTAAAGAATCCTGAAAGAATATTAAACCAAATTAAGTTCACTCAGAATTTAAGTGAAATATTTGGTGGTAGAAAGCCAACCGAAGAAGAACTAGATGGATTACCAGATTGGGCTTTAGATAGTTTAGGTTTTAAATTAGAAGGTAATCGTTATCTTACTAAGTTTGGTTTGCCAGTAGAAGAATTTGTAGAAAGAATAGCAAAGCCTAGCAAGACCACACTAACTTCTCTCAATCCACTTGTTAAGTTTCCACTTGAAAGCAAGTTGGGTTATGACTTTTTTAGAGAACAAGACATTATTGATATAAATAAAATAGCACCAGTTACAGGTAAACTCGTGCTTAATAAAGCTCCAGATTGGCTAAAGGATATACTAAGAGTTAAGAAAGTAGAAACAGATTATGGTACAAAGTATTATGCTTCACCAAAGGCACTGCATAAACTAAGGAATATACCTACTGCTCGTTTCCAAGGTACATTTGAAAAGCTATTTGACAAAGATACTGAGAAAGTAGATAAGTGGTTAGCATTTTTAACTGGTGCAAAGATTTATGATATAGATACTCAACTTCAAAAATACTTCAAAGATAGAGATTTAAAACGAGATGTCCAAGACCAATTAATGGGTATAGGAGAGGGTAAAGAATTTAAACAATTCTATATTCCTAAAAATTAATTAGTCATATAATACCCAGAGTTGTCATCTGTTCCTCTCATAGGGTCAGTTCTATTAGGTACTAAAGGTCTAGTACAGCTGTACAACAGTACAATAGTTGCCAGAATTATCCCTGCTACGATTTGATATTTTGTATCAAACATATATTTACTTGCATTAATAATTAAACTTTCTTTTTTCTTCTTAACCACATATCCCTGTTAGCACAAGTTTTATTACAATATATATTGTTACTTCCTTTTCTCTTATGTCGTACTTTCCCACTTTTCCATCTGGGGGGAATCTCAACCCCACAACCAGTGCAGATAAGTGGTTTTAAATTTGTTAGTTTATTATATGGGATTCTAGTTTTAAGGTAACATTTCTTACACATATAATACTCTTCACCTGCGTTTTTATATGATAAGCCTTGCTTACCACATACAGAACAAGGTATGTGCATTATTCCTTTATAATTCATATTTCTCTCTCCTAAAAAATAATCCTTAAAGCAATTTGTCTTTAACATCTTACCATCTTTTCCTATATAAAATCCACAAGTTTTTCTTTTTTGAAACTGTTTTAAACCTTCAAATCTGCCATTTTTATATCGTTTTCTTTCTAAAGTTTTTCCACACATTACACAGCTCCCACTAATAATTGCTTCATATATCAGGTCTCTTTCTTTTCTTAGCCCTCTACTGGGGAAAGTTTTCCTAGAGTTATTCCAACCCATATTATTACTTTACAAAAAAATTAAACTATGCTACAATTGAGTAGCTACCTTCTCACGCAACAATTTTACAACAAAATGTAAATATCCAATTAGTATGAGAAATCCGTGAGAAGGTTCTCAAAAAGTTGGATATTTTTAATTTATAAACTTCGCAGGGGACGCTAGATAGCGAACTTGACTAGTTTGACCCCGTATAAGAGAACGGATTATCTAGCTATCCCCAGAGAAATGTACAAAGAAAAGATAAGAGTAGTTGATAAGTGATTTGCTACTATAAATAACTAATAGCTTACTAGGTGTTACTTAAAAGTGCTAACCATCCACCACCGTCACTGATTGTTAGCCCTCTTGAATTAACATCTTAATAGTCTTCCATAAAACCTTATCTATAAAAAGAACCATTAGCTTCCCTATACAAGAGAAGGGTGGTGTCTATGCTATACACAACCAAACGATAAACCCTACTATACCAAAACTTAAAGCTATCATAACCCAATCTATCCACCAGTAGTTTCTTTGATAAAATCTAGGAGGAAAAACCAAAGGACTTTTTGCATTCTCTATTAGTTTTTTTTCTATTTCCATCATATTATTTATTGTTTTTTATATTATTTCTAAGCCAACAGACACCATAACCTACAACACCAGATGTTATTATCAAAAAAGTTATAGCTATCATATCCTTAATTGGTTTAAATTCTATTGAAATATTTATCATATTATTTAAAATCTTTTAAATAAATGTCACAAATAGCCACAGTTTCTTCTCCACTAAATAGGAAAAGTCCACATTCTGTTTCTATCCCTTCTGGGGATATTGTATAGTATTTAGGTTCTGTATCAACTATTACTAGAGTTGATAAACACCCTACCCAAAATGAAAAAAGTATAATTATAACTGTTGTAGTTGTTAATTTCATAAGCCTAATTCTTAATTAAATATTCATTAATAAAGTTTTCTATCTTCCTTGCTTTCTCATCCTTTATACCACCAAGAAAGTTTAATACTGATTTAATATCTTGTTGTTGGCTTTCTTCTATGCGAGAGATATATTCCATAACTTCTTTTTGTGTTTCTGGTGGAAGGGTTTTAATTGGGTATTTATTTATCATATTTGTTTTAACATCTTAGCCCATTTTTTGAGTCTTGTGATTAAAGGTTCTCTACTCATTAAAATATCTTTCTTGCAATGAGGACAGGTGCAAAAGAACAACGGGCTTATTTGTAAATACCAAGTAGAGCCTTTCATTTCTTTTTTAATTTCTTCTGTTTCTATTTTCATAACTTGATATTAAACCAAAATCCAAATAATTTAATTTGTACTTTAAAATCTTCTGGGAGATATTTAGGGTGACTTACATCATTAAATAGATATAGTCTTCTAAGATAAGATGATAGGTACTGGTCTTTTTGATAAAACCATTTACCTTCTTTAGTTTTTGCTCTAAGTTCTAAATTCATATATATTAAATTAAGAATAATCTTGTTCACGAGTTGCCCTCTTTTTTGCAAGTAAAATAAATTCTTTTATAAGTGAATCTCTACCAGATAAATACTTATAAGTTTTGTAGTTTTCACTTTTACTTTCTACAATAAGTTTAGCACCAGATACAGTTTTACCTTCTTCCATTTCTGCTACTATCTCTGACTTATAAATCATTTCATATTTAGTAAGTTCATTCTTTAAATCTTGCCAAAGTATATTAAGTTGTAGGGCTTTATTTATCCACCAAGTAGGACTAACTGTTTGATTATTTTGAACTATTACTTTCATTTCATCTAATATAGTTTTTATTGTTTGTTTCATACTAGAACTTAGGTTCTGATGTGCCTTTATCGTCCAAATTTGCCCCCTGTGAGCCTTCTTCTGGCTTTTTCCAAGTATCTAGCTCTAAAAAGTAATTACTCTCTTTTATCTCCATTGGTTGCTTTAGACTAAAGTTTACATATCCAGCACCATTAGCATTTTCATCTAAAAATTGTTTAAAATCTTCTGCTTTGATTGATACCTTACTTAGGATAAAAGCTGGTACATAGTCTTCTGGTTTTTTAAAGTATACTCCTTTTGCGAATACTTTTGGTTTTTGTTCTGTCATATATTATTTTTTAATATTATTTAATCTATTATCTATTTTAATTATATCTTCACCAACATTATTTTCAATACGAGATAAATTATCTTCTAAGTTATTTACCTTATCTCCTAAATCAACATTTCTTTTAAAAGTTTTCAATTTACCAATTTCAAATGCAATTTCCATCCAAGAATAAGGTATTAATGTTTTATCATTTGAATATTTGTCTGTTTTCCACCTACCACCAAGCAAACCACTTAACTCTGTTCTTGATAATAAATCATCTGCTTTATATATTGTATTGCTTGTTTCTAGTTTCCCTACTTTTATTTGTAGTTCTTCTTTTGTCATATTATTTTTTCTTTAAATGATTTAAAATCTCTGCAAAATTTGCTTCTACTAAAGGAAAACCTGTAATCTTTAAACAAGTTTCTTTATATTCTTCTGGTGTTTCCATTAAAGGGTTGTGTACTTCAAGTAGTTTACCTATCTCTATTTTTTGTTCATCTGTTTTACTTACTTTAGGTGCTTCTGTTGTTTTTATTCCTTTGAATACATTTATACCTACTCCTAGATAACTACCAATCTTTGTAATAGCATCTGTTGTAGCTCCTTTATAAGCGTCTCCTAAGTCTGCATTATCATTTCCACCATAGCACTCATAGTAAATCTTTTCTTCTGGTACTTCAAAGGTTGTTTTAATTACTACCATATCACCAACTTTAGAATTTGGGGCTTTTGGTTGTGTAGCAATATGTTCTACTTTAATACTCCATTTACCAACGCCAAAAGTTTGATTAAATCTTTCAGTTACATATATAGCTTTAATTGATGATAGATATTTCTTAGTAGGGTGTTGTGAAATCGCTAGTGGGTCTAGTGGTTCTGATAGTGCTTTTTCTATTTCTTTTTCCATATTATTTCTTATTAAATCCTAAATTAATTAACATATCTGGTAATTTACTTCTCTCTGGTGGTGTATTCATTAAGTGGTAAATATAACCTTTTTGTTTAAGTGTAAGTCTTTCATCTAATAAATCCCAAGCATCACTTAAATCTATTATATCAGCTATCTTATTACCTTTTAATTGTTCTATAAGAAACTCTATTTGTCCTAGTGAACATTTATCTGAAATCATATTATTTTATATTAAATCTTCATCTATTAATTTATTGAGAGCATAATCGTGAAGTTGAGTTTCACTTCCTATTTTTAAATCTGCTTTCAGTTTTAGTTCAAGTTCATTTCTAAACAACATATAAAGTAAAAGTGTCTTTTCTAAAGTTTCTATTTTTAATTCTCTTTCTTTTATAAATTTTTCTTTACTCATATATTTGTTTTTAATTTGAATAATTAGCATCTTCTATATCCATTATAGGTGTACTTAACATAGATTCAGAGTAATCAGAACCAGTAGTGTATTTATCCCCATCTAAGAGCATACAGCCCTCTTTTGGGGGAAGTGTATTAGCATATTCTATTTGCTCTGCTTGTTTTACTATTGTGTTTATCATATTATCCTAATATTAAAGTGATTAAAACTAATGCTATAACAAATCCTATAGCTACTACTATTTCTTTATGCTCTCTTGTAACTCTCCAAGGACGGTCAATGTATTTTAATCTACAATCTTGCCACCCTCTTTTATAATGTTTGTTCATATAATCTAGGCTATTAAATAAAGGTCAGTAATGGGTTAGTAGTTAATTCTAGTCGTAACCAGATTTACTTACTCCCATTACCTAACTACACTATCTGTGTAACTGATATTATTATAACATTATTTATAACACTTGTCAATAGCACTACATTAGCCAATAAGTAAAAGTTATGCACAGGGCTAAACCTCGTCTTTAATTTTTATCATCTCTTTACACACCTTAATTTTCCTAACTCTATTCTCTGGTATTCTTTTACAATAAATATCCTGATAAAGGTTAGTTCTTTTCAGGTCGTGTTTTTTAGCATATTCTGCTACTGTAAGATATTCAAATTTCTTTGTCATAGTTTTCTTATTTAATTATTATAACCATTATAACATACTTGACAATTTTTGTCCAGTGCTGTATAATAATTACAAGTGGTGAGGGCTTGTCGCTCTCCTTGCGGTCAAACTTTAAGTGCATAGACACAAAACAAATTTCTGCTCGTGTCGTGTAGCAAAACTGCTGACCACCTAACCAGTAGAAGCCAAAGAAAATAAAAGTGGGGATGTTCGCTTAACTTTCATCCCCCTACTGGTAAAATAAGATTTAGTTACCTTTATAGAAAACAAGTAAACTATATGAAATGTAAAATCCACATCTATCTTAGAGGCTCAAACTTCTGTCTATTTATATGGGCTAAGTATCTTGGAATTTTTAATGATTGCTGGAAATTATGTGAAACTTGTGGTAGTGATGAAGAAGTAGGTGTATATAATAATAAATGGATTTGTCAAGATTGTTGGGCTAAAACTTTAACCCCTAAAGAGATAAGTGAATTATAAGATTTTAAATAACTATTATGAAAAATGACCCAGAAGTAATCAAAGACCTAAACGAACTATTCGGCAACCTTTCAGAACCCCCAAAAGAAAAAAAGAAAGCTAAAGAATGGTTAAAACAAAAGTATAGAGGAATATTTAAAGAAGGGCTTGACAAAGTTTAAAAAATAGTGTAAGATATAATCAAATATAAAAATATGCGTAAAAATACTATCATACAATTAAATCCTTTCGGGGGTTCTTGTCAGAGAACTATATGTTCATCGCCTATGATAGGGCGGTACGCAATTCTGATGAGCAACCCCGATAGGATTTTTTAATTGTAAATATATGAAATCACCACAACTTGAAAATGGATATACTCGGATAGCCAACGAACTATTAGAAGTATTTTCAAAAACTAGTCTTTCTGGTAGAGAATGGCAGTTATTATTAGTAATTTTAAGAAAAACTTATGGGTATAATAAAAAAGTAGATTATATATCTTTAAGCCAGTTAAGTAATGAAACTGGAATAAGAAGTAACCATATTCCAGAAATACTTAAAAAACTAGAATACAAGAAGATTATTAAGATAAATAAAGAGTACTACATAAACAGGTACTCCCTAAACAAGGACTACCTAAATTGGATAAAAGTACTCCCTAAACAGGGACTGAAAGTACTCCCCTTACGGGGGGATACAAAAGAAAGAAAGAAAACAAAAGAAATTACGCCTAAAGGCGATAAATATAAACTTATGTATAAAGAACCTATAATAGAGATAGATAACTTAGGAGAAGAAGTAACTACTAAAAGTAAAAGAACAACATTTGGTAAATATCCAATGAAGATAGCAACTCATTATTGTAAGTTAGTTGGTAAGCGTTCTGGTTCAAGACAGCTACCTGCTTCAAAAGAGCTTATGGGGATAGCACAAGAGGATTATCCAGATGATGGTTTAGAAGAATGGTATAAGGAAATAATAGGAAGAATAGATGTAGCAAATAAATATTATCTAAAGGTTTGTAAAATAAAAGATTGGAACTTATCTAAAGTGGCAGAGAATTGGGATAAAATACTTAATCAATGGTTAAAAGAAACTAATAAATATTAATATGTCAGAATATCTTAAAAAAATGCTAGAAGAAAAAAAGAGTATTGATGAAGTAGTGCCTATTGATTTTGAAACTTACTATCAGCTCCTTAAAAAAATGGAGAAAGAACCTAAGCCTGTTGTATCAAAAACAAACATACCATCACTTGATAATATCATAGGAGGATTTGAAGAAGGAAGACTTTATATTTTATCAGCACAAACAAAACAAGGTAAATCTACAATGGCACAAACAATGATGCACGAACTAGGAAAGAACGGGGAGTCTTCTATAATATTTTCTTATGAGATGGGGTGGAGAGAGGTATCAACCGTGTTTGGGAAGATGGATAAAAGTGATAATGTTAAAACAGAACTACCTGTCTATGTACCAACAGAACTACATCGTGGAGGTGGTGAATTACAATTCCAGTGGCTCTTTGAAGCTATTGCAAAAGCAAAACTTGAAAGGAATATTAAACTTGTAGTAATAGACCATTTACATTTTCTACTCCCATTAAAAGATTTTAGAAATACCTCATTTCTTTTGGGTGGTATTGTAAGAGAAATAAAACGAATAGCTAATATCACAAGAGTACCTATAATTTTAATTGCTCACACTAAAAAGATTGATGATGATAGAACGCCAGACTGGACGAGTATTAGAGATAGTTCATTTATAACACAAGAAGCAGATGTTGTGATGATGATGTGGAGAATTAAAAATGAAGAAGCCTCTAAAAAAATAACAGATGTAAGTACAGCACCAACATACACAAACGAATCAATGTTATCGGTTGAGTTAAATCGTATGGGTGGAAAAACTGGTAAAGTAAAACTAATTCATAATGGAGCTAAGTTTAGAGAATCAACAGAAATGGAAGAATTTACTAATTTTGCTAACTCAAAACTATGAGAGATTTCATATTAGAAAAAGAAAAAGAGATATTTTATTCCCTTGATTGTGTTGAAAGAGGGATAAGAGAAAAAAGAAAAAAGTATTTTAAAGTTACTATTGCCGAGTATTGTGATTTAACAGATAGAAGTATAAAAGAAATTTATTATCAGCCAACACTCCGTGATATTCATTTGGAGCAAGAAGAGTATGATAAAAAGTTTAATGAACAAGAAGAAGAAATTTTTGACAAGTGGAATAGAATAATCAAAAGATTAACTTCATTCAATAAAATAACAACTATAGAAGAAATGGAACAATACCTTAAAACAGGTAAATACAAAATAATATGGAACACATAAAAGAAATCCTTAAAAGAAAAATGGATAAACTAATCAAGCAATATGATAAAGACATACACAAAGGAGACGATGCCTCCAAAGCTAATTCTAAAACACATAGAGACAGGTAAAATATACACTCATTATAAATCAGACACAGAAGACATCTCATTTTTAACAGAAGCATTTTATGAACTCAACAAAAAAGAAGAAGGATATAGCAGGGAAAGAATTAACCTGCAAATATTGCAAGGGGACAGCCAAAATAATCCTAGAGGAAGGAAGATACAAAGTCAGATGTTTTAGTTGTTTAAATGAAAGCTACTTAAAAGAATACAATATAAGAAGTTAATCTATTAAAAGAAACATATGTCTAAATCAGGATATTACGGAGATTTTGGCTCAATGGCAGAAGAACAAAGAGCCTACGATGAACACATACAGGAGCAAGAACAAGAGCCAGAAGTAGTACCTTGCTTTAGGTGTAAGTGCCAGATGTATGAAGAGTCAAGAGAACCAGAAAAGAATACTTGTAGAAAATGTAGAGATGAATATGAATTTCATAAAGAAGTAGAAGTTTATAAAGCTAAAAAGACACTTAATCTATTAAAGAAAACATAACTAAAACCATATGAAGAAAAACTGCTTATTCCAATATGCTACAAGGCAAAGAATAGTAGAAGATACAGGATTAATCACAAAAGAACAAGCACAAGAGCTCTGGGAGAAATATCAAGAAAATATAAAAGAAAATTGGGATTCAATAAGTTCTCCTCAAATGGTTATCTGGACTGACTGTAAAAATAATACAGATTATTACACAGTTTTAAAAGAGATAGAACATTCAGATTGTGAATTAGTTGGAGGTAAATTTTATAAGACAACAAGAAGCTTAATAACTTAATTCATTATAGTAAATAAACTCTAACCCTATATAAACAAACTAATAATTAAAATATATGCCAAACAAAGAGAAAACAAATGAAGTATGCAATAATTGTCAAGAAGTTTACGGAGCAACAGAAGATGATTATGGATTATGTGGAGAGTGTATGTTAAGCAATACTATTAATAATAAGATAGATGAAGAATTTGATAAGAAATTTATGGAATATTCTATTGAAAATGAAAATACACTAATAGACAATGATACCGATGGAAATGATATTAAAAGTTTTATACACAAAGCTATTAAACAAAGGGAAGAGGAAATAAAGAATGACTTAATTAAAATAGCAGACAAAGGAGAATACGAGGATTTGAGAAGGGAATGTGAAAATTATTTTTCTTAAAAACTAATATGCACCCTAAATTTACGCCAATTTTAATAATGATAACTTTAGCAGTAATTGCTTTTTTATCAATTTATGTAAATATATTCTTAATAAAATAATATGAAACAAAAAGAAATAGTGCTTGAGTTTTTAAAAGAACATAAATATATAATCCCTGCTAAGTTGGGGGGAAGAATTTACAAAGATACAATGTTTGGTTCTGAACTGCCAAGAGTCTGTAGACAACTTTGGCAAGACGGAATTTTAGAAAGAGAAAGAATACCAGACGAACCTAAATTTAAGAGGTTTTATCTTAAAAGGTCTAATCATACCACCCAACCCTTAAAAGACAACTACAGCCCCCAAATGCAACAAATTAAGGCACTACAAGAGCAAGACCGTCTACAACCTATTCTATCATTATGAGTAAATCAGAAGCAGTTAAAAAATACGAAGAAGATTTTAGAGATGAACACGGTTATATATATTGTGAAGATGATGAATGTGGAGTGAGCAATAGTTTTGCCTTTTCAACACATCATTGCCACACGAAAGCAGAGTATCCTAAACACAAAGAAATAGATAACCCTTTAAATCTCAAGATTTTGTGTAGTGAACATCATAAAATGGCACATAGTAATAAAGAATTTAATAATAAACTAAAAGAAGATAGCTATG
>Ga0075122_10001839_pt1 | contig 14579 bp, 15 predicted proteins | sample AntAceMetag02UKB_FD_69790 | JGI IMG/M metagenome (GOLD analysis project Ga0075122, IMG submission 69790) | Saline lake microbial communities from Ace Lake, Antarctica - Antarctic Ace Lake Metagenome 02UKB | ecosystem: Environmental > Aquatic > Non-marine Saline and Alkaline > Saline | place... | reverse complement strand
GTTTATATTTTTTATAGAAAGGATAAATTTTTTAGAGCTGAACAAGTTTGGGTTGAAAAAGTTGAAGAAACAAAAAATATAGAAGTTGTTTTTAATTCAGAAGTTACTAAATTAAATGGTGATAAAAAATTAGAAAGTATTGAGACCAACTCTGGAAAAACTTTTGAACTAGATGGACTTTTTATTTCGGTTGGTAGTCGTCCAAATGTTGAATTAGTGGGACCTTTGGGAGTTGAAGTTGATGGATTGTATATTAAAACAGATAAGTCTCAAAAAACAAATGTTGACGGAATTTACGCTGCTGGAGATGTTACGAATAATACTTTTAAGCAAATAGTTACTGCTTGTGGGGAAGGTGCAATTGCTGCACACACTGCTTATGACGAAATAAGAGAATAATTTTTTCTATATTAATTAAAATAAAAAATTTGATAGAACCTACTTAGGGTGGTAGGATAAAATGGGTGAACGGCGAGTGAACCAAATGGGGGTGGGAGAACTTATGGTGGTGGTAAAATAAAATAGGTGAACGATGAGTAAACCAAATAGGGGTGGGTGAAAACTGATTGGTGGTAGAATAGGATAGGTGAACGAGAGTGAACCAAATGGGGGTGGGAATTGAAAAAAATTTAAAGTGAAAAATTATAGTTAATTTGAATCTTAATATATCTTACCCCTAATTACCCTAGCTGGCATATTAGGATCTTCCATAATTGCATTTGATTTTTCTGGAACTATCGATGGATAAATTACTTTTGGACTTAATCTTCTATCTCTCATGCTAGCTTCTTCTAACGACCTATACACTGGCCTACCACTTAGATCTAACATATTATTCTTCCCCTCTTTTCTTTGTGGAACTCCCACATAATCTCCGACTTCCAATCTTTTATCTATTCCACCAGCTACTACTTTATTATAATCTTTAATTTGCTTTCCAGTCCATCCTTCTTCCATAAATAAAGTTCTTGGAGTAGAATAATTACCTTCAACCTCTACAAATCCCAATTCTGAATTAGTCATTTCAATTCTTCCATTTCTCCGATCTTCAATCCTTTCAGCTAACTCCAATCCTTTATAAAAACATCCTAGATATAATGGAAGAACTACTCCAGCTAATACTGTTCCAGCTGCAAATCTTTTTATCTTTTCTTTCATTTTTTAATTTTATTCAAAGATTTAGTTATATTCTGACTTTAAGGCTTCTTCTTCTGCTCTATATATCAGATCCGCGTTTGCTCTATCTTCTTGGTTTGCTCGGTAAGACGTTGGACATTCAGATACTCCTGGTGCTCCAGTTACGTATCCCTGTGCTCCTAAATCAGACGGAGTTCCCTCTGCCCAATAAATTCCACCAAGTGCCGCAGCTGCACCAAGTACGCCAAAGCCAATAGCAAGGCCTGAATCTTTTACTATTTTTGTTAATTTATTTCCCATATTTTATTTTAATAATTTAAGTTTATAAACTTTTCTATTTTGTTGTAACTACATAGTAGATAAAAAGTATTAAAAAGTATTTGCCCTATTTATTTTTATGAGAGAATATTATTTGGGAACTATTGTAATTGCTATTATACTACTTTATTTATTTACTGCTTTATTGTCTAAATATAAAAAAATAGAAAAATCTACTCATCGTAAAATTTGGAATATAATTCTTTTGGTTTCTTTTTTAATAATGGGCGTTTTTGGTATTATTCTTACCGCTAGAGTTCAATATGGTATACTTGTTCCAAATATTTCTAGGGTAATTTTTTTACATGTAGAAGCTGGAATAGTTATGACTATGGTTTCAATTTTTCATATTATCTGGCATTTAAAATATTACCTTAATATTTTCAAATCTAAGAAATAAATGGATAAAAATAAAATAATTCTTATTTTACTTATTCTGGCTATTTTTATTTTAAACTATTCTTTTCTAGATTCACTTCTAATATCTTTTTTAGATTCTGGAGAAAAAATATTTATCGAAAGAGTTATTGATGGTGATACCGTGGTTTCAAATGGGAGCAGTATAAGACTTCTTGGAATTAACACTCCAGAAAAAGGTGAACTTTATTCCGCTGAGGCAAAAGAGTTTTTAGAAAAAATGGTTTTAGAAAAAAATGTTACAATTAAAACTACTGGGAAAGATCGATATTATCGAGATTTGTCTTATCTTTTTATTAATGGCAAAAACGTAAATTTAGAAATTGTTAAAAATGGTTTTGCTAATTTTTATTTTCCTAGCGGTAAGGATGAATACTATAATGATTTTTTAGATGCATGGGAAAACTGCTTGAATAAAAATATAAATTTCTGCTCTAAAAGTTTGGATGAATGTGGTAATTGCATTGAACTTTTAGAATGGGATACTCAAGAACAAAAAATAATTTTAAGAAACAACTGTGGAAAATATTGCGATATTGTTGGATGGAGTATAAAAGACGAAGGGCGAAAAACTTTTGTTTTTGAAGAAGGAGTGGCCTTTGTAAACGGGGGGGAGATTGAGGTGGTGGTGGGGGAGGGGAGGAATAGTTATAATAAATTATTTTGGGAAGGTGAAACATATGTTTGGACAAGAGGTGGAGACACTTTATTTTTAAGAGATAAAAATGGTGGATTAGTTTTATGGAAAACTTACTAACAAATAATTAAACAACTCTATATTCTCTTTTGAAAAAACCTTTTACTATTTCTTGCATTTCAATAAGTCTTCTTTTGTTTCTTCCAAGAAGTGCAGCTTTACTTTGTGGTCCTGCTGTAAGAATTATCTCTGAATCTGTAATTTCTAAGTCCTTAAAAGTTACTGGAGCAACTATTTTTTCTATAAATGATTTTGCATCTTCTACTCCTCTTGGACATGGTAAAATCTTTATTCTCTTTTTCAATATTTCACTTAGCTTTCTTACATTTGATGCCTTAGCTCCTACAGCTTTTTGTAATTTTGATTTTGGTACACAAAAAATAATATGCTCATTATAGCTAAAAATGTAATGTGTCGAGATTCTAGTTATTTTTGAGAATAAATTTAATTGCCTCATATCCTTCATATCAATAGTATTTACCATGTTCTAATATTTTTTTATACTCTATATGTTTTATAAACCTTTTCGTCGATAATAATTAAAAATTTAATTTTTAAAATTTAAAAATATTTACTTGTTTACTTTTTTAACTACATCCTTTTTTGCAATTTTTTTATCTTTAGTATCTTTAACTAAAGCACCTGTAACTTCAACTAATAATCCAGGAAGACCTGTTCCTATTGGAATTGGCTGATTTAATATAATATTTTCTACTACGCTCGATAGCTTATCGCTACCTCCCTTAATTGAAGCATTAACGAATTGTTTTACCGGGGTCTCGAATGTTGCTCTTGCCAATATTGAAGACTTCTGAGCTATAATTCCCATTCTTGTAACTCCCTTTACTTTTCCTGTATTAGTCATAGCGTCCGAAGCTAATTTTAAATGTCTAATATCTATATCTATACCTTGAGAATTTATTGTTGAGAAAATTTCATTTATAATTAATTGTCTTGCCGCTTCAATTCCTAATACTGCAGCTACCTCATGTAAATCATTTGAAATTGTTTTAGTGTTGTCCACTTCTTTTAATCCCAAAATTATTTTTAAATTTGTTCCAAGAGTTGTTATCACAAAGTTTTCGTCCCTCTTAACAATAAGTATTTCTTGTACACCCTTTACTCCTGAAATAATAGTTTCTTTTAACTTTTCTTTTAACTTATATATTTCTCTAAAGGTAAAATCTCCTGCGTTTAATTCTATTGATCCGCCTTTTTCTTCTGCGCTAAAATTTAAATCGTTCAGTCTTTCTGTAACTGTCTTTATCGTTGTATGTGTTTGTCTTAATCCTTCTCTATCTATCTTAATTGATATTTTCTTATTGCTAAAGTCTAAATTTATCTCTGAAGATATTTCTTTCAAAGTTATTTCTTTTATTTTTTCTGCAAAAACTCTAGCATTTTTTTCATTATTAAATTCTTTTTTTAGATACACTTCCATCTGAGGCGATGAAGGTGTTTTTCTTGCGTCAAAAATTTCAATAATTCTTGGTAGGCCCGTTGTTACCTGCATTTCTGCAACACCTGCCATATGGAAAGTATTTAGAACCATCTGAGTCGAACTTTCACCGAATGATTGTGCTGTTACAACACCCAAGGCTTCACCTGGATGAACTTTTCCATCTTTATGTAACTGCGCTACATCTTTACCGTCGTCACCATAGAGGAATTGAATTATGTGATTATTTGAATCTCTTACTGTTCCATCATATTCTGCTTTAATATCTTGGAATGCATTTGCTAATCTTCTATATAGGTAACCTGATTTTGGTGTTCTCAATGCTGTATCCATAAGAGAATCTCTACCTGTTATTGCTCCGAAGAAAAATTCGTCTGGTCTTAGTCCTCTAATAAATGGTGTATTAATAAATCCTCTAGCTTCTGGAGAAAGATCACCCTTATCGAAAAAGGATAAAGTTCTTTCATCATAACCAATATCTATTCTTCCACCACTAACTACCTGCTGACCTACACAAGAAGCCATCTGCGTAATATTAAGAATATTACCCCCGCCACCTGATTTAATCATATGACTTACTGGATTATTTTTTGGGAATTCTCTTTTAACTATTTCACCAATTTTGGTACGAACTTCATTTAAAACTTGCAAAATCTTTATTTCTCTTGATTCTTCTCTTGACTTACCTGGAACTATTTCTAAAGTTTTATCTTCGTATGATTTTAAAACTTCTTCTGCTTTTACTTTGGATTCCCTTATTACTTCGTCTCCCATATTTACTATTTTTTCATCTAAATCTAAATCTTCAACTGATATTGTAATACCTCTATTTGAAAGATGCTTTGTTCCAAGCCTGAAAGCTTTCTTTAATGACTCAACTGCTTCATCCCGCCCAAAATCTTTATCTAATTCTTTTAATAAATCTCCATCTTCGTCTCCAAATGCAGTCTTATCCATTTTACTTCCTGCTAAAATTTTTCCATCTTTAATAGAAAAGGATTTATTCGAAAAAGTTACTTTTGGTAAAACTTTTTCGAATATTTCGTTACCCGAAACATTCTTTTTAGTAAAATCACACTCCATCCCTGAGCTATATAAAACTTGATGAGCATATTCTTTTGTAAAATTCTCTTGACTCAATAAATATCCTCCAGTAATTGCATCAACTATACATCCTATTAAATTTGTATTATTTCTTGGAGAAATTAAATTTTTCTTTACATCTAATAACATTTTTGCTTCTGCTCTTGCTTCTTCGTTTTGTGGCGAGTGTATATTCATTTCATCTCCATCAAAATCTGCATTATATGGAGAAGCTGCAGCTGGATGTACCCTAAAAGTTTTTCCTGGAAGAACTCTTACGAAATGTGCCATTAAACTCCCTCTATGAAGTGAAGGATGACGATTAAATAATACAACATCACCGTCGGCTAAATGTCTTTCAACTTTACATCCAACAGTTAGCTCTAATACTAATTCTTCCTTTAAATCTTCTACTATTTTTTTCTTTTTTCCATTTGGTTTTACTATATAATTTGCACCAGGATATTCTTCACCTTTTAATATTAAAGATTTCATTTTTTCAAAATTTAAATCTGTTACTGTTTCTGAGACTGTTACTATTTTTGCAATTTCGAATGGAACTCCAACTTCATTAATTTCTATTGAAGGATCTGGAGAAACAACTGACCTTGCTGAAAAATTAACTCTCTTTCCTGCTAGATTTTTTCTTATTCTTCCTTCTTTTCCCTTGATTCTTTCTGTAATTGTTTTTAATGGTTGACCTGATCTATGTCTTGCTGGAGGTATTCTTGCAACAGTATTATCAAAGAAAGTTGTAACATGGAATTGCAATAAATCCCATAAATCTTCTATAATAACTTCTGGAGCACCTGCATTTAAATTTTCCCAAAGTCTTTGGTTAGCACGTATAATATCTGAAAGCTTATGAGTTAAATCGTCTTCACTTCTCTCTCCTGATTCTAAAATAATACTTGGCCTCACAGTTACTGGAGGAACAATCATCGAAGTCAAAACTGCCCATTCTGGTCTTGCTGCTTTAGGATTTATTCCCACTTTTTCTAATTCCTCATCTGGAACCCTTACTAGCATTTCTCTTATTTCAGTTGGGAAAATTCTTTTTTTACCTAAATTAAAATTTGTAGGCTTATCTAATTTTACTTTTTCTTGATTAGCTTGACAATGTGGGCATTTTTTTTGATCTTTTGCTTTTTTTGCTCTTTCGCTTGGAGTATATTTATCAAATTTCTCATCTGATATCATTAATCTTCCACAATCATGGCAAAAACTTCTAAGTACCATTTCCACTAAAGGTATATATTTTAGATGCATAACTGAACGAGCCAAATCAATACTTCCTGGATGTCCTAAGCATTCTTTTATCCTTCCACCACAAGTTCTACATCTAACACCTGGATCAATTGCACCAAGCCTTAAATCCATTAATCCTCCATCTACTGGATAACCGTCTATATCATAAAGTTCTGGAGTTACAATTTTAGCTGAAGATATTTTTTTTATTAGCTCTGGACTAAATAATGAAAAACTAACTTCTGCTATTTTTTTTCTTATTGGTTTATTTATTGTCATTTTATTCGTATTTATTCTTTAATTTGAATGTTGTTTTTAAGTGTAAGCCTTGTAATTCTTCTAATAATAATTTGAATGCATATGAAACTTCAATTGGTTCTACATTTTCACTACCACATTGAGGACAATATATTTTCCCCTTAATTGTGTCATCTATACCTATTGCTCCACATTGAGTACAAATCGGTAAAACCACTTTATCGGAATCATATCTTTCTTTTAATAATAAAGATGCACCGTGAGCTACTAAGGCTTGCTGTTCCATTTCTCCTAATCTTAACGCACCACCACGAGATCTACCCTCTATTGGTTGCCTTGTTAATAATGCTATCTTACCTGAAGCCCGTCCATGAATAAGTCCTTTTACCATACGTTTAAGTTTAAGATAATACATATTTCCTACAAATATTTTTGCTGTCATTCTTTCTCCAGTTATTGCACTATGCATAGTCTCTTTTCCATCATATCTGAAACCCATGTTTCGCATTTCTTCTTCTAAATCTTTTTTAGTCTCTCCAGAAAATGAAGTTCCGTCAATAACTTCTCCTCTTAAGCAACCAACTTTTCCTGCTAATATTTCTAAAAGATATCCTACAGTCATACGACTTGGAAGACCATGCGGATTAAATATTACATCTGGACGAATACCTCTTGCAGTAAATGGAACATCAACTTCTGGAACTACCATTCCTACAACTCCTTTCTGACCATGAGCTGTTGCATATTTATCTCCAGGCTCTGGAATTCTTTGATCTCTTGTTCTCAATTGAACAATTCTATTTCCTTGATTATCTTCTGTTAAAAATACCGCGTCGACAATTCCTGATTCTTCTGGTTTCATTGTTACACTTGCCTCTTTTTTTAATCTTACCGCAATATCTCTTGCTTCTGATAAAAACTTTGGTGGCGAAGTTTTACCTATTAACACTTCTCCTCCGTCGATAAATGATTCTGGTGAGACAATTCCGTCTGAATCAAGAGCCTTATAGCTTGACTCCATCTTATATCCTGAAATATCCTTATCTGGAATTAAAATTTCGTCTTTTAATCCTCCTGCATAATTCATTTCAATTGTTGAATATGGCTTAAAGTAAAAGCTCCTACCAACTCCTCGATCCAAACTTCCTTTATTGAAAATTAATGCGTCTTCCATATTATACCCTTCGTATGTCATTATCGCTACTATTAAATTTTGACCAGCTGGATAATTGTTTAAAGTATCATAAATAAAACTTCTAACTATTGGTTTTTGAGGATACTCTAATACGCTTGCACTTGTATCTAATCTACAATGATAATTTGCTGCATAAAGTCCTAATGCTTGTTTCTGAGTTTTACTACCACGATTAAGTCTCGAACTCTGATCGTGATTACCATAAGGAACCAATCCTGTAACAACTCCAAATACATCTACCGTGTCTATCTCTAAATGTGTATGCTTGGGTGTTAATTCCTCTTCGTATAATGCTACAAATGCGTTTTCCTCTTCGGAAGCATCTAAATATTCTATAATTCCTTTACTGATTAAATCTTCCCAGGATATTTCTCCTTGTTCTACTTGAACTAAATACTCATTTGTTAATTTTGAAATTCCACCGGAAGCTACTATTAAAGGTCTCAATGCTCTCCCTGTTTCTGTTGAAATTAAAACCAAATTAAAATCTTTATTATCTCTTATATTTAGATATGTAGGAAATAATCCCTCTCTTCTTTTTTCTCGAACTTTTTCTGCGAAATCTTTTGAGTCGTCAACGTTTCCTAAAAATTTACCATTAAAAAATACTTCTGTTCCCTCTACGCCTTCTTCTTTTAACCCTAATGCCACCAAATCTTTTGCAACTTTCTTTTCGTCTATTTCCACATTTGTTGATATCCTCGATAAAATTGCTAAGTTTTTTCTAAGACCAATCTCTGTTCCCTCTGGTGTTTCAATTGGACAGAATCTTCCATAATGAGTTGGGTGAAGAGTTCTTGCTTTAAAATTTTCCTGATCACTTGCTAACATGCTTGCAACTCTTTGAAGCTGTGAAATAATTGCTAAATAATTTGTTTTATCCATATTCTGAGTAACTCCATTTCTTTCTCCAGTCCATGAACCAGTCGCTATTGAAGACTCCATTCTATGAGAGAAAAGAGTTGATTTTGCTATTGTTTTTATTGAATAGAACTTCTTTCTCTTTGATGATTTCTGTAATGAATATTGAACATCTCTTAGAAGAATTCCTAAATTAACTTTGAATAGACTTGAAAGCAAATCTCCTGAAAGCCTAACTCTTTTATTTGAATAATGATCTTTATCTGTTCTTAACGTCGGGTTCTCTTTTGCTAATAAATATTGCTTAATAAATTTACAAATAGTTACTGCTTTTTTTATTCTATCTTCTTTTTCTTGTCCTATATGTGGAAATAAATATGAATCTATTCTTTGTTCCACTCTTTCTAAAATCTCTTTATCGGTACCCTGTAAATTTGCTCTCTCGGCTATATCTCTAAGTGCATCTTCTTGTGTTGCTATATTAACATATTCGTATAAATTAACAATCAAGCTATCTGTTTCCTTTCCAATATATTTTGCTATATCTGCTTCCTTTGTTAACCCTAATGCTTTCAATAAAATAACTGCTGGAATATCTCTTAATCTTGAAAAAGTTGTTTCAAAAATACCTTCTTTTGTTTCTATTAATGTTACTGGTATTCTATATGTTCCACGAAGTGAAAAAATTCTTAACATTAAGTCGCCTTTAGAATTATTTTCGATAAACGGCTGATTTTCTGCTAAATCCTCTGCCATAACCATTACTCTTTCATTTCCATTAACAATAAAATAACCACCTGTGTCTTGGGGATCATTGTAATTTTCAATTAATTCTGCTTCTGTCATTCCATGAGTATTACAAGCTTTACTTTTTACCATTACTGGTATCATTCCTATTTCAACAACTTGAGAATCAACTTGATCATCTTTTTTAACAGTCATTTCTAAAGTAACTGGAGATGAATATGTTAAATTTCTCAATCTTGCTTGACTTGGATTTATAAGAGAACTACTTCCGTCTGCTTCTACGATTCTTGGCTTTCCTACCTCAATTTTTCCTAAAGTTATTTCAAAATCATCGTTACTAATAGAAGAACCCATTTCATCTACTATTTTTTGCATTCTGTTTTCTATAAAATCATTAAAAGATGCTATATTTGATTCTACAAGTGAATGATCTTCTAAGTATTTTTTAATGATTATGTGTTTATTGTTTTTACCCATCTTATACTATTACTCTAAAATATATATTTATTTTATCGCCTTCTTTTCTTTCTATCTTGATAATATCTCCAACCCCTGTACCCTCTGGCAATCCAATATCTCCTACTAAAATTTTTGGTAATTGAGATTTTGAAATATTCAGACTGTCTAATAACTCTTGGGCTTCTTCCTCGTCGAGTTTTGTGTGTTTTGGTTGTAGAATGTGCATTTTTATTTTTATATGAATAAGACTATACTCTCTAATGAATATTCGTGACTTTACAATAATAAAATAAATCAAAAATTGATTTATAAATGTTTCTGTTATCTTGAAATTTTTAACATCTCCCGTTATTTCTTTAAAATTTTAAAATTCTTTACTTATGGTAAAAGTTTCTACAAAATATTGTTTTAAAGTTATTCATGCACGACAATAAATCTTGTTGAATTTGGTTGTGGGTTGGATTCCCAAGTTGTTTTTTCATATGCTAAAGCATATAGAGAAATGACCTCGACGGGGATCTACTCGCAATCCATAAAATGTTCTTTAAATTCGCTTACGCTCATTTATTCGAAATTTTAAAATTGCTCTGCTCGTTCTCACACATTCTTGCAACTACCGTTACATATTCGAAAGTGCAAAAACTCGCCCACGACATAAAAAATCTTGTTGAATTTTACTCGGGTTAGATTCCAGTAAAATTTTTCACATGCTTTGCATGTGAAAAAATGACCTCGACGGGGATCGAACCCGCGACAGCTTGATTAAAAGTCAAGTGCTCTACCAGACTGAGCTACGAGGCCATAATAATTTTTCAAGAAAAATTTACTATATAAATCTTCGGATTTGGGCATTTTACTTATATATATTTTTTTATCCTTTCTTCTAAATCATCTTCAGATAAAGATCCATTAAATGACTCCTTGGCTTCTCCATTTTTTAGAATTACAAAATGTGGTATTGATACAACATCAAACTTTTGTGCTAGTGCTTGACTGTCATCTACGTTAATTTTTCCAAATTTAACTTGACCTTTTAACCTGTCTGAAACCTCATCCACGATTGGACCCATCATCATGCAAGGCATACACCAATCTGCAAAAAAATCAATTAGCACTATACCCTCTTTAGTAAAAGCATCAAATCCCTTCACTGTTAATTCTGGAACCTTATCATTGTTTGTCATTTTTATTATAGGCAAATTGGCGTTTATAAAATTTATCTTAATGTAATATTTATAATATTTTGTAAATCTTTTTATTAATGAAAATGAATATTAATAATTTCTATTAATTTCCACTACTTCCAAAAGCCCCAACCCCTCTTTCTGAATCCGATAAACTTTCAACTTCTTCAAATTCTATTTTAGGGTAAGGTATTACTATTAATTGTGCAACTCTCTCTCCGACTTTGTATATTTTTTCCCCTAGCTTTTTGAATCTTAAAATATATTCTCCTGTAAATCCTACGTCAAAAACTGCTACAGAGTTTGATAAAAGTAAATCTTTTTTTGTAACACTACCTCTTGGAAAAACTAATCCAGCATATCCTTTTGGTAATTCTATAGCAATACCTGTCCCATATTCTACAAAATCATCTGTTACCTTAACGCTTATTGCAGTTAAATCCATTCCTGCATCGTCATCCCTTGCATATTTTGGAACAACTGCGTTCTCATTTAATTTTTTTATTTTAACTTTCATTCTAGAAAACTACTCCCTTCTTGGATTACGCCATTTTTTTATTACTACTACGAAACCTATTATCTTTGATGTGTAATTCTTTCCCAAAAAATCCAAAATACTATTTGCATACTTTTCTCGTTCTTCTCTTTCTGCTGATTTTAAAACTGCTATTCTTACATTTCTATTTTTGGTAAAATAAATCTTAAGTGTTTCTAAGAAATTATCCGTTATTCCATTTTTGCCTATTTGAAAATCTGCTTTCATTGTTTAAATTTTAATATATCTGCCTTTTTAACTCTTATAGTTTTGAATTTTTTTACCCCAAAAGTTCCAAGCTTCATTAGTTTGGATTTTGTTAAATCGGATCCCTTAAATTGATGTATAATTACATCCTCTGGATTATCCCTAAAAGTTTTAGAAAACGCCGCGCAAAAAGTTGCAGCTTCATATCTATCATTTTTATTTGTCTTAGCTGACTTTATATTTGCAAATGGGCTACCTACTGCCTTTGTATGAAAAACATATTCTGTTGGTTCTACTTGTGCTATTAATTCTTCATTATTTCCCGCCGATTTTCCTGCTAGAACTAATTTTCCTGAAGATGTAGTAAAACTTCTAAAGTTTGTCATAACAATATACCGAATAGGAGTTTATAGATTTTGGGAATTCAAATATTTGTTTACTTTTTTTAAGCATTCTTTTTGATTTGGCCATGTTAAAATTTTTAAAGCTTCTTTAAAGTTCATCCATTTACAGCTTGAATGTTCTAATTTATCTAAAATAACTTTACCTTTTTTTACTTCTACTACAAATAACGAATAAGTCTGTCCAATCATATTTTTTCTATCTTCTAATATTTTTTTATAATTATATTTTCCCTTGTCTTTTAAATTTTTTATTTTTAAAATTTTTAATCCCGTCTCCTCTTTTATTTCTCTTTTTATTGCTCGCTTTTTTGTTTCAAACTTTTCTATTCCACCTTTTGGAAACTCCCATCCATTCCAGTGTAATTTTCTTTTTAGAATTAAATATTTTGGTTTATTGTTTTCAATTATATAAGTTACTGCAAAAATTCCTTTTCTATATTTTTCTTTTCTCATTTACCATTTCTCCAAGGCGACTCTTAATTCTTCATGAGTTTTTGCATATTCTTTCAAGGTTTTCTTTTTTAATGTAGCATCAACTGCTTGACGCATTGCAATCGCACCTACTCTTGTACCATTTGGATGACCATGAATTCCTCCGCCCGCCTGAACAACAACGTCTTTCCCCATAAACTTAATTATATTTGGAACTATTCCCGGATAAACTCCCCCCGACGCAACCCCAAAAACTTTTCTGACTCCAAACCATCTCTGAGCTAAATTACTTTTTGTCTTTTTTGTAAATTCGCTTTCCATCTCTTTCTCAATATGTAATACCTCTTCTTTTCCTCCAGCCATTTTCCCATACGCCGTTCCTATATGCAGAGTATCCACTCCAACCATTCTAGCGAACTGTGCGATTACTTCCATGCTCATACCGAAACTATCTCTGTCTCTATCAAACATCGCGTGACCGGCCCTGTGTGCGTGTATTGGAAGCTTTGTAAAATTTCTTGCAGTTTGAAGTGCAGCCCACCCTAAAGTTAAAATATCCAACATAATATAATTTCCACCATTACTCTCCACGAATTTTATTCTTCTTTTCATTTCTTCCGTTTCTGCTGTGCAATTGATTAGATATACTTTTTTTTCTTTTGTTTCTTTCTCCGCTTTTCTCATTGCCTTCATCGTTAAAAGAAATCTTTTTTTGAATTTATTAAAACTCTGACTTGTTAAATTCTCGTCGTCTTTTACAATATCGCAACCACCAACCCAAGATTCATAAGCTACTCTTGCATGCTGAGTTTCAGTTAATCCTACTTTTGGTTTTACAATTGTTCCAACAAGTGGCCTATTTTTTACTTTTAATATTTTTCTAATTCCCTTAATTCCGAACCTTGGACCCTTAAAACTCTTTAACATTTTTTTTGGAATTTCTACATCTTCCCAAAATAATCCCTTAACCGATTTCATTCCATAAACATTTCCTCCAACGCTTGAAAGAATTTCTGGCAAATTTCCTAATTCAAAAAGTTCTATTGGATACGCAATTCTTGCTCTATTGTTTTTTTTATCAATATAGAAAACTTTAGGAGAAAGAGTTTTTCCTATTTTTTTATTCATAGTCTCAACTTCTGTCCATGTTCCAACTGAAGATTCTCCTGCAACCATCGATGCAACCTCTCTTAGATTAAAACCCTTTGAGGGTATAATTTTAAATTGACAAATTAAATCGGTTTTTTTAGGAATATATTCTAAATCTACAAAAGATTCATATTTATACGATTTACTTTTTTTCACCATCTTTATTTTTTAAAAGTAAGACTTGTTTATAAAATTAGCGTATAACAAAAAAACGACTTATGGTAAACCATTTAAATGGTAAAATAAAAAAAAATTAATGGAAAAAAATTATTTAGAAAAAACAATAGAAAGTGCATATGAAAGTGAATTATTTCCTGGACGAAGTGGATATTGGGGAGCTTATGACAAAGGTGGATTATCGGAAAAAGTTTTTGGAGCTATGTGTGCCGGATCAGTTTTATTTGGAGCAATTTATTTTAGCTACGAAATAGCGTCTAATCTTTAATTTTATTTTTTATCCAAGAAGTATTTAGGACACTATAAACTCCACCAAGATAATGTCCTAGAATTGGAGCTGATTTTAATTTGATAATTCCTTTGTTTTTTTTAATCAATTTTATTAGCTTTTTTGTGTTCTCATATCTTACTATACTATCTCCCCTTGCTGCGAATATATTTATTTTTTTATTTTTAATGTTTAACAAATTATTTTTTGGTTCATATTTTTTTAATAATTCCTTCAATTTTTTTTTATTTTTTATTTTATTATATATTTTTTTCATTATTGGAGTATTTTCTATTATTGAAGTTAGAGAATCAAAAGGCATTGCCAGATAAACTTTTTTTATT
>Ga0075122_10001836_pt1 | contig 14589 bp, 18 predicted proteins | sample AntAceMetag02UKB_FD_69790 | JGI IMG/M metagenome (GOLD analysis project Ga0075122, IMG submission 69790) | Saline lake microbial communities from Ace Lake, Antarctica - Antarctic Ace Lake Metagenome 02UKB | ecosystem: Environmental > Aquatic > Non-marine Saline and Alkaline > Saline | place... | reverse complement strand
GATTTACTCCAATGTTCCCACTGTATATGTTCTTGTTCTGATAACCACTCTCTAATTTTGTTATAATTCATAGTAATTTCACCTTATTAGAATTTAATTGTTTTATCTTCTCTCTAACTTTTTCTTTCATAACTTTGTAAAGTTATGCAACTATATAAAGGTTTCTGTTGTATTTTTGGAAATATAGCTTATTCTTCTTCTTCAGTATTTGCACTTTTCCAATCAAGACCATGTATTTTCATAGCAAATGTTAGAATTATCCAGGATAATAATGCAAAAATAACACCAATAAGAAGCATTATTTGGGCTTCTATAGGCCAATCTTTCCAAAAATGTAGAATTTCCATTATCTTTGTTGTAACTCCGTTAATTCCTTTATTTAGTCCTTCTGTATTAAACATAAATATCTTTTCTCCGTTCTGTTATATAAGCATCTGATATTTTAATATTGAATTTATTAGCAATTTCTTCTTTTATTCGTGGACCATATCCTTTTCTCTTTTTTCTATCAAAATATTTGATTCTTTTTTTTATATATTTTCTTATTTCGGTAGCTTCTTCAGGGCTTAAAGTAACTTTAAGTCCTGCAAGATTCACAAATTTACGACCCCAAACATTGCCTTTTGTAGAATGAGTTACAAGAATCTTTTTTGCTTGATCTTCTATAAGTACTGTTTTCTTTATGTTTTCAGAAATTGTATAACTATATTGTTCTGCAGCGAAAGCTCGTACAGATATGAGCATATATCTAGCAACCTTCTCAGAGGGTGTTTCATCCGCTCTCTTGAGAGTTTTACCATCTTTATAGGAATATATAGTAATATCGAAAATGTCGCTTATAGCCTGAAATATGACGCTACGTTCAATGTTTCTCATGAATCTGTCATAATCCCATACATAAAGGTTTATTCTTGTGTTTCTATTTACTGTTTTCAGAAAAACATCTTTAATAGTGGTTGAAGAAGCACAACATAATATTTCAAGAAGTTCTAAGAAACCCTCACGCTTATTTAGTTTCTCAAGATCATAAGCAGATCCCTCTTCCTGTATTATGTTTTTAGAATCAAAAGAAATAGAAAATTTATCTTCAATAGCATTAAGTTGGTCTTTAATAAGTTGTTTAGGAGTTCTTCCTTCAGATCTTGCTTGTTGGCTTTCTACCTTAGATACTCTTAAAAAACATAAGTCCAATTAAATCACTATTATCTTTTTTTAATACATTTGAAAGGAGACTTGTGGTTTATTCCTTTAGTTTTCATCTGTTTTACAATCTTGTCATGCTCTAGCTTTGCTTTAGGACAACCTTTCTTATCCTGATACCATTTGAAATGGGTTTTTGCATGAGCAAATATTACTTCTTTTTTTGTTACCATATCGATTACCTCTTTTATTTTATATACCTAAAAATCCTTGTATGAAACCCATTATAAAAGCTAGACCATAAGATATTAGTCCTATGAAACCACCCAGTATAGCGAACTTTAGAAATACAGATAAATCTTTGAATTTAATAACATCCATTATTTATTTTACCTCTTCTTATTAGATTTAGTCTTTACTCTTCTTGTAGATTTTCTTCGTGCCATCTTCTTTTTCTTCTTCTTTGTTTTGTTTTTTGTAGTCTTTTTTGATTTTTTGACATTCTTCTTTTTCTTAGGGTGTTTGGGTTTAAATTTTTTTGCAATTTTAAGACCTTGCTTTTCGCCTTTTGTGTCTATTGCGAACTTTGTTTTTTCAACATTAATTAATACTCTTTTATCTTTACCCATACGTTTTCTTACTTTATGTTCACCAATACGTTTAGAATCATCTTTCGCTTTTGTAGTTCCTACAATAACAAACTCAAAGCTTCTAGGTGTTGAATTATCTACACCCCTGAATTTTTTGCTTCCTTTAGAAAATGTTCTATTCCAAGCTTTATTTCTAGGTAATCCTTTAACAACCTTTATTCTTTTATTACCAACTTTAACAAAACCATTGACTTTGAAATGTGTTCCTTTAGGTAATTTCGTATTCCAATCTAATCTTATAAATGGTATTGGTACTTTTATTGGTGGCTTTGATGGTGGTAAGTAAGATGGTAATGAAGGTGGTTTACTTTTAGAATCGCTTTTAGAAGTGCTTTTGCTTTTTGATTTAGATTTACTTACAGATTTTGATTTGCTTTTTGATTTAGAAACACTTACAGATTTAGAAACACTTCGAGATTTAGATCTGCTTTTTGATTTGCTTTTTGATTGAGATTTACTTTTAGATATGGATTTACTTATTGATTTTATTCTTGATTTAGAAGCACTTACAGATCTAGATTTACTTAATGATCTTAAAAGTCTTATTGATTTTGCTAAAGACATTAAAGAAGAAAGTGCTATCATTGCTTTAGCTTTCTTTAATTTTGATAATGATTTTTTATATCTAAATATTTCTAGCATTAAATTCTTCTTCAATGCTGTATCGGGAGTTTTCTTAATTACTTTCAAAGCTTTATTTATTTCAGAATTCATTTTTCTGAATGTTTCAGAAAGATTTATTTTAATAAGTCCTGTTGTTTCGCTTAATCCTTTAGTATTTATTATGGTTGTCTTTCTAAAAGCGTCTGTCAATAACTTATTTGTCTTAACCTTTAGGTTTAGTATTGCATTCTTTAATCTTATATTTAAAAGGTCTATCTTAGCGATGTTTGGCTTCTTTCGTGCAATCTCTAGTCTTCGTAAAGCTTCTATGAATTTAGCATTATCATGAAGCTTCTTAATGTCTTTGGTTCTTCTTGATTCAAATATCGTAGATACTGCACCCGCTATTCTTCGTTTTACTTGCTCTGTAGGTAATACAAACCTTAGGCCTTCTTTAGTCTTTCCTATTTTTTCCGTCTTGAAGTTCTTTAAAAATTGTAAATCTATGCTTCGCTCTAAGGTTTTTCCTAGTTCAAGCTTTGCTTTTAGTTTTCTTTTTACTATTTGTTTTAGACCTTTTGGAACTTTAATAAATGATAATTGTTTTTCAAGTTCTTTTATTGAATATGTCTTATTTAGTTTTCTTGTTAAATCTTCAAAGAATTTCAAAAGCTTTTCCTGTTCTGTTACGCTTAATGTTTTATTTAATTTGAAAGTCTTATCTTCAAACTTTAGAACTTTTTTTATTAATTTTCTAGAAGCTTGTGAATAGAAAAGTAATACTTCTCTTGCTTGTTTTAAAAAGTCTAAAGTAGCATCATACTTTTTTATTATTCTGCTTGATCTCTTTATTATGTTCAATAATAATTTTAATTGTAATGAAAACGGAACTGGTGAACTACTTAATTTCAAGAATTTGGTTTTAGGAACTGTTAATTCTAATAAGTTTAAAGCCCTATAATACTGATCTAAGATTTTCTTATTCAAAATACTATTCTTAGCACTCACTAAGAAATCGAATTGTACCTTTTTACCAAGCTCAAGCTTTTCTATCCATTTAGGAACATTCTTTCTTAATGTATCACCGCTTATGTTTAAGCCTAGACTTGAAAATGTTTTCTTATATTTTCTTGCTAGATTATCGAAAGCTCGTTTCTTTAATAATTCTAATAATTTAATTTGTTTTGTATTATCAAGGAAAGCAGATTTGAATCTTTTTATTACTGGCTTTTCAAAAGGCAAACTTTTCTTGAAACGAAATATCCCTAAGAACTCTCTAGTAAAAGCCAAGTCTTTAATGCTGTGTAAGTCTAAGGCGAAATCTGTACCTTCTAAAGCAAGCTTCTCTATCTCGAATCTTTGTATTAGTTTTTTGCTTTTTGTAGCTTCGAATAATTTTTGTAAGAATTGATATTTGAATGCTGCAGTAACAGGATCGAAGGAGAACGCTTTCAGAAGCTCATCTATTTGTTTTGTTGTCATTGCAGAAAGAACGCTTTTCTTATTTTTTCTTAGAATACCTAAGCCTAAATCAAAACCTTTAATTCCTGTATTTCTTAATCCTCTAGCATAAAACTTTTGTATGAATTCGGTTACTGGCCTGTATTTGGTATTAAAAGATTCTATTATCTTTTTAACATGACGTGGTTCAATGATATAATCTAAATCATTAGGAAGCTTTATTAATTCTGAGAATATATCTTTACCAACATCCTTTTTGAATAGTCTTAAAGCTTCTTGTGAATCTGTTATTTTATAAAATTTCTTTAGTAGTTCTATTTTGGCCTGGTATTCTACAACAGAACCAAACAAGATAGCTTTAGTATCTCTAGCAGTACTCATTAAAGCTTTTCTCACTCGCTTATCAGGAACAATATCTATAATATTAAATGCTTTAATCTTTACTTTCTTATTCGCTTTTGATACTTCTTTACCAACTTTGAAAATAGCTATTACCATTTTCTGCTGCTCTAAAGGGAGTTTCTTTATGAATTTTGATGTTCTTTTTGGAAGGCTTGTACCTGCTTTACCTAGAGTTACAATATCTATTATTACATCTAGTATTTCTGCCCAAAATCGTTTAGGATTCTTTTCAAATAGTTTCATTGAACTATCTCCAATAGCTAATATCCCTAAAGCTAAAGCTCTTGTTATTATCTCAGGATTATTGAAAAGGTTCTTTACTCTATTCTCAGCATTTTTAATTTTATTAACATCACTTTTAAGAAGGTTTGCTAGATTCTTTTTTGCTTTCTCACGTTCTGCTTTAGGTACCGTATTCTTTATATTTATGAAGTATTTGAATCTTGTTTTTAAGAATGGTAATAAAGCTTTATCCCATGCTTTTTTTCCTAAGTCTGCTAAGTTCTTTAAGTCTCTACCCCATACTTTAGGAAGTTCTATAATAACCGAAGCTGTTTTCTTAACTCCAGAACCTAATTTCTTAAAGAATTTAATCTTATCTCCTAAGCTCATACTAATCCCTAAGTCCATCCAATTAAGAAATTCTCTGGGTAGTTTTAAAAGACGCTTCTTTGGTAATTCTATTTTATCTGCAAGTTTTAGGATCTCGTCAATATCTTTTTTTGTTACTTCTTTCTTATCTTTTAAATCGTTCCTTATCTTCATAGAACCTGCCCAAAGTATTAATGCTTTTATAGGGCTTAGCTTTTTGAATATATTTCTAATGAAGCCATTACCTGATGTTTGTTTTAATATCTTTAAGATGTTTTTCTTATATAGATTATTTATCTGTTCCTTTCTTTTGTCTAGTTTGTTTGATTGATCTATTGCTCTATTTAAAGTAGAAAATCTATTATTTATTATATCGTTTGCAAGCTCTCTATTAGAACTATTCAAAAGTTTACTTATAGCTGTTGTATCTAAAGAAGCCTGTTTAAATTGTTTATTGCTAAATATTAAAGATTGTGGAAATAGTATATCTATTCTTGATGGTAGGCTTGATTTCATTATGTTGTTTAGATTTAAAAGATCATCATAAAAATCAGTATATGTTTCTTTATATTCTGTGAAGTTTTGTTTTATGTATGCTTTCGTATTTATTGCATTAGCATAATTCTTTACTTTTGCTTGATCTTTTAAATCTAATGATTGATATAAGTCATTTGCTTTATTATCTTTAAATGGTTTTTTCAGAAATATGTTTATGTTTCCAAATTCAAACTCTGAAGATTTTCCTAGAAGTGCACCTTTATTTATAGATTCAGTAATTTTTAATATTGTTTCTGTTTTAGGTATTATTTCTTCCACTCTAGGTTTTATCTGGCCTTTGATCTGTGTCAATTTAGATAATGATAAGTTTTTGAATTCCTGTTTTATTTCTGATAGACTTGGTTCTTTTCCTAATTTCTCTTGTTGTAATATGAATTTATTAATATCCTTTTCTTGTGTTTTCTCTATCTGTTGTTTCAATACTAACGCTTTAACGTCTGAAGATTGGTTTCCTATCTTTTTAAAGATAGGACTTATATCGAATATCTTTCCTTTTTTTATCTCGTCAAGAACAGTACGTGATTGTTTTTCTATGAACTCTTGACGTTCCTGTTCTGCCTTCTGCCTGCTTTGTTCTCTATCTGTTGTAGCAGTACGCTTCTTCTCGAAAGCACGCTCTCCAAACTCTTGTGCTCGTGCTATCTTCTTCTGTACTGTAGAAGTACGTATATTTTGTTCACGCAATATATTATTCTTTTTGTTTCGTATCATCTTACGAAATACTTCTTTAAACTGTTGTGGAACATTAGAAAGATTGGTATTTAATAGGTTATTACTAAAAGAATTAATATTGTTTATATTTTTCAATGTTGTGAAACTTGTTACTACAAAATTAGAAAGATTAGATAAGAATTGTTGTTGTTTTTGTTTTTCACGTTTTAATTCTATTATACTTCTTTGTCTTGTAGGTACATTTCTTTTCATCGCAGTTCTTTTCATCGCAGTTCTTTGAATAGTAAAACGTGAAGGTACATTTCTTTTAGGTGTAAATCTTATTACCATTTGTAATGTTTAGCTTTTTTAGTATTAAATGATTTCGTTTTTATTGTTTATATTCTTATTCAACCATCTTTTTTGTTTTTTCAAATGTTCTTTTCTTTTTCTTGATTTCTTTTCTATTGATGAAATGGTTTTGAATACGTTTCCTGAAAAACCTACTATTTTGGATATTCCATTAATGGAAAAATTGAATATGTTCTCTATTAATTTAAATAAACTTTCAATGAGACCCATTTTTTAAATAATTATCAACTATTGATAATCCTCTAAGTATATTAGCATTGTCCTGGTATTCTTTCAAATCACCTGTGTGTAAATTCTTTTCATTTTTTATCATTATCTTTTGTTTCTCTTTTTGAACAAAAGCAACCAATATTTTTTTACTAATAATTTCTTTTCTCATTCTTTATCCTCGAATATTCTTACATATATCGCACTCAACATGAAAAATAAAACAAGCATTGCAACAGGTCTGAAGTTTGTATAAAAACCTAATTCTATACCATAAATACCAAAAATTGCATTAAGTGCAAAACACATTGATAAAGCTCTGGAATCTGAATAACCGAACCTCGCAAAAGGACTTCTTTCTGCAAGAGCGAAATATTGTATTATGCAAAGTCCTATGAGAGAGATTGCAGTAAACCAAAATCCTGATTGTGTTGCTGCTTGAGATGGTAACATTACTAAAACTTGAGTTATATTTGTAGGAATATCTAAAGATAAGTTAGTGAAAGTTAAATTCTCCAGATGAAACGGTATTGAGGTTGGTATCGCCATTAACCTCTCACCACCTTAAACAATACCATTATTAAAGACATAAATATTATTACGCCTAGTGCATTTATTAATATTGCAAAATTAGTAACATCAAGACCAAATGAAAGTACAATAAACGTAGGCAAATTATATGTAAGTTTATAATAATTAACACTTGGTTGGGTTCTTGAAGCATAATAATTGACAACTGCTAAATTGTTTTCTATAGTACTTTGGCCTGTTTCGTTTTCCTGTGCTAGAATTTCTTTACCTTCTGTGGTTACATGAGGAATCTCGCTTAAAGTTACAACACCGCTAGATATTGCGAAACCTGCATAACTATCTATATATATTATACTGGAATTTGTTAATTCTTTTTTTATGGCCATGTCAATACCAAAATCCATTAAAGCTACACCTAATACAACCACTATTAATATTATATACAAATAAAAAGTTGGTTTTGTTGCTGCCATTTTAAGTCGTATCTAATTGCTTTCTTGATATTGGAAAAGCAAATATACATATTGCTGTAACCATGAAAGCACCTCTAACAGTTATTAATGATTTTCCTGCTAAAATCCATGATAAAATACCAAATACAGGCCATAGCCAAGTTATATTTTTACTCCAAAAAGATATAATTATCAATCCTAATATTAAACCTAGAAGAAGGAAATCTAATAATACTAAATTATCAAGGATTTGAAGAGCTGAATTTATTGAAGTATAATAATAAGATCTGATTGGAAATTCTATATCATCAATTATTTGATAAATCCTAGCTCTATGATTATAATTTCTATTTAATAATACTGGTGGGCCTGATATTTGCCCATCGGAACTACTTGAGCAATAAGTTATTAGACTTGTTACTTCATTGCCAAAAACTCTCTCATATTCAACACAAATAGTCGCAAGAAGATCATCTAAAGTATAAAAGCTTACATTTATATCTGAAATATTCGTATTTTCATTAAAGTCTTGAGAAATATTATCAATAACTGTTTGACCTATCTGCATTGATGAAAATCGTTCTGATATTAATAAATAAAGAGGTATTATATAATTATCTTCTAGTATAAGCTGTCCATCTTCTCGTGTTGAATCAAAATATTCAACACCTCCAATAATAGCTCTACCTCTAACAATATATAATTTTTTATTAAGCTCAACAGAGAAAATACATTCACCGTTTTTGTTTGAAATACATTGTGAAACTTCTATGAATGTCTTTTCTGTTTCATCATATTCTAAAAGAACATCTTTGGCATTTACAACAACCCTGAAATATTCGTCTGTATTTGTTACTATTAAAGTTCCTGTGTTTGGACCTGTCAAGTTTAATAAATAAAAATTAAGAGTTATGTTTTCTTGGTTTGAATAATCAAAGCTTTTAATCTCTGTTTTATAACCTAAAGAAACAACTTGTATTGTATGTTCACTACTCACTATGGATAAATTACTTATTTCTTTTATACCTGTTGTTGTAGTAGTATTAAGAACGCTAAGCATTATTATTTCTACTAAGTTTGTAAGAAGTTGATTTGTTTCTCTATCATAAATATTTATGTTTATATTAGCTCTTGAAATATTATAGCTTTGGTTTATTGGTGCATTACTTGTATTTATATCGGTTATGAAAGAAGAACCAATAAAACCCTGTTCTTGAAATAATATTGTATAATTACCGAATATTTCTGATCCTGATTTTATGAATGAGAAGTTTACAGCACCGCTAGAGTTTGTTATAAGATTTTCTATTATTGCGTTAGGGTATGTTACTGTAACAGTAGCATTCTCTATAGGATTGCTTGTATTTATATCAAAGAACCATAATTTATTTTGTGTGTCTCTTGTGAAATTAACCGTTATGTTTCTTGTTTGAAGGCTTGATAATGTTATACTGCCTGAAGAGTTATCCATATATGCTTCTGCCTTTCCTGTATAATTAAAACTATTAGCATTTAATAAGAATGTTGTAAACTTGTTTACAGATTTATTAAATTGTGAGCTTACATTAACTAATGTGAAATTGAAGTTATCTATTTGTGTTAATGTATCATTATTTTGAGCATAGATATATAATACAGATTGCCAGGCGTTAGTTTCAAGATCTATACTAGTATTCTGTTCTAGTATAGATCTATTGAAATAAGTATTACTGCTTATATTGTAAACGCTTATATTCACTATTTGGTCTTTAAGGTACATTATAGACCCGTTAGTTGTTGAGATTGTTGTAGTTCCTGAAGCGTTTATAATATCTGCTTTGAACTCTAGTATTGATGTTGAGTTAAATGTGTTTTTAAGTGTTAATATGAATTTAGGCGGTATTATAATTTCTTCATACCAAAAATCTTCTAAAGCCCATTTATTAATAGTATTGCTTAAAACAGTTCCCCAAATTCTACTTTGATATACTGCATTAAGTAATGTATAATCACCCAATACATAAGGAAAGGGAAATACTGGTGCCCCATCATGTCTTTTTCTAATATAAGCAACACCGTTATTATCGGTTGTTACAATAAAAGGCGTGTTTGCTGTTATATTGTATACTCCTGTAAAGTTTGCAAGATTACCAACAAAATTAACAGTACCATAAACAGTACCATCATAAGAATTAATAATATATGCTTTTGTAGCGGTATGTGTTGCAGTCTTAGTAAATGCTACATTATACTCTGTTCCTACAACACCCGTAATTGTTGCATTATACCCACAATCAGAAGTTCTACCGTCAGAAGCACCGTATACTTCAGCTTGATTTTCTTCAACCCATACGGCACTTACTAACGAACTTAATAAAATTAGTACAAGTCCTAATAATATTAATTTTTTCATTTCTTTTCTATTTCTCCAAAGGTCGCCAAAACACCTTCTTCTACAAATTCTCTTTTAAGAGTTTGAATATTAAAATATTTTTTCTCTCTTATTCTAACTCTATATTCATCATCATATTTTTTTATTGGCTTTTTTTGATAACCTAATTTTTTAATATCGTGCTTTTCTATCCATTCTCTTACTTTTATAGGTTTATTAAATTTTTCTAATAAAAATATCATCATTTGAAGTTTTCTTATCATGGTATCACCTGAAAAATATTAATAACATTCATTGTTGATATTTTTATACCTAAATGTATTATTAGAGATAATGCAATAATAACAGATCCTAAAACTATAGATTTGGAAATTACTTTTGCATTTTTATCATTATTTGATTTTATCATGTTTATTCTACCTCGTACCAAGTTCCACAATAGGATATAATATTATCATTATCTTGTGAACTGATCCTAAATAGATAATCTTCAGGCTGATTTAATATCAGTTCTGTCTCTAATTGTAATGTACCGTCTAAATCTGCTCTGCTAGGCGTTAAACCTTTAAGACCAGCAGATTGTCTGAATATTTGTTTTCCGAAGTCTATTATTCCAGAATCCAAATAAAACGTAGCGTTTGTTGTCTTAGTACTGTTTCTATTATTATTCATGGCTTCCACATCCTCACCACCAAGAAAAGTCACACCTTCGTGAACTGTGATCTCTGTTTGGCTTGTACCTTCTAAAGAAAAAGACATATGTAAGAATGAGCCATTAGTAGAAACTATGAAATCGGCAGTATCACCATTATTAAGTTCTGTCGCATTACATATAAAAAAATGGTCTCCTTCGTGTACTTCGTGATGTTGTAGATCTATAGTTATTACAGCGTCTACTAGATTATCTATTGGTTCTGTGATATTAATATTCATTGATCCATTTAACTGCTCTGTTATATTAACATCTATAGGCCCATCTATAAAGATTGCTTTTATAGTAGAAGAATCAAGTCCTGCAATTACTATTAGAGATAATGCGATTATAATTGCTGCTATGATTATAGATTTAGAAACCATTTCTATTTTAATTCCAGACTTAGATTTAGAAGTTTTAGTCTTAGACAATTTCACCACCAGTATTAAAAGATTCATTTGTTGATGTTGTATCTTCAGGATTTTTCTTCTTACCAAAGAAATTCATTTGTTCAAAATCTATGAAATTTAAAAATACACATATTGAAAAAATTATAGCATTTATTACTCCTGCCTTATCAATATATAAAGAATATAACGGCATGGTATTTGCTAAAGTAGGAATTACTTTTTCTACTAAATTCTCAAATATCCAACTAGATATTTCTATAGCAAAACCTGTGAAAAATAGTAGGGCCATGTTTCCAAAGGTTAGCATTCCGAAAAGTGATCCATAACCTTCTCGTTTTGCATTATAAGCAAGCATCGGTAAACCTAAAGCAATAAAAGAAAATACAAATAAAAATATAAGATCATTGTACTCATATATTTTAGGAAGAGCTTCTAATACTTTTTGAGCTTCTTCTATTTGATACTCATTAATAAATCCGCTTTCATTAAGAGAATTTACAGAAATATTATAGGTTGGAATAATAATATAATTCCAACCTGCAGCATATATAATAAGAAATATTGAAAAGAAAAAAGTTATTAAGATTGAAGAACTTACAAGAATTAATGAAATTTTTTTAAAAATATCATTCAAAGTAAATCCCTCTTAAATATTTTTTTTACTATTTTCTTAACACGCTCATCTCCTGCATCTATTCCACCCATATTAAGCATTATTAAAGGGCCAAGATAAATAGCTTCTACTAATAAGATTGCTAGTGTTAAAACAGCAAATAAACCATATATCCCAAAATAAAATATAAACATCTCATAGAAATTTATCGTAGGATCGAACAATAATAAAGTGAAAGGCGTAACCATTAAATAAATATATGAAAATGCTGTCACCAGAATTCTTAATATACCTACAGTCCAAAACTTATTAGTTTTTTCTTCATGTGTATTTTTCCAATAGACTACATAAACAAAACAAAAAATGAAAATAGAAAACAACATAAGACTTCTAGTAAAAGCTTCATTACCTTGAATAAGGATTCTTTGTACATTATCCGTAAATGAAGTAAAATATACCATCTTTGTTTATAATGTTGTTATTATTTAAAAGATTTTAGGTTTTTTGAATCTGCCTAGCTTGTGTTTGATTTATTTCAATATTATTTATACCAGGCACTCTTATATTTATTGATCTTGCAATCTCAACAACTTGTTTAGATACACTAATCATTGCTTCGCTACATTCTAAAGGGAGTTCTTTTGCATCTTGAGCAACATTAAAACTCCAAATTGCAGAACCTATAAATGTTAGTGTTGTTGCAATTATCATTATTACCATCCATATTTTACCCCAATGATCTAATTGAGTTCCTGCAAGATCTTCAGCAAGTCTATTAACCCAAGACCTATGTATTCTAACCATGCTGCCTTCATTAGGACACATAGTATGTTCCATTATAATATGTTTAATAGGATATAATAAACCATCCTCATACATGAATTCATATTGTCTTTTTCCATCAGGAAGAAAAATAACATAAGATCCTCGACCATCATATTTCAATACATTCTTTAGAATTTTAAGCTTAATTAATCTTGCCTGCTCATTAAGAATATTTAGCCTGCCCATATGTTGTTCTTTTTCTTTTTCTTTCTTTTTTTCTTTTTCTTTAGAATCAGGATCCTTTTCTGGTTTTGATTTCTCTTTTATAAGCTTTTTTTCTTCTTCTATTATTAATTTACGAACCTCATCTATCTTTTCTTCTTTCGTTTTAAGATCTTTACGTTCAAGCATATCTTTTAATTCTGTTATTTCAGGATGTTCTCTTACAGTTGCATCTTCTCTAAAGTTTGCATCTTCAGAAAAAAGGGTTCTTACACCATCAAGAACTATTTCTTCGGCTTCAAATTCCGCATAAATCTGAACTGTATCATCAGAAATCCTTTTTTTAATAATAACATTTACTATGTTATTTTGATTTTTATTTTTATCTTTATTATTTCCCATTAATAACCACCTGCATCGCTTTGTTCTTCAGGAATATTGTAATCATCATTATTACCAAACAAGGTCTTTGCTAATTTTCTACCATCGTTTTGAATTCCTACAGCATTATTTAAAGCGGCATATGTTGCTTCAAAAGTTGCATTAACATTATGTATTCCTATTCTTGATTCTAAAGAATTATGAACAAAATTAATAATAGTATTCATTGCTAGTATTTTATCTCTTTCTAATACTTTTTTCTCTCTACTTGTAAGAACATTAGAATCTACAGTAAATTGTTCTACAACCATTATTAATTTTTTCCTCACTTCTGTCCCTACAAGATCATGCCCTGTCTTTATCCATTTTCCAGAAAAATCTCTTGCAAATCCTTGAAGTTGTTTATCAAGAATAAAAGAAGAAATGTGAAGTTGCGGAAGTTTATTAGAAGTTATATTCTTTTCAATAGCTGCAGGATTGTTTTCATAATCATAATCTGTATTACTATCATTCATGGAAATATTAATATTGTTTTTATTTATATATCTTTCTAAAGTTATCAATATTAAGAGTGTGATTTGAATTATTAAAAAAATATTTTGGTTCAATTAAACCCCTTTCTTTCTTTATTTCTAAAGCTCTTTTATCCATATATTCATGAGCTTCTTTGATAGTATCAAAACAGATCTCTTCTATAGAATTAGTTTCAGTAACACAAGTTTTTTTAGGAGAGAAAAACCAAATCCCTACAAATATAATCCAAATAATAGCTAGAATTAGAGTTATTAATAAACCTATAAATCTGGTTTTTCCAGACATTTCTATTGCTTTTTTACTTTTCATTTTAAAAAAAAGGGTGGGGGATAAATCCCCCAATGCAAAATGCTTGCTTTTAGTGTAAATGGTAAAACTCATTCCATCCGGAATCCGCCTTTACCCTTCTTAGATCCTTTAAACATATCTTTGAAAATCTTATCAAGTCCGAAAACTTTTAGTAATACAACAAGACCTACAAGACCGATTATAAGGAGAATTGGGGCAACTGTTTTTGCGAATAATGCAACCATCTGATTACCTGTGTTATTCACAGCTTGTGTTGCTGTATCGGTAATGTTTATTGATCCATCAAGAGCGAAATTCTGTATTGCACCTACTACTAAAGGACCTAAAACGCCAATAGCACCTACACTAACCATCAATATCAAAATTGCTAATACAATTTTCATACCATCAGTTAATGAGTCTTTACTTAAACCGCCAGCCATAATTTATCACCCCCTTTCAGTATGTAGAATTTATCATTATTTGTATTCATGAAAACAATTTAGCTTTTTAAATATTTAAAACTTTCTATTCTTCTTTGAAGAAATATTCAAAACGAGTTCTAAGCTTCTCATCTGTATCATATCTTATTTTTATTTGGTTTCTTATAAATTTTGAAATTGTATGATACATTCTTTTATCTGATTTATTATTTCTATAATCAAAACCCCAATCTTTCAAAGAAGGCATTTT
>Ga0075122_10001835_pt1 | contig 14590 bp, 9 predicted proteins | sample AntAceMetag02UKB_FD_69790 | JGI IMG/M metagenome (GOLD analysis project Ga0075122, IMG submission 69790) | Saline lake microbial communities from Ace Lake, Antarctica - Antarctic Ace Lake Metagenome 02UKB | ecosystem: Environmental > Aquatic > Non-marine Saline and Alkaline > Saline | place... | reverse complement strand
ATAAAAAAAGGTTTTAATCCCTACTGACTCAGCACTTTTCACTGCTTCAATGTTATGTTCAAAATATGCTACATCATTAGCGCTCAAACTATAATTATTTAACATTGTTTTGTAATATTGAGGGTCAGTCTTATCTGGATTATGTTTTAAGGTAAAAAGTTTGTACGGCAAATTATGTAGTTTAAATTTATTCATTTCTTCATCATTAGCCCCGGATAAGATAATTTTATCATTTGGATATTTTTCAAGTAACTCATACATATTTTGGAAAATTCCTTCTTCTTTTATGACAAGAGTGTTAATTGCGTCTACTAAAATTGTTTTCATATAATTTAATTTTTTAAATTTATTCGTTTGAAATTAAGCCAAGTTTTTGAAAAAATTCCCTACCTCCAGGAATTTGTTTTACTTTTTGTAGTTCGTCTTTTTTAAACCAGTGAATTTTAACCAGGTCATCATACAATTTGGTCTCAATTTTCTCTGATAATTTATCATTGATTATAACCTTAAAGTAATTGAAATCCATGTTACAAAGGACTTTTTCTCCTGTTTTTAAAGTTTTTTCTGAATTACCGCTATTAACATAGGGAATTTGATCTATTTTGTAAGGAGAGATATCAATTCCGATCTCTTCAAATATTTCTCTTTTGAATGCCTCTTTAAGAGATTCACCATTATCAACCCCGCCACCAGGAATATGCCAACAGTCAGAGTATACCCCTCCTTTGGTTGGGTCTTTTCTGCCCATTAATAGTTTTTTGTCTTTACTAAAGATAAGGCCTGAGACAATTGTTCGATGGATTTTACGCATATAAAAATTGATAATGTTTTTCGATAAAGAGAAGTTTTTGTTTACTTCCATTTTTCATATTAACTTCAAAAAAATATAATTTTTGATAACGTATATACGGGCCTTAGATGATATAGGGAGATCGGGTTGACATAGACGGGCTGTCGTGATAATTTTTATTTGTAGCCGGGGCACTGGAGCTGCAAAAATCCAGTATGCGCCTTCGTATATTTTAATTATGTTACTGTGCTGACGAGCCAGATAATGCAATCAAAATATTACGAAGGTTTTTTTATTCCCCATTTTTTTTAATGTAGTGTCGGTAATAGCCTATAAAATTACTTATTAAAAATATTCCTTCCCCAAGAAATCCCATCGGTGAGAATATAATCCCATTATATAAAACAACAATAGAAGTGCCAACCATCATCAGTTTTCTCATTAATCTGTTATCTACTTGGAAATTACCAATAATAAATATAAATAAACCAGCGTAGATAATTAGATCGTATAATTCTTGGTATGTAAAAAATAGCGATATTGTATTAAGTGCTATAAATAAAAGTAAGAATTTTTTATTAGTTGTAAAAAAACATGTTATAAATCTAAAAACTGATATAAATACTATAACTCCAGCCGCCATTTTCCCTAATAAAAAATAATGAGCGCTTATTAAGCTAGCTGAAACTATTAGACATAAAAAAGTATACTCTCTTTTTTTAAATTGCAGACTTAGAAAATCAAAACCCATTGCGATAAACATCGTTATTTGAGAGATGATAAAAAAAGTTGTTAATTCGGGCATAGAAAAATAAAAAAGTTATAAATGATTTATTTAAATAAAGATAAAAATTTTAATTATTTCCGATAACGTATCCGCATGATGCGAAGTTTTTGAAATTTATATTATAGTTAATATTATTTCAAAAATTTGGGAGAAGAGGCTTTTAACTCCCTATGTTTGATTTTGATTTTTTATTTAACCAATTAATAATTAATTGTGACAACTCTTTCTCCTTATTTTCGTAATTATGATTAGCTCCAGTAAGAATAGCAGTTTCAAACTCTGTACATGCAGTCGCTTTTTCTTTTATCTGATTTAAATCTTCTCCAATGGTATTTATTGGAATGTCATCGTTTTCTCCCATGAATGCAAAAATTGGAATATCTATTTTTGACAATTCATCAAATATTTCTGGGTTTCGAAGTAGCGGTAAATTATCAGCAACACAATTGTCTTGAAATTGATTTAAAAAAGTTTTCGAACTAATGTAGTGCCAATCCCATAACATTGAAGAAAGGATTTTTTTTGGTTCATCTTTGTTAACATTATCTTTTGCTTCTTGAAGTAAATCAGAATAATTAGGTTGATATTTTTTTAGCTTAGCAAGACCAACCATATCAGGGGGGGAGGCTAATATTATTTTTGTGACACCACCATCTTTGTTTATAGATTGATGGTGAATGACTTTGTTGCATCCGAGACTGTGTCCCATTAATATAATTTTTTCATATCCTAATTTCTTGGCTTCGTTTATCCATAAATCAATATCATTAGTACTTTCTTCAAATTTTTCATACATGGCACTAATCCTTTTCGTTTTATTGCCCCCATCTTCTTGAATCTCAGAAGTCTTAATGTCATTTATGTGTCCATATCCCCTGTTGTGTCCAAAGATAAAACCAAAATCATTCTTTGATAATTCTTCACCAAGTATTTCTGTAAAATAATTTTCAATAAAATTGCCAGACATTCCATGTATAAAAACAATACAAGTATTTTTTGAAGAAGATCTCCAATGAAATCCTTGTAGGCTTAAATCATCTTGTGTCCAACCATGTAATATTTCCATTGAATTCATAGTGATTATGTTATTTTAGAAAATTATCAATTATGGTATTTTTTTATTTGTTGCACCAAGCTTTACTTTAGCTCTAATTAATTAGGTTTTATATTGTAAGCAAAATTGTGTAAAGTTTTTTTCATGTATTATAAAATTTCGGAGCGGAGTGAAAGAAAATTTGGGCGGAGGCTTTCAGAAGGGCCATAACTGGATATAGCGTTATTGCATGATGTATCAAAAATAATTTTGTGTAACGTAGTGGAATAAGATGTTTGCTCAAGTTTTTAAATATTTTATTCAAAATCCATTTTTAGTAATTTTCCTTTTCCGTTGAATTCGCTTTTGGCGGTAAAAATTTCATTTTTATCTAATTTGTTAATTTTATTAATAATTATTTCAATGTCTTCAAATATGTTAACTTCAGACAACTTATTTATATCAACCCAGTGTAACTTGCCCTCGATACTTTCAATAACTTTGGTTTCGTTGGTGTGACTCAAAGTGATAAACATCATAACGTTTTCTCCAAAAAAGTTAGTAACATTTAGTACGTCTTTAAGAACTGTAATGTCGGGCTTCAGGCCTGTTTCTTCAAAAATTTCCCTTTCAGCACATTCAATTATTCCTTCACTAAGTTCAATGTGGCCGCCTGGCGCATTATAAAAACCCTGCATATTTTGTTTTTCTTTGGAAAATTCACTAAGCAATATTTTTCTGCCGTTTCTAATTAGGCAGAGAGTTCTTGGTATTACCTGATGTCTTGTTTTCATAAAAATATTTAAAAACTTGAGCAAACAAAATCCTGAATAGGATTTATTTTTGATATTTAGTACAACAATAATTATGTCCGAAGTTTGCAATATGCTTTAACATTTGTAAATTTGAGTGAGGCCCGAGTCGAGAGCCGAACCAGATATAACAAGTTATATGCGAACTTGCTGTTTTTTTATTTAAAATTAGTTAAAATAAATTTATGGAGGGAAATAAGATATGTTTCAGTAAAGACTCAACATTAAAGTCAGTACATGAAATGCGTATCAAAGGATTTTCTAAATAAAACATTAAAGCTTATCTTTATTATAACAAAAAATTACTTATATTTGCAAATATATTAACTTTATATTAAAAAGTATACAAGAAGAGATTTTATTTTAACAATATTCTAATTGCCTCTATTTTGGGTTTGATTATTTCTTTCGACTCTTTAAAGTGGAGTTTTTTATATTTTCTTTCTAGTTTTTTTAAAACTGATATTCCACCCTCTTTTTGGTTTAGGTTTTCGTAGATAAAGGCGGCTTTAAAGAGGCCAGATATATTGTCAAAATTGCTCATAGCATCAGCTTCGGCGACAATTTTTTCTTCTATACTGTCTCTGTTGTTATCCTGGGAGCCTCTGTGATTTAGAATGCATTTTTTAACTAGTAAAATTTTATCTTGAGGATAATTTAATTCTTTTAATTTTTCTCCGGCTATCTTTGCGCCCGTGATATGGTGATTTTCTCTGCCAAATTTTATTGAGCCTATATCATGAAGCCAGGCTGCTAATGTTATAATTTCTTTGTCCCCACCTAGCTTTCGGGATAAATTTTGAGCAATTTTAACCATGGGTTTTAAGTGGTATTCATAGGGCTCAAAACCATATTTACTTTCTTTTTTTAAGCTTTCTTTTTTTACAAATTTTTTTATTTCGTCTATTATATTATTCATATTTGTTGTTTTTATTACTATAAGCTAAAATAATTACAAAGGCAAACTAAAAAATATTTATGAATTTAATAAAAATAGAAAATAAAGAAAAATGGAATAAGTTTGTTGAATCTATTAGTCCTAATAGATTTAGCCAGTCTTGGGAGTGGGGAGAGATTTGTGAGGAAAGAGGGCTTAAAATTAAAAGATGGGGTCTAGAAAGTAAAGGAGAGTTCTTTGGTATAGCCAGTATGTGGGAGGGTAGTTTATTTTTAGGCAAGAGATATTGGTATTGTCCCGGTGGACCACTTATAAAAAAGGGTTACGAAGAAGAGTTTTTTAAATTAATTAAAGAAGAACTAGATAATAATATTTTTTTTCTACGTCTCGAGCCTACTAGTGAAATTAAACTTTCTGGTTTTGAAATAGAGAAAAGTATTAATATCCAACCAAAGGAGACAATGTTACTGGATTTATCTCAAGGGGAAGATGAATTATTGGGTAAAATGCATCAGAAAACTAGATATAATATTAGGCTTGCCAGTAAAAAAGGATTGGAAATTAGGAAAGGGGGAGAAAAAGATTTTGAAGATTGGTGGAAAATAATGGAAGAAACCGGAGGACGAGATAAATTTAAAACTCATAACAAGGATTATTATAAGAACATGATAGATTTTAAAGAAAGAAAGGAGAGCGATTTCAGAATCAGTCTTTATTTAGTTTATTACAAAAACAAGGTGATAGCCGGCAATATTGTGTCATTTTTTGGTGATACCGTTACTTACGTTCACGGAGCCTCTTCTTATGAGTATAGAAAAGTAATGGCTCCTTATTTACTTCAATGGAAAGTAATCAAAAAGGCAAAAGAAAAAGGCTATAAATATTATGACCTTTATGGTATAGATGAAGAGAAATGGCCAGGAATAACTAGGTTTAAAAAAGGCTTTGGAGGAGATGAGGTAAAATATCCCGGTACTTATGACTTAATTTTAAATAGGAAATGGTACAATGTTTATAAATTTTTAAGAAAAATAAGAAGAAAAATATAAAAAAATGGATAAAATATTAAATATAATAAAAAAAATAATTCCTGTTAAATTGTTTAAGGTCTTTCAACCGATTTATCATTTTGTTTTAAATTATTTAGATTCTTTAATGTATAGAAGCCCTAGTGAAAAAATGATAATTATAGGCATTACCGGAACCACAGGAAAAACATCTAGTGTTTATATGACAGCTAAAATTTTAAAACAAGCTGGTTATAAGGTTGGCTACACTTCTACGGCCATGTTTAGTGATGGTAATAAAGAATGGCTTAATGACAAAAAAATGACCATGGTGGGTAGGTTTTTTACTCAGAGACTTTTGTCTAGGATGTTTAGGAATGGTTGTCATTATGCGATTGTTGAAACGACTTCTGAGGGAATCAGGCAATTTAGGCATCGTTTTATTAATTACGACATTTTAGTTTTTACTGGGCTTTACCCAGAGCACATAGAATCACACGGAAGTTTTGAAAAATACAAAGAAGCAAAAGGGGAGCTCTTCGCCCACCTTAAGAGGTGTAAGACTAAATATGCAGATGACCAGAGCAGGGTTCAAAGAGGGGTGGCAAATATTAAAAAGATAGATTTAAATAGAGTTAAAAAAACAATAATAGTGAATGGTGAAGATGAAAACTCTGATTATTTTCTTGATTTTTGGGCTGAAAGAAAGATTGGATATTATAAATTTGGCAACAAAAAAAATGATGACAGGGAGCAATTTGAAAAAATTTATTTTGGAGACATAAAAAGTGATTCCAAAGGAGTAGAATTTAGATTTAATGAAAGTGTGGTTGGTCTAAATATTTTAGGCGATTTCAATGCTCAAAATTCCATGAATGCTATTGGTGTAGCTATTTCTCAGAGAATAGAAGAGAAGAATATAATAAAAGGACTGAAAAATATAAAGGGAATAGCAGGAAAACTGGAGAGGATTGATGCGGGGCAGGATTTTATTGTGATTGTGGATTATGCTTTTGAGCCCAATGCTATGGAAAAACTATATCAGGTTGTTGAAAAGTTAGACCATAATAGAGTAATTCATGTTTTGGGATCAACTGGAGGTGGTCGCGATGTTTCTCGTCGTGGAGAATTAGGTAAAATAGCCGGTGAAAAGGCAGATAAGGTGATAGTTACAAATGAAGATCCTTACGATGAAGATCCGGAAATAATCATAGCTCAAGTAGCAAGTGGGGCTGAGTATCGTGGCAAAAAGGAAGAGGAGAGTTTATATAAAATAATTGATAGAAGAGAGGCTATTTTCAAGGCTTTGCGCTTAGCTGAAAAAAATGATATAGTGTTAATAACTGGTAAGGGTTGTGAACAAGCAATTTGTGAGTCAAAAGGACGCAAAATAAAGTGGGATGACAGAGAAGTGGCCAGAGAAGAATTGAATAGATTATTAAATTAAATTATAACTTTTGTCAGTCTATTTTATAATTTAATTTTTGCTGTGAAAAACTTTTTTTATCTTTATTTTTTTACTAAAGTTAAAATAATTTGAAAAGTACTCATTTCAATGTTGACATATTCTAAAAATATTGCTAATATAACAAATCATTTTATAGTGAAGAGATTATTTAATAAATAATTAATTTTTTAAGGTGAATAATTTAATTTTATACAGTGAATTATAACCTAAGCGAACTCAAAACCAGGTGAAAAGGTGTTTGAGGTTTTTTTTGTTTTTTGGGCAATTCCCAAGATAATTTTTTTAAAAAATATTTTATTCTTTTTTAATATCTTATTTTATGGCTACACAAAAAAATACTAAAGTTGTCTCTACAGAAGAAAAACCAGGAGAAAGAAAATTTTTTACAGACTTTGTTAGAGCCATTCCAATGCCTGATTTAATAGAATCTCAAAAAGAATCATATAATTGGTTCTTGAAAGAAGGTTTGGCAGAACTCTTTGATGAAATTTCTCCAATAACAGATTTCATTGGAAGAGACCTAGCACTTAATTTTAAAGATTATTATTTAGATGAACCTAAATTTGATGAAGATGAAAGCCGTAAGAAGAATGTGAGTTATGAAGCCCCTTTAAGGGTAAATGTTGAACTTATAAATAAAAGAGACAAGTCCCGATCAGAACAAGAGATCTTTCTAGGAGATTTTCCTTTAATAACCAAAAATGGAACTTTTATTATTAATGGAATTGAGAGAGTTGTAATATCCCAGCTTATTAGAAGTTCAGGGGTTATTTTTAATAGCAATTATATTAAAGGCAAGAAATATTATGGAGCTAAAATAATACCAAACAGAGGAGCTTGGCTTGAGATAGAGACAGATGTTAACAAAGTTATCTGGGTTAGAATTGACAGAAAAAGAAAAATAGCTATTACTTCTCTTTTGAGAGTTTTTGGTTATAGTGGTGACGAGGAAATTAAAGAGTTGTTTAAAGATATTGATTTTATTTCAAAGGATGCTAAAGAAGTAGGAGAATTTAGTTATATCGAAGCTACTCTAAATAAAGATGTTTCCAAAAATGAAGCAGAAGGACTAGAAGAAGTTTATAAAAAAATTAGACCTGGCGATTTTGCTGACACAGAGAATGCTAGACAGTTAATACATTCTATGTTTTTTAGATTTGATCGTTATGATTTTGGTAGTGTTGGAAGATACAAGTTAAATAGAAGATTTGGACTTGATTTACCTAATATTAAGGAGAACAGAGTTTTAAGAAAAGATGATTTTGTTAATATTATCAAAGAAATAATTAGACTTAATATAACCGGAGAGCCTGAGGACGATATTGATCATTTAGGTAATCGTCGTGTTAGAGCAGTTGGGGAGCTTATTCAGAATCGTTTTAGAGTAGGTTTGGCTCGAATGCAAAGAATTATTAAGGACAGGATGAGTACGGCTGACTTTAGCAATTTAAATCCAAATAAGTTAATAAACGCTAGGCCAGTTATTAGTATAGTGAGAGAATTTTTTATGTCTTCTCAGCTTTCTCAGTTTATGGATCAGACTAATCCCTTGGCTGAACTTGAGCACAAGAGAAGGCTTTCAGCTATGGGTCCAGGAGGTTTAACTAGAGAGAGAGCTGGTTTTGAAGTACGTGATGTACATACTACTCACTATGGCAGAATTTGTCCTATTGCTACACCAGAGGGACCAAATATTGGCTTAGTTGGCCATTTGGCTAGTTATGCCAAAATTAATAATTATGGATTCTTGCAAACTCCTTATAGAAGAGTTCTCCACGATTTAAAAATTGATGATCCCAAGCTAGAGGGACAAATTTTAAGAGAAAACATTAAGGAAGTTAAAAATTTAGATATTAAAAAGAATATTTTATTTGAAGATGTTGAAGACAACAAGAAAGGAAAAGTAATCTTGAAAGCAGGGGAAAAATTAGACAATAAAAATATTAAGAAAATTAAAGATAATGTTGATTCTAGTGTTTTAATCTCTTTAAAGCCTAAAGTAACTAACGAAATAATTTTGTTAGATGCTTTCGAAGAGGAAAAGTATGTAACTGCTTCTTCAAATGTGCCAATGGATAATGATGGCAACTTTTTGGTAGAAGTTAACGAGGTTAGAAAATTTGGACAACCTACTACTCTGGAAATTACCAAAATAGATTTTGTTGGGGTAGCAGCTAATCAAATTATTTCAATAGCAACCTCTCTGATTCCTTTTATGGAACATGATGATGGACAAAGAGCCTTAATGGGAACAAACATGCAACGACAAGCAGTTCCTTTGGTTATTAATGATTCTCCTATAGTTGGAACTGGAGTTGAGAAAAGGGCTGCTCTTGATTCTGGTCATGTAATTATTGCTGAAGATGCAGGGGAAATTATAAAAGTAGATTCAAATTCAATTTCAATAAAAAATAATAAAAATGAAGTAACTGATTATCAATTGTCAAAGTTTAGGCGTTCTAATTCTTCTACTTGTATAAATCAGCACCCAGTTATAGATGTTGGAGACAAGGTAAAGAAAGGACAATTTTTAACAGACGGACCCTGTATTGATAACGGTGAACTAGCTTTGGGGAAAAACGTCCTGGTCGCTTTTATGACTTGGGAGGGTTACAACTATGAAGATGCTATTATTATTTCTGACAGATTGGTGAAAGAAGATGTTTATTCTTCTATCCATATTGAGGAATATAAAGTTGATGTTAGAGATACAAAACTAGGACCTGAAGAGATAACGAATGATATACCTAATATAAGTGAGGAAAAACTTAAGAATTTAGATGAAGAGGGTATTATAAGAATGGGGGCTGAAGTTTCTTCTAGCGACATTTTGGTAGGTAAAATAACTCCAAAAGGTGAGACCGAACTATCTTCTGAAGAGAAATTGTTGCGTGCTATTTTTGGAGAAAAAGCAAAAGATGTTCGTGATTCTTCTTTATATTTAGAGCATGGAGAGCATGGAAAAATAGTTGATATTAAAATATTTTCTAGAGATAATGGTGATAAATTACAAGCTGGAGTACTTAAATCTATACAAATTTCAGTCGCTAATTTAAGAAAAATACAAGTAGGGGATAAAATGGCTGGTCGCCATGGTAACAAGGGGTGTATTTCTAAAATAGTTCCACGGGAAGACATGCCTTACTTGGAAGACGGAACTCCAGTAGATATTATTTTATCTCCTTTGGGTGTAATTTCTCGTATGAATTTGGGTCAGATATTGGAAACTCATTTAGGGTTTGCTGCTCAAAAATTAGGCTATAAGGTCGCAACTCCTCCACTCAAAGGTATTACAGTCGAACAAATAAAAGGAGAATTAAAGAAGGCTGATCTTCCAGAAGATGGAAAAGCCTTACTTTATGATGGGAAAGCAGGACGCGTTTATGACAGTAGGGTTTTGATTGGATATAAATATATGTTGAAGTTAAACCATATGGTTGATGATAAGATGCACCAAAGATCTATTGGTCCTTATTCTTTAATAACTCAACAACCTTTAGGCGGAAAAGCTCAATTTGGAGGACAAAGATTTGGGGAAATGGAAGTCTGGGCCTTGGAAGGTTATGGCGCTGCTCATACTTTGCAGGAAATTTTAACTATTAAATCAGATGATGTTCCCGGAAGAAGTAGTGCTTATGAAGCTATTATAAAAGGGGAAGAGATTACCAAGGTAAATGTTCCAGAGTCTTTTAATGTTCTAACTCGTGAAATCAAAGGTTTAGGCTTAAATGTGGAATTGTTAAAAGGAAGAAGGGAGTTAAAAAAAGAGGAAAAAAAAGAGGAAAAAAAATAATATAAATATAATTAAAATATAATTTATGCTTACTCCTATTAAAACCACTGATTTTGACGCTATAAAATTAACATTAGCCTCACCCGAAGATATTTTATCATGGTCAAATGGTGAAGTGACCAAATCAGAAACTATAAATTATCGAACTCAAAAAGCGGAAAAAGATGGTTTATTTTGTGAAAAAATATTTGGCCCAACTAAAGATTGGCAGTGTTATTGTGGAAAATATAAAAAAATTAGATATAAGGGAATTATTTGCGATAAATGTGGCGTTGAGGTTACTAGAAGTATTGTTAGGAGAGAAAGAATGGGCCATATTTCACTTCAAACAGCTTGTTCTCATATTTGGTTCCTAAGAGGTCTATCTTCTAAAATCGGCCTATTTCTTGAATTAGGCATGCATTCCTTGGAAAAAGTTATATATTTCGCTAGTTTTATTATCACTGATGTAGACGAGGATTTAAAGAGTGCCACTATAGAGCAGATTCAAAACGAATACAAAGAAAAAAGAAAAAGTATTATAAAAGATTTTAGTAACAGAATTAAAGAAGTTAAAGGTAATGAAGGTGAGGGTGATCTTCAAAAACAAGTCGATGATTTAGGTGAGATAAAACAAGAAAAAATTGATGAATTACAAGAGACTTTTAATGAATCAATTAAAGAATTAAAAGATTTAAAGCCTTTATTAATAGTGTCGGAAGATGTTTATCAAAATTTAAGTTTAAAATACGGTCATATTTTTGAGGCCGGTATCGGAGCTGAGGCAATTAGGCAGATCATGGAGAAAATTGATTTAGGGGAAACTATAAAAGATTTGGAAGCAAAATTGGAAAGAGTGATTGATTCTAAAAAAGAAAAACTCTTAAAAAGACTCAGATTATACAAAAGTTTAAATAATAACAATATTAGACCGGAGTGGATGATTTTAAAGCATGTTCCAATTATACCTCCAGATTTAAGACCTATGGTAGCCTTAGATGGGGGTCGTTACGCTGCCAGTGATTTAAATGATCTTTATCGTAGAGTTATTAATAGAAATAATCGTTTAAAACAATTAGTTGAATTAAATGCTCCTGAGGTTATTTGTCGAAATGAAAAAAGAATGCTTCAAGAAGCAGTAGATTCTTTAATTGATAACTCTTCTCGTGCTAGTAAAACCGTTACTGCTTCAACTGGTCAGAAAAGACAACTTAAATCTTTAGCAGATTCGTTGAAAGGTAAACAGGGAAGATTTAGACAGAATTTATTAGGAAAGAGAACTGATTACTCTGGTCGTAGTGTTATTGTGGTTAATCCTAAATTAAACCTAGATCAATGTGGGCTTCCTAAAAATATGGCCTTGGAACTTTTTAAGCCATTTGTAATCAGCCGTCTTATAAAACAGGAAGTGGTTCATAATGTTAAAAGTGCATCTAGATTTATAGAGAGTGGGTCTGATATAGTTTGGGGTATATTGGAGGATGTGGTTAAAGAGGCATATGTACTTTTGAATCGTGCTCCAACTTTACATAGATTAGGTATTCAAGCTTTTAGGCCAACTTTGATAGAAGGTAAGTCTATACAAATACATCCTTTGGTTTGTCCTGCTTTTAATGCTGACTTTGATGGAGATCAAATGGCGGTTCATGTTCCATTAACCAAGGAAGCTTTAGAAGAAGCAAAGAATTTAATACTCTCTACAAACAATCTTTTAAAACCAGCCACGGGTGATCCAGTAGTAGCGCCTAATCAAGATATTGTATGGGGCATATACTATATTACTAAGATGAGGGATAACGGATTAGATGATAAGAAATTAAAATATTATTCTGATTTTGATGAGGTTAAAATTTCTTATGAAAATGACAATATAAATTTACACGAGCCAATAATGGTTGAAATAGCAGAGGATAGTATTATAAGAACCACGGCTGGAAGAGTTATTTTTAACGATTTACTCCCAGAAAAATTACGTTATGTTAATGAATTAGTGAAAAAGGGTGGATTAAAATCTTTGGTGCGTGATTGTTTAAGGTTTTATGATGAAAAGGAAACTGTTAAATTTTTAGATAACCTTAAGAATGAAGCTTTTGATATTATTACAAAAAGTGGAATGTCTTTTGGAGTAAGTGACTTGCCTGATTTTAAAGAAAAGGATGAACTTTTAAAGGAGGCAGAGCTTACGGTTAATGAGGTCGAGGATCAGTTTGAAGACGGTCTTCTAACAGCTAGTGAAAGATCAAGTAAAATAATAGAAATTTGGAGTAATACTAAGGAAAAAATTACTGATGTTTGTCAGAAAGGACTAGATCCTGAAAATCCAATTTATTCTATGGTTGATTCTGGAGCTAGGGGAAGTTGGGCTCAGCTCACTCAGATAATTGGCATGAAAGGTTTGGTTATATCTCCTTCTGGAGATATTATAGAGTTACCGGTAAAGGGTAATTTTAAGAAAGGCTTTGGTGTTTTGGAATACTTTATTTCCACTCATGGTGTTCGTAAAGGTTTGTCAGATACAGCTCTTCGTACCGCCAATGCTGGTTATTTGACCAGAAGATTGGTTGATGTTTCTCAGGATGTAATAGTGGAAGAAGAGGATTGTAAGAGTTCCAAGGGAATGATGATAACTAAGGAGGAAAGTGAAGAATTGGGTGAGGATTTCTTTAAGAGAATTACGGGAAGATTTTTGGCCGATGACTTGAAAAATAAAAAAGGCAAGGTTTTGGTTAAATCTGGAGAAATTTTATCTATAAATTTAATAGAAGAATTAAAAGATAAAAAAGAAGAGGTTGATGAGGCTTACATTAGATCAGTTTTGACTTGCAAGATGAGTAAAGGAGTTTGTTCGAAATGTTATGGTTATGATTTGGGAAATAATAAACCGGTAAAGGTTGGAACTCCGGTTGGTATTATAGCTGCTCAATCAATTGGTGAACCCGGAACCCAGCTTACTATGAGAACTTTTCATACTGGTGGTGTTGCTGGTCAGGAAGATATTACCCAAGGTCTTCCTAGAGTTGAAGAGATTTTTGAGGCCAAACCTCCTAAGAAAAAAGCTATCTTGTCAGACGTAGATGGAAAAGTTAAGATTGAACTAGGTAAAAAGACGATTAGAGATGAGAGTGGTAAGGAAGTTTTAGTTGACAATCCTCAATCTAAGATATTAAAGATTTATTATAGAGGTCACGAATTTGAAAAATATAATTTTAATGAATTAATACAAAAAACTAAACTCAAAAGTAATAAAGATAAAGCTACAGATTTAAAAATTACGGTTAAAGAGGATGAGGAGGTAAAGAAGGGGGCAGTTTTATTTACTTTAGGTAAAAACTCAGTAAAGGCTAGACAAGATGGTATGGTTGAAATAAAGGAAAAATATATTAAATTAATCAGTGAAGCTGATAAATTAGAAGAAATAACTGTGTCTAAGGGTACTGGAGTATTAATCAAAGACGGTGATGAAATAAAGCGAGGACAAAGATTAACAGAGGGAAGTTTTGATCTACAGCAATTATACAAACTTAGAAATAAAGAGGAAGTTCAAAAATACATTTTAAAAGAAATTCAGTATGTTTATTCATCGCAGGGTCAACCTTTAAACGATAAACATGTTGAAGTTATTTCTAGACAAATGTTTTCTCGTTATTTAGTAACAGAGTCAGGCGACACTGATTTATCCCCAGGTGAAGTTATTGAAAGAAGCGTCTTGGATAGAGCTAATAAGAAGGTTAAGAAGGGAGCTAAAGCAGAAAGGTTGTTATCCGGAATAACTAAAGCTTCCTTGACTACTGATAGTTTTCTATCTTCAGCTTCATTCCAAGAGACAGCCCGTGTTCTAGTAGAAGCTTCTATTAATGGTAAAATTGATTATTTGGAAGGCTTAAAAGAAAATGTTATCATTGGATGTTTAATACCAGCTGGAACTGGTTACAGGGGTAAAAAGGAAAGATTAGAATACTAATTAGCTTATATATAAAAAATCCCTCTAATTTTAGAGGGATTTTTTTATTGGGCAAATAAATT
>Ga0075122_10001834_pt1 | contig 14590 bp, 9 predicted proteins | sample AntAceMetag02UKB_FD_69790 | JGI IMG/M metagenome (GOLD analysis project Ga0075122, IMG submission 69790) | Saline lake microbial communities from Ace Lake, Antarctica - Antarctic Ace Lake Metagenome 02UKB | ecosystem: Environmental > Aquatic > Non-marine Saline and Alkaline > Saline | place... | reverse complement strand
AAAGTTCGGTAACAGTAACCTGGGTATCAAAAAATCCAGCTAAGATTAGCTAGATTTTAAGAAATTCTCCGCAGATTACATGTTTACCGAACTATTGAGTGTTTATATGATAGTTAAGGTTAGTATGGGGAGGTTGAAAAATTTACATTTTCTTAATCAAAAGTTATCATTTGGGTGAGTATTTTTATATTCCAATTTACAATTTGAACAAAAAAACCAATATGTTTTACTAGTTAATATAGTAAAAATTGTTTGTCGTATTTTTATTGCAGAATGGAGAGAGAAAATAAAAAATAGCCCAAAAACACTTAAAATGTTTTGGGCTATGGTCTTTACAAAGTAATAATTTGCTCAACCGACAATTGCCGTTGAAATTTTGAATCCTCAGCTACATGTTTAGATTTGGGCTGACTTTCACCCATTATTCTTCTTTTGTTTAGTTCGTTGTACTCACCCTTCTTAACGGTCAACAATCTTGGTTCTCCAAGTCTATTGAAATAATTTCTCATTCGTTCATAGGAAAGAACCTTTTCTTGCAGAAATTTTTCAAAAAAACTAAGAAATCTTTGCAACGATTCGTTGTCACCTTTTTTAATTTCAACAAACAAATCATATGTGGGCTTCACGTTTTCTTTATTGGGAATAAGAGTATAATCAATTAACTCGATCCCTGACTTACTTTCCGCATCGCGAACAGCTGACTCAATTTGCGAATAAGGAACATGTTCCCCGACAGTATCAAGAGTTTTGTTGCGCGAAACAAATTCAATTAATGGTAAATTTTTCACCCAACCAGAAACCTGGATAATGTCGCCGATACTATACCTATAGAGCCCATAAGGTGTGGTCATTATAACTTCGTAAAAAATACCTTCTTTTAATTGATGGACAAAAATTGGAGTGTTCTCTGTATTAACTTCTCTAAACTCAAGAAAAGTTTGCTGAATAGCAGGGATGCCACTACGCCCACTTGGATTACAACCAATTGAAATTGTTCCTTCACTGGCTCTTATCCCGTGGTCAATTACAAGAGTATCTAGCCCAATTATCTGTTGAATTGGGTAATCATCAAGTGCTTTTTTAAAGCATCCGACGAGTGACAAGTTAGGCCATAATTCAGATAGATTGATTTCAGAATTTTTTCTTTCAGCAATATATTTTACAAAAAGTAAAAGCTCTGTTGGATACGCAAAAGATATTTGACGAACATCTTGGGGCAAAGATTGTTTATAGTATGTCTTCATTTTTTCATTAAAAGACTTGCAATCAAATACTTCTTCCCCGACAGCGATTCTTTTGGCAAATCTTTCTTTTTGTCTATTTGCAATAAATCCTGAAATTGATCCAAATGGAACACCCCCAGTTGTTTTACCTTCTGATTTAGCTCCTGCAAAATACAACATTTTACCGCCAAAAAATTTTTTGTTGTATTTCAAAGCTAATAAAACCCAAAGTATATTCTCAAACATGAAATCACTAACTCTTCTTTCTGTCACAGGAATAAATTTAGGCTTATTGGTCGTACCACTTGTAGTTGCAAAATATATCACAGAATCAGTCGTTAATACATTTTGTTCGCCATTCTTGATTCTTTCTATATAACTAGTGATGAGGCTGTAATCTACAATTGGCAAACTAGCTTGAAAATCTTGTACAGATTTAATATCGCCGAAACCGAACCGTTGTCCGTATGCACTGGTTGTATTGTTAAATAGAATGTCAAGCAGAACTTTTTCTTGTATTTTATTAGGGTTACGAAAAACAGATCCCCAATGAAAACTAAACAATCTGGAAATCAATGACATGTCCATGACAGGCCTCCTTAATTTACATTGTGAATGTTATTTTGACATAAAAGTACCAGATAAAATATAAAAAGTCAATTTTAATTACCTAAATTCTATTTCAAACCGCAACACAAAGTTCGGTAACAGTAACCTGGGTATCAAAAAATCCAGCTAAGATTAGCTAGATTTTAAGAAATTCTCCGGTTCTGTTCGTTTCTTATAACTATCCTGTCAAATAAAACCGAAATGTCAGTTTTAACCAATAAAATCAAGGATATTAAGGTGTTTGAACAGATTAAGTAATTTTTAAAAAAAACGCCCTAACATGCCTAAAATAATGGTTCTATAAATTCAAAGAATTATTAAACAACATTATTTAATTCTTTCACTACCTGGATTATCCCATCGATCTTATCTTTCCAATCAGTAAATAAAATACTTGGACGTATATCCAAATAATTCTCTGGAAACGAAAAACCAATTTTAAATAATTCTTTATACATTTTTTGGGCAGTATCATTATTAACCCATTCAAAATTAATAGCCAATCTTCTTTCTTTATCTGCCGAGACTGTAAACAAAGAGTTATTATCAATATTCTTAAATATCGGGCTAAATGAAGCGTATCTACCTGTTCCGTAATTTATTTTAGCTCCATCTGATTTGCAAAAATCATGAATGCGTAAAAATATTTTTAATTCATCTTGATTTAAATTTTGTTTGAAGTATTCTATGGTTTCGGTTTCCCCTCTTGAATTACGACTTTGTGCTGATCCTGAATTAATATTCTTTTTAACCTCAACCCCAAAAATCTTAGGAATCATTATCTCATATTTCTCAAACTTATAATATTCCAATTGCACAGCGTAAATATCAAATTGGCTATTTTGATTCACATAAATAATCAAATCTTTTAATCGTTCGTCCATTGAATCCATCAAAATTACAAATTTTAAATTACCGTCATCTAAATTGCGACGCATGGCTTCTTTTAAAATTTCAAAAGCTTCATCATCAATATTAAAAAAGCTTTTTGCTTTTTCCAAAAAACTAACATTAAAATTAGTTTGAACAGCTTTTTCAATCCTCTGTAAGAATTCACTAAAATCATTTAAGTGTTTCCACATTGAAGCCCCATAATCTAAAGCTTGAGCCACAACTGTTCGTTTGTCAGGATTTTTGTAAAGCTTGGTTTCAACAATATATATATCACCATCCGTATCTACAGCCAAAGCATCAATTGGTCCCGATTCTGTTGGGAATTCCCTAGCAACTACCAAAAGACGTTTATCTTCTTTAATTTCATAAACTGGAATTGACTCAGGATTTTGGTGAATATAGTTTTGAAGATAATCCTCTTTATCAAAATTAGACTTATCTATTTTTTTGGCATTACTGCCATTTGAAGAAATTATGATTGACATAAATTTATAAAATTAAATATATTTTTATTCAACAACGCAAGACACATCACAATCAAAAGATTTATAATTATTAACTACAACTTCACAAACATAATTTGTTCTAATCATTGCACCAAAGCTATTCTGAGAATCAACATAATTTGCGACTCTATACTTATCACCACTAATAAGACTACTTTTTAACCCCCACGGAAATTTAGCTGAACTTGGACTTTTTAACATAGTCTTTATTTTGTTTTGTGCACAAACAGATGCGACACTACCATTGTCGTTATCGTCTTTATTTTTATTATAATTATTGTCGTCAATAGAAGAAACACTAAGCATCACAATTACACCAATTATTCCAGCTAAAATTAAGATGCCACTTGTAATCCACTCACTTTTTGACATTTTTTTATCTTGTTTTGACAAATCCTCTCCACAATGTTTGCATTTAATAGCATCGTCTTGTACTTCTTCGGCGCAAAATTTACATTTTTTCATAATTTTTTATTGATTAGTAAAAATAAAAAACTGACTTTTTAATGCCAGCTAAAAACCAAAAAAGGCCTCCCGCTGGCGACATCTCTTGCAAGACATCCAATCCCCTTTCGGGAACTGACCGTATAACCGAATACCAGACAGAAAGCCATCTTTGCGGTTATACGGTTTTTTAGCCATACCTTATGAAGTCATAAGGGTTAGGTCAATTGAATTGTAATTTACAATATAACTTAGAACTAGCTAAAAGTAAAGCAAAAGTTACCTACAGCTTGTCTACTGGACTACCTGAAAGGGTCGTGTCATTAATGTAGTTGTAAGCAGTATTTATCAACTACATGCAACTACAACAAAATCAAGACAATTTAACACCCCTAAGCGACTCACCCATTCAATACTGCCTTTATGCTAGAAAATCGACTGAATCAGACGAACTTCAAGCCCTTTCAATAGATTCTCAAATAAAAGAGATGTTAGAGCTAGCTCAAGCAGAAAACATACAAATTAAAGAGGTTAGAAAAGAATCTCATTCAGCTAAAGACTCGGGACAAAGACCTGTATATAATCAACTATTAAGCGATATAAGAGACGGAACGTTTAATGGGATACTTTGCTGGGCTCCTGACCGTTTAAGCCGTAACGCGGGCGATCTAGGGGCCGTGGTAGACCTTATGGATCAAGGTAAGCTACACGAGATAAGAACTCATGGTCAAAGGTTTACTAATAATCCGAATGAAAAGTTTTTACTAATGATTTTAGGATCACAAGCAAAGCTAGAAAATGATCATAAAGGAGTAAATGTTAAACGAGGATTAAGGGCTAAATGTGACAAGGGATGGAGACCAGGAAAACCACCACTCGGATATTTACATGATAAATATGCAGATAAGGGAGATAAGAAAGTATTTATTGATACTGAAAGAGCATCAACTATTAAAGAAGCTTTTGAACTGGTAGTAAACGAAAATTACAGTGGTCGAGATTTATATAAATGGATGAATGACACTAAACATTTTAGAACAAGAAATAACAAAAAGATAACCCTGAGTATGATATACAGGATGTTAGCTGAAAGATATTATTGTGGTGAATTTGAATACCCTGTTGGATCAAATAAGATATATCAAGGAAAGCATGATCCGGTTATATCAAAAGAGTTATTCTTAAAAGTCAGAAATAAAATGTCTGTAGCACCAAAAAGACACCCGGGCACAGTTGACTTTGCTTTTACAAAACTGCTCTTCTGCGGAGCTTGTGGTTCAGGTATAACTGCTGAAGAAAAATTTAAACACCAACAAAATGGTAATGTTCATAGGTATGTTTACTACCACTGCACCTGCGGTAAAAACCGAGAGTGCAAACAGCCAGCTATACGGGAGGAAGACTTGATCAAGCAGATGGTTATATTAATAGACAAAATTGATATTGATAAATTAAAGACGGTTGAAAAAATAAAAAAAGAAACCCAAAGATTTCAAAAGTTTAACTATATTATGTCAGGAAATAACAACAACGAAATGCCTAAAACATTACCTGATGTAAATGTTAAAAACTATGCTAAATACATTTTACTTGAAGGAACCAAACAGGAGAAAAGGGATTTATTGGAATGTTTGAAAAGTAGATTAATATTAATGGATAAAAGAATAAGACTAGAATAAAAAATATTATTCGTCTTCTTCTTCAATCTCTTTTTTTACTTCTTCAAATTCATTCTCGAGTTTTTTTAAACGTTCACGACTAGTTTTAATTAAACCAACACCTTCTTTAACTTTTTCCAAACCTGCTTCAACATCAACCTCTTCTTGTTTATCAAACCACTCAACAATATCTTCAAGTTTTTTTAATGAGTTCTTAAGTTCGTTTTTATCCATAAATTTAAAAAGTTATTTATTATTAATAATATTATTAACTTGTGATTCTATTTTACCATCAGCAACTTGAATATCAAGTTTTTCACCGTGATTAACTTGTTTTGTACTCCTTACCACAACGCCTTTAATACGCGCAATACTATAACCTAATTTTAATTGACGTAAAGGATTTACTGTTTTCAATCTTTTTTCAGTATTATTTAGAGAATCATCAAATTGGTTAAAATTTCTCTTAAAATTAGTTATAAGCAATTTTGCAAAATTATTTAACGCAACATTTGCATCTTTTAATATATGACCCAAATTCACTAATTTATTATTTAACTCAACCCTAAGTAATTCAAATTTCTTAAAAACAAAAGTTGATTTTTCCTTTAAATCACCAGTTATAGTATCAAGTCGGTGTTTCTCAACAGATAATGTCTCTTGATATTTATAAATTAAATCCCTCTCAAAAATTTGAATTCTATTTAATGCTTTATCCCAGGATTTATTTAATACCACAGTAACAGCTGTTGGAGTAGAAACCATCAAATCAGCAACCAATGAAGCTAGTGGCACATCTTTTTCGTGACCAATACCACAAATAACGGGCATTTTTAAAGAAATAAGTTTACGCACTAAAACTTCATTATTAAATGCTTGTAAACTTTCCAAACTACCACCACCTCTAATAATCACCAACACATCAATATCTTTGTTTTCAAAATAATTAATCGCCGAAATTAAATCATGCACAGCAGTTTGACCCTCAACTCGCGAATTAACAAATTTTACTTGATAACCATATTGACCAAGGTTGGTTGAAAAATCATGAATCACAGCCCCGGTTTTAGAAGTAATAAGTCCAATTTTTTGTGGAAAGTCTGGTAAAGACTTTTTTCGTTCCTCTGCGAACAGCCCTTCTAGTTCAAACTTTTTCTTTAATTTATCATAAGCTTTTTTAAGAACACCTTCCCCAACCAATTCAACTGTTGAAACTTTTAAATTTAAATGACCACCAGGTTTATATATTTCAGGGAAACCTTCAATTATAACCTCCATTCCTGTTTCTAAATCAATACTACACGATCTATAGTCACGAACCCACATAAAACAATTTAAAACACTTTCGTCCTTTTTATCCTTAAGAGAAAAGAAAAGATAAGTTTCTTGAATTTTTAAACTGCTAATTTCTCCCTGCACACGCCCTTTTTGGAACTGCAACTGATCATTAAGTAAATTTAAATAATTACTTACTGAATATGTATTACTTTCCGACTGCTCCTTGTCATCTTGAATAACTGCTTTTAAACCTATCCTATCTTCTTTATCATTAATCAATACTAAAATATCTTGACCATACTTTGCAAACTTTTTCTCTCTAATACCTTTAATACCCAAAAGTTCTTCCTTTGTTTGGGGTTTTAATCTAGCAATATCTTCTATGACATTATTTGGCAAAACACGAAAAAATTCAACTTTTTCTTTTTGAGCCGTGTCTTTTCGCCATTCTTTTAGTTTTTGAAGTAAATCTTCAGACATTTTAGTGACATCATTTTAATTTAAAAATACAGTTACAATTTGGATGTTGAGTTGATTTATAATATTGGTATACAAATTATTAATAAACAATATTGTTTATTTCTTTTATTTTATCTTTCAAAACCATCGTCGCTTTACAATCGTCTTCATTGTATAAAAGAATTCTTTCTAATAATTTGTTATCTTTTTTCTCAATATATTCATTAAACCATTGAATAGATAAAGCACCTGACGGAGTTTCATCCCTCCAAAAAAAACCACAATATTGAGCCAGGGCTTTAAGCGAATAACTACCAACTGGCCAATCAGTATTTTTAAATATTATATTAGTATACAAATCAATTACATGTGGGTTATCAAAAAAATTTTCTAATTCATTTTCAGTAATTATTTCTGGGTATTTTTTTTGAAGTTTTCGATATGTTGATTTTTCGTGTGATGCATAATAATAAACAGAAAAATCATCTTGAGGCAAAGATTTGATATATTTCCAAAACTTAGACCATGCTTCTTTTTCAGCTTCCTGTGTTAAATTCTTGGCAGTAAAATCTAAAAATCTTTCTCCTTTAGGGCCTCTTTCATAAACACCATGTAGATAAACAAATTCTTGAGTTGGGTCATCTTCAATATCAAAAAATAATTCATAAGACATATTAGGAAAATTAACTTCATTATAAACAACTGGCTGTTTTGTATTTCTAAAAATATTTGCTCTCATTATTATTTTTTCCAAAGTTGGTCGCCCTAAACCTTTTAAGTATGTTTTATCTTTCTTTTTCTGTTCCATTAAATCATCTACATTTAAAGATAAAATATCTTCAATTTTAAATACATTTAAATCTTCATTTAAAATATCTCTTTTACTTCTACCTACATAAAATAATCCTGTTGGATCATCGCTTTCTTCTACCCATTTTTTGCAACTATCATACCAAGGACACAATTTACATACCCCTGCCATGGCTGGTTTATTGTTAGCTTGTCCAGAAACAAGAATACCTACTTTATTTTTAATATCTTTATACAAATCCCAATAAGAAATCTTTTTTATTTTTCCAATAATAGAATTCAAATCATAAACAACTTGATTTCCATGTATATCATGAATTATACCTTTCTTATCATTTTCAAAACCAAGCCTGATTAAAGCATCTGTATACAAAGCAATCTGAACAGCATAATGTTCTTTTAATTTTCCATTTTCATCAGAATTTTCATCAACACCTTCTCTGCCCATACCTGACTTTATGTCTATTGGTGCATATTTACCATCAGGCATTAATTGTATAAGGTCAGGTATTCCCAATAATTCATCTTTAATTAAAACACCATGATAAATTAAAGGTGTTTTATTCTTCATCGCCTCAATTGTTTTATTAAATCTTTCTTCAAAACTTCCCTTGGACAAATCTAGATAATTTCCAATTTTAAAAATTACTTCTTTTTCATATAATACACCCCTATCCCATAAAAGTTGCACAAAAGGATTTACTTCTTTTATCTTTTCTTCCTGTGGACCATAAGTATCTCGCCATACACGATGTGGGCACTGAATATAGTCATATAATTTTGAAGCCGTTATATGCATAAACTTAAGAAGGCTTAGTTCCTCGACAATATGGGAATTTTGAACATCCATAAAATTTTCCATATCTTCCTTTTCGCAAAATCATTTTTGATCCGCATTTAGGACAAATTTTATCGCTCGAAATTATAGGACTATCTTTAATAGAATCACTTGCGGGTTTTTCAACCAAAGTATAGCCCTTACAATGACGACAAAATCGTCCATATCCTGTAATTAAATCTGGGTCCCTAAAATCTTTATATTCTCTTATTTCTTTGCATTTTGGACATTCTTTCATCTCGCCATTTTGCAAACCCTCAATTGTTTCGTGAATGTGGCTAATTACATTATTTTTTACAACGCCACTTTTAATCAAGTTGCCAATTCTTTCATTAAGAATTGAAATCGGATCGTTACCAATGTTGAATTTGTTTATTCGCAAAAATTTATATCCATAGCTTTCCAATACTTTTTGTCTATAAACATCTCCATCGGTGTAATAATCTTGATAATTAAATTCGTTTATCTCATCAACGTCTTTGAAGTGTTCTCTAAATCCGTCATATTCAATTATGATTTTGTGTTCTTGGTGGGCTTCGTCCTTGTAGACTAGTAAAAAATCTACTTTATAATTTGGGTGGTTATATGTTTTATCAAGCTGTTTCAAATATTTACCAAGCTCAAATTGTGGAATAAATTCTATATTGTCTTTATTTTTCTTCCAAAAATCAGTTTGATAAAACCAGTTCATAACCTCTGGTTCCATTTTTGATTTTTCATCAGCTTCACTAACATTTCGTTCCTTTTTCGCTTCGTTCAAAATAAAATAATAATGTCTTAATGCCTCGCCGATTGAACCGTTGTATTTATCAATCGACTTGCTTAAAACAAAATTCATTGTTTCTTTGGCACGACTTAAACCAACGTTTAACCTCTGGGCTTTTATTTTTCCGTCCTCTTCAATATCAACAGAATTCAAATCTTTAATGAAAACACCCCACAAATGATCATCTTCTTCTGTCGCGACCATTGAATAAAATATAATATCCCTTTCTTCACCTTGGCAGGTGTCAAAAGTCATAATTTTTAATTTTAACTTGTCGTAAAAATAATCCTTTTCGGGCATTTTACTTATTAACTCAACAAGCAATTTTTGCTGATTTGTGTGAGGGGTAATAATTCCAACACTTTGATTACTATCAATTTCTTTTAATTTTTTCAGTTCGGAAATTACAAATTCAACTTCAATCGTATTTGTATTTTGTGCTAATTCTTTTTTCCCGTCGTGTTTAACAAAGGAAAACTTAATAACATCATCAATAGCTTTCCCTCTAATTTTCATCACTTGTAAGCTGTCTTGATAAAAATATTTATTAGAGTAAGAAATAATCTCTTTATATCCTCTAAAATGTTTTAGCAGTTGAGCATTATAATTTGTTATAAATTCAAAAAACTCAAGAATAGAAGTTTTGATATTAAACTTTCCGAGTTTTACGAGGTTTGTTCCTTCGCTTGAAACATTTTTAACAAAACAATCTCTAAGATTGTTTAGATATTCTCTGTTTGTATCAGTACGAGCTTGAGCAGTTTTGACATTACTAAATTGTTTTTTATCTCCAAGAATCAAAATCTTTTTTGCACGCAATAAAGCAGGAAATGCTTGGGCAATACTAACCTGGGAAGCCTCATCAATAATCACAAGATCAAAAATTTCTGGCTCAAGCGGTATATATTCCGCATAATCTCTTATTCCTGCTAATATACAGGGAAATGCTTCTTTGAGCTTCAAAAATTCGTCTTTCGGGAATCTTTGTTTTGTTCGGATTATATCTCTTAGTGCTTTTGCAGTCGCTTTATTGTTTTCATAAAAATCAATCAATCGTCCATCCAAAAGAAAAGTCATTTGGGCAGTAACAAGTGCCTCAATATTTTTCTTTTGACCAGCATAATTAAGTACGGGAATACTATTAAAATCTTTCTCAACTTTCTGCTTCAAATTTATAAACCTGATCAATCTGTCAAAATCAAGGTCTGAAATTTTTACCAATTCATTTGAACAAAATGTTTTAAAGGAACTCAAATCAATTTTAAGTTTTTTTATTGTATTTGGATATTTTGGCAAATTTGTATTTAAAAATTTTAAATCATCACCAATTTGCATTAGGTCATTTAATACACCTAAAAGCGTCTCGTCATTTATTGTTTGATGAATAAAACTTAAATAATCAAAATTAATCTGATATTTTTCATCTAATTTTGCCTTTAGCTCTTCGGCAAATTGATAAATTCCTAAAACTTTTTTCAAATCTTCCAAATTTTTATGCGGTTCAATTTGTGAAGTTAGACTAAATGACTTTTTAAACTCCTTGTCTAAATTTTCAATCCTTTCTTTTTTAAACGCATAACCAAAAAGCCAATTTCTCTCTTTTTCACAAGTGTTTATAAAATCGCTCAATTTTTCCAACGAGGTTTCGTCAAAATTATCGAATGTGGATAATAGCACCAAATCATTGGCATAAACTTCTTTAATTTTAGTGACGGAAGAAGAGAGGAAATTTAATAACCAAAGATATTTTTGAAAGTTGGATATGTCTTTGAAGTCATTGATTGAAAAATTAAGCAATTCGAAAAGTTTTGCCTCTTTTTCTTTCTCATCCTGATCAATAATAAGTTTGTCTTTTAGAGACAAAAATATTTTTTTAAATTCTTCAAGCTCAATTGCTGATTCCGTTTGATTTAGAACCTCATCAATTTCAACGGGGAAGCCCTTATTTACATGATACGATTCCAAGTCAAATAACTCGTGAACTTCTTTTAAATCAATTTCTTCGTAAGCCAATATTTCGGCTTGCAGATCTTCTTTAAGTGTATTGCCTGATTTTTCAATATTGCTCTCAAGTGTTCCATAATCTTTTTTAACGGCTCGGTAATGCGTTTTAATATTTTCTACAGCCGTAGTGGCTAAAATTTGGCTGTATGTACTTCCTGTCTTTCCAAGTCTCAAAATTGGATTTTGAAAATTTTTATCAAGACGAACTTTATTCATCGTCTCGGTAATTTTGTCTTCCACTACATCAAGAGCTTCTTTTTTATCTGACAAAACTAAAACTGATTGATTTTTCAGGATGAAATCAAAAACAATTGCAGTTATTGTATGACTTTTACCTGTTCCCGGTGGCCCCTCGACAATTATGTACTTACAATCGTTTTTTCTAATAGCAGATAAAATTTGAAGTTGCTCGCTATTTAGCGGAATTGGACTATTGAAAACTAAACGATCGCTTGTTTCAGTATCGTCCCATTCTTCCTCAACACTCGGATTAAAGGGTTGCGGATTTTTATGAATAAAATCATCAATCAATTTGTTGAAAGCTTCCCCCAAAACACTGTCGCCCGCCATGAGCAATTTTAATATTTCTTCGTAGTCATTAACCAACGCCTCGTCTGATTTATCAAATAAAGCTAAATAGCAATTATTTGAAGCTCTAACAAGAAAACTTTTTGCAATTTGTTGTTCGGAATTGTTTATATCTATACTTTTATCAAGTTCAAAGAAATTTGTTATTTCACTCAATATTTCGCTGACCACATCTCTAAAATCGTTTTGATGTTGGGCTAAATAGACTATTCTTTCCGATATAGTTTTTAAATTTCCTTTTTTACCTTTTTCTTGATTGTATTCTTGAGTTATATATTCAAGAGCTTTTTTGTTTATATACACCTGCGAATCAAACTCAATTGTCAAAACTTCGTTCTGTTTTTCAATCCCAAACGGAATGTAAAAAATTGGAAATTTAGCATTATTGAAAGTTATGTCACAAAAATATAAATAAAATTCTTGTTTATCTAAAATGGTTCTATTTCTCTCCATCTCATATATTTCCGCAAACAAATCGCCGACTTGAAAGCTTTCGAAGAATGAATGAATATTTAATTTGATATCAGCAAGCTCAAAAAAATCTTTCAATTGTTTTGAAATATTAACTTTTTCTTTTGCTATCAAAAGTTTTACAACTTCAGAAATTTTGTTTTCCAAAGAAGAAGACAAAACTGCGGTTAGTTCTTCCTCCATTAGATAAATATTGTTTTCGTCACCAAGGTTTAAATTCTCTAAAGGTTTTTCAATATTACTTATAAATGGTAAAACTAAATCTTTTTTTAGAATTTTTGCAGTAGCCTCAAGAGAAGCATTTAATGCTTGGTCGTATTCTTTTTTGTATAATGTGGATGATTTTTCTATTTCTTCGGCAATTAGTTCTATGATTTTGCCAATTTGCTTGTTGTTTATTTTTTCCGTCTGCAATTTAACTAAATCCAATAAATTTTTTGGGATATTTGTCCTATAAACTCCTTTTTGAATTATATTGAGAGTATTTTTATCAAATGCATGGTTTATTGCTTTATTTATGAGATTATTAAAAGAAGGATACTTATTGAGATTTAATCCAACAAGCAAATTATTGCTACTCCTAAATTGGATACTTCTTTTTGGATTTTTTCTTTTATGGAAATCTGTTTCCAAAAAGTCCATAAAATACTTGGCAACTTCTTTGATGAAGGCCAAGCCGTTTTCTGTTTTTTCTTCTGTTGTGTTTAGCTTCTTAGACATAATTCTAGTTGAATAGTTTGACTAAATGGGCTTTTTCTAAGACTCTTTCCTCTTTGTTAAATAGCGTTCTATTATAATCAAGTTCGTCCAACGCAAGATCAATAATTTCCCCAAGCTCCTTATTGCTCGGAATATTATCAGGATAAACTTGTTTAATGTGCGACGATATTACCTCAAATAATTGTTGCCTTCTTTTTTCGTCTTGTTCGCCAATTTCCTGTAGACGTTTAGCAATGCCTTGAAGTTTCTTTTCCCGATACACACGAAGAGGCCTTTTATTGTATTTATTTTCTGCAGATGCAAATTGCTCATCCATTGTCCTGACTTTGTCTTCATCACCAAGAATAGAATAGATTTCCCTTTTTGCAACATAAACTTCTGAACAATAACTATCATCACCGTTTTCTTTAACAGAAAAATGGATAGCGTTATCATAAGCGTCTAGTGATAGTGTATATTTTTTTTGCTCGGTATAAATTCTACCAAACTCTACCCAAATATTTTCAAGAAAATAATTATCGCCTTTTTCTTGTTTTAGTGCCTTTTTATAATACTTGATAGCTTCATCTAATTGACCATTATCCTTTAACGCACCAGCAAGGACATAGCACGATATTTCGTCGGGATTTATCTGCTCAGCTTTTTTGAGAAGATCAATTATAATTTTCGAATAATCTTTTTCCTTCTTGATTTCTTCTGCAAGGTATAAATTGGAAAGTGCAATATATGCATTTATATATTCACTATCTATGTTTAAAATTTTTTGATAGATAGAAATTGCCTCATCAGTTCTGTTCATTAAATTCAAAATCTCCGCTTTCAAATCAAGTAATTCCAAATCATCACCTCTCCTCTTTAATAATTTCTCAATTCTGGACAAAGAAGCAGGAAGGTTACCCTTATCAAGGATGTTTATTCTGACCTGATCCGTTTGACTTTCATTAAATCGTTGTTGTTTTTCTTTCTTCATATCTTTATATTCCCATATTTTAGCCAAAAAGTAAAATCAAATATACTCCTAAAACCCAAAAGACAGAAACAGGACTCGAACCGCTATATTTGACTAAGGTAAAACAAATCGTGCAAAATAGTAATTTTGACGGGGATGGGACGGAAATGAATTTTTTGCTCTATCCCTGTCATTTTTAGCTAATCTCAAACTAAAAACAACCGACGGGAGTCGGTCGCTTTCACAAAATTCATTGGCTCGCTAAATGGGTAGATTTTATATCCTTAAAATGGATTAGCAAGGTTGAATTTCCCGAACATTTGCAGAGTGAACTTGAATATTTTATGAGTTTGCCATTAATGAAAAAGATAAT
>Ga0075122_10001833_pt1 | contig 14595 bp, 30 predicted proteins | sample AntAceMetag02UKB_FD_69790 | JGI IMG/M metagenome (GOLD analysis project Ga0075122, IMG submission 69790) | Saline lake microbial communities from Ace Lake, Antarctica - Antarctic Ace Lake Metagenome 02UKB | ecosystem: Environmental > Aquatic > Non-marine Saline and Alkaline > Saline | place... | reverse complement strand
AGCGGAACTATAGAACCTTCTTGTCAATCAAAAACCACCGATAATCACCTCACAAAAAAAAAGATCAAAAAAAAGAAACAAACCTCTTGACATATCCGCATTGCGTGTTATACTTAGCTTAGATGATAAAAATTTTAAGGAGTTGATGATGACAAAGATTAAATTATTCCATAATATTTTATTGAATGGGGATGAAGTTAATGAGGCTGGGAATTGGGGTGTTGCTAAATATGAAATGAAGCATATCGCTTCTGTCTCCTGTCTCGATTATTTTAACGGAAAAGAAGACGCTGAAATCTTAGAAGAAGCTTTTGAGATGTCAAATCACGGAGTACCTAATCAAATTGATGATTGGACAACAAATTGTTGGTGGGAAAGGATTATGTCCACAGAGTGTAGATCAACTACATCGGGCGATATGATTTCAATAGAGAGAAACGGTATGGTCACGGTTTATAATTGCGATTCAATCGGCTGGACAGAAGTTGCAGATCTTCCTGCTTCTTTAATGGCGTAAGGAGTTGAAAATGATAAATAAAATGATTCGAAAGTATCCGAAAATTAAACAGGCGTTTGGGTTTAAGGTTTCTAAATTGACTTTTGAACATGGAGAGCGGGTTCATTATGATGATCGCGATTTCTACTCAGAAGATCCTGCTGAATCTTATCGAAATGTAACCGATTATCTTGGCGAAAATCTTCTTGAAACTGGAATCAATATTCGGGTTGATGCGGTAGTTAAGCCTTTGGGAATGGATTCGGGTTATGGAATAATTGACCAGACTTCATTTTATAGATTTTTCAACAGCATGATAGATCGATGGTATTGTCGCAAAAACGGTGATGCGTCGATGAAAGATATTTTTGAAAGCTTCAAATCAGAAGCTGAATTAAATGCGGAACTATAGGGGGAAGGAATGAACGAATTAGAACGGGTAATTGAGGGAGTCAACAAGTTTGGCATACCGGAACATTTAAAAGAAGTCATCATCGAATATGTCTATCGAGGCAGACCAACTGGAGGGTTTTTGGAAGCCATATTCAGCAACGATTTGGTCGGGGCATTCGGTAGAGCAGACTTTGAAAGCATGGAAGGAATTCCTGAAATAGTAAAATGGCTTTACAATAAAGCGCCGAGAGGATGTTGGGGTTCAAAAGAAATTTATATAGCTTGGATTGATGAAGTTGGTGGAGTGAAAGGCCTTTCAGATGATTAGAATTTATTTCCAGTTTAATGCTGAGAATAAAAATATATTTTTAGGGGAAACTAAATGACAGGAAATTTTCAAACATTGAATGAATTCTTAGAGAAAATTGAGAAGAACGAAAAAAACAAAAATGATTATCTGGTGAATAGTAAGTCAATGAATATGTTTAACGATTCGGCACTTGCTATTCATAAAGAAGAAACTCCAGCAGGATTTGAACTTACAGATTATGCTCATGGACAGCTTGCATCAAAACTTAATATTCCGAAAAAGTACTATGATAAGATGGGCGAAATATCAGGACTTAGAAGCTACAATGTAAATCAGTGGTTTAAGAATCAACCGCAGACTCAGATTGTCAGAACACTTGACGGAAAAGCGAGAGCGTTTCTTTCGGATAGATTTAAGCCGATTGATAATCATTTTGTCTTACAGGCATTTCTTCCTACATTACAGAAATATCCACAACTGGAAGTTAAATCTTCTTCACTTACGGATATGCGAATGTATTTACAAATTACATTCCCGACTTTGGAACGTGAAGTTTCAACAGGCGATGTTGTTCGTGCTGGGGTAGTCCTTACTAATTCAGAAGTAGGCGCAGGAGCCGTTGACATCAAATCAATGATCTGGAGACTTGCTTGTAGTAATGGGATGATTTCAGGAAGCGTACTCCGCAGATATCATGTTGGTCGACGAGTAGGAAGCAACGAAGAGGACTACGGACTTTTTCAAGATGATACTATCAAGGCAGAACTTGAATCCTATCGGTTGAGAATGCGCGATGTTCTTGCTGATGCTTTAACGGAAACATCTTTTGAAACTCAGGTTGCAAAACTTCAGGATGCGGTAGAAGATAAAATCTTAAAACCGAATAAGACTGTTGAAAATGTTACTAAACGATTCGGGCTTACCCAAGATCAAGGGGAATCTATTCTAAGCAATATGGTCAATGAGTTGAATCTTAATCGTTACGGATTGGCAAATGGTATTACGCATCTTGCTCATGAAACTAAAAGCATCGAGGAACAATATGCTATGGAAAAGCTTGGAAATGATATCATAGAACTGAAACCGGATGAATGGGAAATACTTGTTGCATAAAAAGCGTGCTAAATGTAAGGAAGTATGTTATAATAAAAAAAGGACATCGTTAAGGGGAAAACTATAACGACATCCAAATATAGGGAGGTTAAGCCCTTCCTATATAATATCATTATTACAGGAGAAGTCAATGCAGAAATCAGAAAACATTAACGAATTAGTTACGGCAATGGTGGAGGCGAAAAAGAAATTCACACCGCTATTGAAAACAGGAAGCGCAAAAATAACGACCACAAAGGGTGGCCAGTATGAATATGATTATATCCAGTTGGCACCAATACTGGATATGATAAATCCTATTCTTTCAGAATGTGGGCTATGGGTTTCGCAGGAAGAAATTGTAGTTGAGGGCGCTCTGGAATTGACTACATGGTTTTTCCATTCATCGGGGCAATTTATCGAATGGTTGCCAGTATCGCTTCCAATTATATCGACAGGGAATATTGTTCAGGCGATAGGGTCCACAATTACTTACGCCAGACGTTATGATTTGATAACAAAACTTGGGTTGGCTGGAGAAAAAGATACTGACGGAAGTGATTTAATCGGAAAGCCTATTGCGGATGTTGCGACAATGAAAGCTCCTAAAGCCAGAGGTAAAAAGCCAGAAGTTTTTCAGGACGATCCGCTACCGGAACCCACAAAAGGAAAACCCGCATCAGAAGATAAAGAAATGATTGCTAAAAGAAAAGTAGTAATTGATGAAATCGCAGAAGTTTTAAAAAGTCCGGTCTTCACTGATGCGGATAAAGAAATGATGAAGCGCAATATCCATGAATCGGGAACGCTTGAACTATTAGGAACGCTCAAATCTCAATGTTTGGAAGTAGAAAAGATTAGGAACGCAAAAGCAGAGCAAGGAGAATAACATGGAAATGTTTAAAGAAATAGCAGAACCAGAAGAATTGATTAAATTAAATTTTGAGGAACTTTCAAAAAAAGAAGATCCAATTGCGATATTGGAAACCAAAACAAAAGCATTAGAAGTCCAGCCTGATTTTAAAATCACCACTGAAGATGAATATGAAATAGCTCTTGAAAAGCTGAAAGAATTTACTTCACTGGATAAGGAAGTTCATAAACTTACAGATCCAGTTTGCACCGCTACAAATCAGGCGCATAAAGAAGCTACATCAATGAGGACAAAACTCTTGAATCCGATTAAGACAATTAAGACTGCATATCAACGCGCCATTGGTGATTATGATTACAAAAAAGAAATGGAACAAAGAGCCGCCATCAAAAAATTGGAAGATGAACGCCAAGCAAAGATTGATGCTTTGAGACTTGAAAAAGCAGAGGAACTTGAAAAAGAAGGGAAACTTGAAGAAGCGGAAGCAATCCTTGACATTGAATTTGATGTGGCGCCTATCGTTGTTGAAAGGGAAAAAACTAACGGATTACAATATCGCGACAACTGGCAAGCTGAAGTAATCGACAAAGCAAAAATTCCTATTGAATATTTGGTTCCAGATGTATCGGCTATGACGGCTCACGCCAAAGAATTTGCAAAATCAGCCAAACGGAAAGACCCAAATGCTGAGATCGTTTCAGATATCGCAGGAGTGAGATTCGTAAATCGACGAATAGCAATTACATCATGATCGGTGGATTAGAATTCAATGATGAATTACATAGGTATGTTCGGGAGGGCATACCTATACCATCCGTAAGTTCTGTATTGCGATTTATGGGGTTGTTTCCAAACAGAAGATTTTTCAAGCCAGCAGATGCTTTACGCGGAACTCACGTTCATTCGGCAACAGAAATTATGGACACTGGAGAATTAGACTGGAATGATCTTGACCCGATATTGAAACCTTATGTAGATGCTTATAAAGCTTTTCAAGAAACTGAAAACTATGAATGGGAAATGACCGAAACGATGGTATTTAACGAAATGCTTTGGTACGCAGGAAGACTTGACCGAACCGGATTACTAAACGGAAATAAAATAATATTAGACATTAAGACTGGTAAAGGCTCTCTGTCAACTTCTATGGGTATTCAAATGGCAGGATATGATATGTGCTTAGATGGAAAACCAAGAGAAAGATGGGTTTTATATTTACGGCCTAATGGGAAATATAAACTTTATCAATGTGAGGACCCTGAAGATTATGAAGCTTTTAGGCATGGGGCGTGGCTTTATAATTGGAGTAAGAAGCATAAGATTGACGCCTTAGAGGTGGTATAATATGATTGGCATTGCAGTTTATTGTTTTATTTTAACAGTGTTTGTGGTCTGGAACTTTGTAAGGTCTGGAAGAAATGAAAAAAGAATTTTTGCAATAGACAGATATTTAAAGAATAGAATTGAAAGAGAAAAAAACACAGTTGAGGAATACTATTATGAGTAAAAAAGATAGCTCATATTATGTAGTAGACATTGAAGAGTTCATAATCATAAATGAAAAAGAATACGAGGAAAGACTTGATGCTATACAACGAAATTATGCTGAAGTTAGAATATCAGAACGGCATGAAATTATAAACAATATGTTTTGGATTCCGTGCTGTGATGGTGGGCAGATACTCTTTCAGGTTATCGGGAGAATAACTGATAAAATCATTCTGGAATTTATCTGCACGAAAGGCAGGGGAGGTATTTGATGAAGTCAATGATGGGTGGTATAACGCTTGAAAATCTGGAACAGAAAGTTTCTAAGATGGTCGACTTTATGCAACCAAAAAAAACTTACGAATTAAAACTGTCCAAGTCGAAACGTTCAGTAGAAATATCAACCAGACTACATGGCCATATTACCTTTATAGCAAGGAATCTTCAACTTGAAAGAGACTATGTATATTTTATGGTATTATTAAAAGCAACAGAAGTTATTTGCGATGGAGGTTCGCCTTATCCGTATGTAATAATACCGCGCAAAATTATGAACCCTATTTCTATGCAGGTTGAATCGCATGATCTCCCAGTTCCATTGCGTACTTCAAATAGAAGCAACAAAGAAATTATGACAGCTTGTTTTGCGGCAGAATTATATTGGGCTGAGAACGGTGGAGAAGGAATGTTGCCTGATAAATATGATTCTTACGGAAGAGGTTTACAATGACAGTAAACGAAATGTTAGAAGCTGAAGAGAAAAGAGAATTCATATTACAACGCGCAGAATATCAATGTGAATATGAAGATGAACAGCAGAATAGATGTACGCGGAAAGGAATTGAGATAGCTCACATGATAAGTAAGTCGAGAATGAATATAAAAAAATACGGAAAAGAGATTGTGCATCATCCGAAACTTATGAGGCTTTCCTGTAAGGAACATAATGATAGTTTTAATATTGGTTTCAAGCCAGCAGTAATTCAAGAATGGATTGATGAAGTTGTTGGTGAAGGAATAAAGAATTGGTAATAGTAAATAAATTTTAAGGGGAAAAACATGAAGAAGTTATGTGTTATTTTAATTATGTTACTGTTCGCAGTAAGCGCCTTTGCTAATGGTTTGAATCCAGAAGCTACGAGATTGAAGACTAATAATCCAAATATCTATTCTGCTGTAAAAAATCGTGCCATTATTGAATGGGGTACTGACCATGAAATGATTGTCTATACTATAAACAAACAGTGTGAAGCGATATTTAAACTTTCTACATTGTCTCCAAAACTTACTGATGTGGAATTTTATGCAATTTTAATAGAATGGTGTGAAGATGATCTAAGTTTATACGATTCAATATTATCTGCTCCTGTTGATTGGTGTATGGTAGTTTACGTAATGGAAAAACAGATTGAAGCTAAATCGCAATATTGATATTTACAAATGGAATATTATATGTTAATATTAAGAAAGCAAGAAGTGATTAATCTTGCGTATTGCCTGTATAGGTGATAACCTTGTTAGAACCAGCCATAGCTTAAGCACACCTATAACAAGGGGGTGTAGGTCTAATCAACCTGAGCTATGACTGGTTTTTTTATTGGAGCAGTAAATTGGCGAATAAAAGAATGATTTCAAAAATGATTTGTGATAGCGATGCCTTTTTAGATATGCCACAAACTACGCAAAACTTATATTTTCACTTAAACCTTAGAGCGGATGATGATGGGTTTGTTGACAACCCAAAAAAAATAATGCGGGTGATAGGATCTGCTCAAAATGATTTAGAAATATTATTAGCTAAAAGATACGTATTAGGTTTTCAATCTGGCGTTATTGTAATTAAACATTGGAAATTACATAACTCAATTCAAAAAGATAGATATAAGCCGACAGTATATCAGGAAGAATTTAACGAATTAAAACTCAAGGAAAATGGAGTATATACAGATTCAAAAACATCATGTATACAGAATGTTAACAAAGTGGATCCAGAATGTTACATAGATAAGAATAGATTAGATAAGAATAGATTAGATAAGAATACTGTCGATAAATCGACTACGCATATAAATCCCACCAGAAAGATGTTTAAACCACCTACCGTATTAGAAGTTTCGGAATACTGCAAAGAAAGAAAAAACGGAATTGACCCTGAATATTTTGTTGATCATTATATTTCAAACGGATGGATGGTTGGCAAAGGAAAAATGAAAGACTGGAAAGGATGCGTCAGAACTTGGGAGAAAAATAATTTTAAAAATAATTCTAATACAAATACTTTTGACGATCTCTCAGATGTATGTAATAATATGTATAGGGGAAAGAATTCATGAACGTATTGCAATACCTATCAGAAAAAAACTTACCAGCTACTACGCAACAAAGAGGATCTGGAACTTACGCGCTTTTAAATTGTCCATTTTGTGAGGATACTGAAAAGAAGTTTGCGATCAAATTAGACACTGGATATGGAAGTTGTTTACACGAAAACAAGTGTGGATGGCGAGGGGACTGGAGAACATTTCAAAAAGCATTAGGTGACCCGCCGAAAAGATTAGACGGTGGGAATATGACGATTGGCAAAAAAGAAAAAATATATAAAACGCCTGATGTTCATTCAGACCGATTAAACTTTCTGTTGATGGCTTATTTTGAGGGACGCGGAATTTCAAGTGATTTACTTGCTCATTTTAAAATAGGTCAATCTGGAAAAGATGTTATTATGTTTCCGTATTTTAGAAACGGAAAGATTGTAAATGTAAAATACAGATCCACAAAAGAAAAGAAGATGTGGACTGAACCTGGGGGCGCTCCTGCGTTATTCAATCATGATAATATATTAGGCAATATGCTTTTTATTACGGAAGGTGAAATTGACGCGATGTCAATGCTTAGATATGGAATTGAATCTGTTTCAGTACCGTTCGGAGTTAAGGGGCTTGATTGGATTGAATACGAATGGGAGTGGCTTGAAAGATTCAACCGGATATATTTAATATTTGATAATGATGAAGCAGGACAAGGAGCGATTCAGAATATAGCGCAACGATTAGGATTATGGCGTACATATAATGTGGTTCTTCCACTTAAAGATGCTAATGAATGTTTAACAAAAGGAATTACAAAAGACCAGATTGATGAATGTATAAATGGCGCAACCGGATTTGACCTTGACTCTTTAGTGATGCCAGATAAATTTGAAGATGATATTATTGCGGAATTTGAAAATCCTAAAATATTATATGGTGAATCCACAGGAATTAGAGGCCTTGATTATTTTATAAAAGGATGGCGTGGGAGTGAAGTCACTGTGTGGTCTGGGCGAAATTCATCGGGCAAGACAACATTTTTAAATCAAGTTTTAATTAAACAGGTACAGAAAAATATTCCATGTTGCGTTGCATCGATGGAAATGCCACCAAGAAGATTACTGCGATGGTGGATTATGCAGATGAATTTATATACTTCAAAAGAAAACATAAAACACGCGATTACTCAAATGATGAATAAATTATTTATTGCAAACGTGGTGGGGGTAATTGAACCAAGAGCGATACTTGATATATTTGAGTACGCCGCGAAAAAATATGGAGTGAAGCATTTTGTAATCGATTCACTTATGAGAATAAGCCTTGACCCAAATAATGAACTTACAGAGCAGAAAAACTTTGTATCTAAGTTAGTATCATTTTCAATTGATCATGATGTTCATGTTCATTTGGTCGCGCATCCGCGGAAAGCGAGTCATGATAATTCCAGACCAGATAAAGTGGACGTAAGCGGTTCAGGAGACATAACGAATTTGGTTTCAAATGTTTTGATCATGTGGAGGCTTGACGAGAAGCAGAAAGCAATCATGGAAAGTAAAACTGGAAAAGAAACCGACAGTGTTTTGATTGTTAAAAAAAATAGGGAATGGGGGAGTGAAGGAAACATCCCGCTTATTTTTGATCTGGAAACTCGTCGTTACGATGAATCGCCTGAAGAGAATGTGCAGACTGAAGAACGGACAGATCCGTATTCTGATTAAAGGAAAGTATAATGGCAAAAGATGATTATAAATTTATAGACTTACAAAAATGTAATAAAGCCCTTGGAACGAAGTGGCTTATTCTGAAGAAAGCAATGATTGAAATTTCTGAAGGAAAAGGGATGCCAGAAATGATAGCAAAAAAAGCCTTGGAAGAACAGGCAGAAATAGGGATGCCTAATAATGAGTAATTTATCAGAAACCGAAATACAGCATAGCATCTTAAAATTTTTAGAACTCATTAAAGTAACTGCATACCGAAATAATACTGGAAGTCGCGGGGGTGTACGATATGGATTATGTAAAGGTAGCGCTGATATTATTGGAATTTTTCATGGAAGATTTTTAGCTATCGAGGTTAAGAAGCCGAAAGAACATCCAACTCCAGAACAGAGAGAATTTTTAAATCTGGTGAATGAAAAGGGCGGGGTGGCGTTTTATGCTTGCTCAGTCAAGGAAGTGAGAATAAAGCTTTCAGAAGCAGAAAGAATGTCGAGAGGCCTGAATGGATAGCAATATCGTTGATAATCCTGTATATGGCGCTCAGGTGGAGCTACACGGAAGATTCAGACCTGATAACGTCAATATATATCAACTACTGCGATTGGACGCCACTACGAGCATCCTGTGGATATTTACCTCCTGCAAAAAAAAGATCAAAAAAACTCACAAAACCCCTTGATATATCCGCATTGCGTGTCATACTTAGCTTAGATGATAAAGATTTTAAGGAGTTAAGAGATGAAAATAAATAAGACTATGGCAGTTGAGAAATTAGATTCTGTTGCGATAAATTATGCAATGTCGGAATCAGAAAAGGCTAAACAACACGGTTTTTCAGAAAAATTAGTTGAATGGGTGTTTGAAAATAAAACTGAAATGGACATTTTTACTTTTGATATTAAAATAGATTCAATACTTGAAGATTTGATATCAGATGAATTATCTATGGGACAAAGAGTTTAATATATTTTTAGGGGGAAATGATGAATAATTTCAATAGAACCGAGGCGCTGGAAAAGCTGAGAATGTCTGGAATAAAACTTCACGCAACTATATGTGTCGGAAGATGCGAGAATACTCAATGGGTTCCAGTGGTCCTTAAAGATGTAGTTGAAGGCTACGCGCCTTTTATCGTTCATTCACCAGATGATACTAAATGGGATATTGAAATGATTGCCCCATTCGAAGGCAACGAAATGGCCGTATATACTGAGGACGATGTATTTGATTTATGGGATGAAACAAGGCTTTAAAGAAACTTCTTGACTTATGCAAATTGCGTGTTATAATTAAGTTAGATGATAATTTTTAGGGGGAAACGATGAATAAATATATAGAGTTAAGAGACAAGCAGAGTAAAAGGTTTAATGACCTTCCAATCGCTTTTGCTTTCAGTAATGAGCAATTTGCAGAAGCTAAAAAGAGGCTGAACGTTACCGACGATTCAGAACTTTGTTCTATAGCTGGCGGTGGGATGATGAAAAAAACTGAAGTTCATTTGCTTCATAAATGCACAAAACTTAATTTTGATGAAGACACCGAAGCATTTAAAGATGATGAATTTTTACAGCAGATGTTTATGTATGAATTATCAAATCATGAATACTGCATAACCGGAGATGTAGAAGATACTTTATCAGCTTGCGGTATGGATGTTCAGCAGGTAGAAGATGATGAAAGGCTGAAGACTATTTTTATTGACGCACGCGATCACTACATGGCAACAGTACAGTATTAGGCGGAAATGATGTTTGTAATTAAATGTATTAGCGGAAAGTTTAGGGGATGGTATGTTGCTCGAAAAGGTCAGATTTGTTCTTATTCAAAATACCTTCAATCTGCTCAGAAATATCCGAGTAGAGATTCTGCCGATAAAGATCGATGCATCAACAATGAAATAGTACTGGAGGCTAATGATGAATAATTTTATAATTGGAAAGACCTACGAAGCCAGATCGTTATGCGATCACAACTGTATTTTCAAGGCAGAAGTTTTAAAGAAAACCGCAAAAACTGTAACTGTAAAAACTATGGATGGAATTGTAAGTAAGAAAATTCATGTAGATTCTGAAGGGAAGCAATACTTCTATCCATTTGGAAGATTTTCGTTCGCGCCAATAATGAGGGAAGCATAATGAAAAATAAAGCTGAGGAAGCTAAGACCATCACCGCTTATTGTGGGGGATGTAAAAGTGAGCAGGAATTTTATGACCTTAAAGATCTTAAAGTTTGTACTCATTGTTTACGAAGTATCAGGATTGAAAAGAAGAGAAAGGCAGGAAATCAAAAGGAATTATTTGTATGACTGCATATAAATTGAAGCAGGATTATTTAGAGAAACTCGTAGTTGTCTATGAGAAGCTTGAACCATATTGTCGATTGGATGTTTTTGGTCTTATCGATTCTATGGCTTTTGATTTTGAAGAGCTTTATAAGCAACACGGAGAACTATATAAGAGGAGTTTGTATGAAAAAAAAGGGCATAGAAATGGAGCTTAAATCAGCAAGAGAGAAGCTTGGATTAACCCAGACTGAAATGGCTAAACAAATGGGGGTTCCATTCAGAACATTGCAGGACTGGGAAGGATTAAAAAGACATCCTAAGCCAATGACTCGGAAAGGTATTCGAGGCATATTAAAGGAGCTACTTGATGAATAGATTTGAACTTGCAGGAAATTTAACGCGGGACGCAGAACTGAAATATACTAATTCAGGACTTCCAGTATGTACTTTTTCCATCGCGGAAAACTACAAAAAGAAGGCAGGAGAAAACTATGAGGACGCCGTTTCATATTATGACTTGGTGCTATTCGGGAAACGTGGTGAAAGCTTGAACCAATATTTATTGAAGGGAACGCCGACAGTAGTATTCGGGCGAATGCAACAGGACAGATGGGAAAACGAGGGAGCTAAAAAGAGCAAGATAAAGCTTGTAGTTGAGGACGTTAAACTAATGGGAAGCGGGAAGCAGAATAATCAGGGAGTACAATCGGCTCACGTTCAGACAGGTTTTGCAGAGATAGACGAAGCTGAGAATCTTTTTTAAATAATGGGAGGTTAAGATGTATAGGGCAGACTTTGAAAATCTTACAGAATGGAGAGCTGTGAAGTATAAGAATCTGGAATGGCCATACGAAGTTAGTAAGTATGGTGAAGTCCGAAATTCAAAAGGGAAAATTTTGAAGCCATATTTAAGAGGTCAACGGAAAGGGGTTTATCCGTGTATCCATTTATGCAAGAATGGGATTCGGGTAGCTGTGGATGTGCATCGACTTGTTGCTATTCATTTTATACCGAACACAAAAAATAAACGTGAAGTGAATCATTTGGATTGTAATCATCTTAATGCTTCAGCAATAAATCTTGAATGGACTTCCAGATCTGAAAACGAAAAGCATAAGGCTTTCATGAACGCTCACTTGGAATTTCTTAAAGTGGCGAGCGCGTGAATTTAAAATTGTTTCCGTTCGAGAAAATAAAGTATAGCGGAGAAAAATATTCAGTAATTTATGCCGACCCGCCTTGGCGATATGATTATGTGGGGAAGAATTTTGACAAGCAATTCACGAAACATAAATCAGGGTGGAAACCTGTAGTTTCTGCGGAAGACCATTATAATGTATTATCTAATATAGAGATTGCCGCGTTACCAATTCTTGATATCTGTAAAGAAGATTGCTTGTGTTATATGTGGATTCCAGCACCTATTTTGCCATACGGAATAAAAGTTATGGAAGCGTGGGGCTTTGAATATAAAACGAAAGCTTTCACATGGTATAAACAAAAGACAAATCCGGGCTTTTATACAATGAGTCAAGTTGAGGATTGTTATGTTGGAAAAAGAAAGGGCGGTAAAATTCCAAGACCGAAAGGGGCTACAAATATCAGGCAATTTTATTCAGAAATGAGAACAGCACATAGCAAGAAGCCTGATGAATTTAGAGAGCGAATTAAATTGATGTTTCCAGAACAAAACAAGATTGAATTATTTGCGCGCACCTTTTATGAAGGGTGGGATGTCGCAGGAATTGAACTTGATGGAGTTGATATTCGGGAAGCTTTAATAAATATAAAAAGGGGTATAGATGCTTAGGATTTATGGGGCAAAAGAAGATTTGGAACAGATTGAGGCTCATGCAAAAAGTATTCATCTTTCAACATCCGCTTTTGTTCGTAAGACTGTAATGGCTGAGATTTCAAGACATCCGACAAAAGAAACCTTAGAAGAACAGGTTGCAAGAATAGTAAAAAAGATTCTATCAGAAGATGGAATAATAAATAATCAGGAGAGCAACACATGAAAAAATTGATGATGATGCTAATAATGATATTATTAGTAATTGGTTTATTTGCCAACGGACAGCAGGATAATGGTCCACTTATACTCGGAGTAGATAAAGGCGACCATGAGGTGATGTATGACATGGAAGGTAATTACCTTGGTAAAGAATCTGGAGTCTGGTGGTGGAAAGATATTGTGCTTAAAGATTATCCAGAAGAAGTAATTGTACGAGGCTATTCAGCAGATAATTCTACAATTAAAATTGATGTTGATATAGCAGGGGGAGATCCACCGGATGTTTATTTTGATTATATTGGAAGAACTAATAAATATGCCAATTCAAAATTTGCAGTACCGATTGACCTTGGCGATGAAGCGGATGCTTTTATTCCTTCTTATTTAGATTTGCTTACAAAAGATGGAACACTATACGGCCTACCTGAAACTGCATGGTCGGCAGTTATGATTGTAAATAAACCTTTACTTGAGGAAGCTGGCGCAGGATATCTTCTTCCTGCCGATAATGACCCAAATCGTTCATGGACGGTAGATGCATTTATTAAAGCAACTAAAATGGTTCAGAAACATTTCGGTGAAGGATATTACGGATATGTATTATTTGCTTCAACTACTGGAGGCGATTATTGGAGTTCATTCGGATGGCTTGCAGGGCATGGAGCGAAGCTTTATGAGAATGGACAGATTGTATTAGATAGACCTGAAGGAATCCGCGCTTTAAAGTTTATGAAAAATATGCAGGATTCAGGAATCGCAATGAAAGGAGCGGCGGGATTATCATACGCAGAGAATTTAAATGCTATTATGAATAATAACGTTGTTGCTATGGGGGGAACTCCTGACCATGCTTTAAAGCCAACAGAACTTGCCGATGGATCTGGATCTGTTCAATGCGTAATAATGGAATACCCACATATTGAAGGGATAGATTCTGTGCCAATTTCAGTAGGGCCAGATGCAGGGATGATATTTAAGACAGGGAATAAAGATCGTGAAGCTCGATCATTGGCATTGTTAAAATATATTACAAGTGAAAAATTCCAGACATATCAGGCTGTATATAGAGATCGATTTGCATCGTTAAAAGGAATTCCAAAAGAAGGGAATGAATCACCTACATGGATTTTAGCAAATGAAATGATTGCAAAGAATGGGATATTTGACATGGGTACTGGACTTGAAAAATATGCAGAGGTCAGGGAGCTTTATCCTCCTGTTTTGCAGGCTATATTTTCAGGAGAACTTTCAGTTGAGGACGCTGTAGCACGATTCGCCAAAGAGGGTGGAGAAATTTTAGAATAAGTTTATGCCCCGACTATTCGGGGCTATTTAGAAGGGGGAAACAATGAAAGTAATCGCAATGATAAATGGAGATAAAGCTTTAATCGAAGCAACAAGGGATGATTTTGAAGTTGGGGCAGAATTGAAGATTCATATTATGTATGAACAGGCGAAGTATATTCTGGATAATCTGAAAAAAATAAAAACGGTGATTGAGGGTCTGGAAAATGTAATTAAAAATTTAACTATAATTAAACCGTTTACCGCACCAGAAGTAAAAGCCAAAGAGGAATAATGAAAAGAAATTATTCAGGATACATTTTTATA
>Ga0075122_10001832_pt1 | contig 14599 bp, 17 predicted proteins | sample AntAceMetag02UKB_FD_69790 | JGI IMG/M metagenome (GOLD analysis project Ga0075122, IMG submission 69790) | Saline lake microbial communities from Ace Lake, Antarctica - Antarctic Ace Lake Metagenome 02UKB | ecosystem: Environmental > Aquatic > Non-marine Saline and Alkaline > Saline | place... | reverse complement strand
CAATCAAACTAGGTTATGCAGACGCAGTCATAAAAAAAGAAAATGGTAAATTAACAGTTGACAAAGAAAGCAAGGGTACGCCTGTTAGATATGTAACTTTTGTAGACGCACCAGGACATGAGATGCTTATGGCCACAATGTTGTCTGGAGCAGCAATTATGGACGCAGCAATTCTTGTTATCTCAGCAGAAGAAGGAATCAAACCCCAAACCCAAGAACACCTCGTGGCCCTAAAAGCAAAAAAAATAAAGAACATTATAATTGTGCAGAATAAAATCGACCTGGTTTCAAAAGAACAAGCAATGGAAAATCACAAAAAAATAAAACAATTTGTAAAAGGAACAATTGCAGAGAACGCACCAATAATCCCAGTTTCTGCTCAACAGAACATAAATGTAGAAATAGTATTGCAAGAAATTCTGAATGTAAAAATAGATAAGAAAAATGAAACAAAAGAACCAATATTTTTTATAGCAAGAAGTTTTGATGTTAACAAACCAGGAACCGATTTGAAAGATTTACATGGTGGGGTCTTGGGGGGGAGTTTAAAGCAAGGAACTCTCAAAATCGGAGACACAATTGAAATCAAGCCAGGTTATACTTACAAAAAACAAAATCAATTTTATTATCAAACTGTAAAAACAAAAATTATCTCAATGCAAAAAGGAGCATATAAACTAGACAAAGCAACACCTGGTGGGAGTTTGGCAATAGAGACAGATTTAGACCCAGCATTAACAAAGGCAGATTCTTTATCAGGCTGTGTTGCATCTCTCGAGGGCAAATTACCAGAAATAACAGAAACAATTAAAATGAAGTATAATCTTTTCAAAGAAGTTTTTGGAACAGGGAAACATGAACCAGTTCAGGAAATAAAGACAATGGAACCCTTGATGTTAAGTGTTAATACTTCAACAACAGTAGGTATTGTAAAAAAAGTCACACCAAATAAAGAAGTCGAACTTTCTTTAAAAATTCCTACCGTCCCATTAGAAGGTGAGTCAATTGGGATTGCAAGAAATTTTAGTAATCACTGGCGTTTAATTGGGTTTGGTGAGGTTGCTTAACTTTATTTCTCTTTGGGATTGGATTTTAGTGCAACGTTCCGAAGGGCTGGCGAAGAGTAAAATTTTAATTGTTAATTATAGATAATTGCCAAAGGCACTATTTTTAGGGCGGGCATAAAAATAAGGCACACTTTCGCAAATTAATTAAATAACAAAAACTTTAAAGAACTATGAAAATCTCAGGACAATTAGAAGGATTAAGTAGGGAGGAAAGGCAAGAGAAACTGCAAAAAATGTTAGATGCAACAGACTGGGAAGCTCACGGGAGAAGGGTTCTTTGGGGACTTAATGTCCCAAGATGTCTTTGCGGACCTTGCTATAGAACCTGGTTGGAGTGGGGCAAAGAATTATACAAAGATAATCCTGAAAGATATGAAGAGATCGTTGAAAGGGAAAATCGTTCTCGTGAGCAAAGAGAATCTTCTAGAAAATTGGCCAAAGAAAAGTATGCTCAAGCTTTTTCTTAGAAAGTGTGCCGGAGGGGGGATTTGGGGGTTTCAAGATAACGCCTCTAGAAATTTTATATATACTAGAAATTATTCTTTCTTTTCTTCAGAACCCTCTTCTGCAGGCGTCTCTTCCTTTTTTGTCAGATCACCAAACTTCTTTTTACCTTCTTTTACAACTATAGTATTAATCTGAGAAGTTGAGGCAGAAATTTCATTTCCCCTGACTGTTTTTCGCAATCTCAATCCCTTCTTTTTTGCATGCATTGCAATTCCCTTTGTTAATAAAACTCTTTCTAATCTAGGTCCTTTGACTTCTGGAAGTCCTGGGAAACCCGCAGTGTCTGATGTTCCTGTTATTTTTAAGGTGTATCCATCTAAATCCGGAGAAATCAAATTACCAGAAATTTCAGTATTAATTACTTGCCCAACTAATTCTTCGTTGTCTGTTTCGAATTTTGCTGTTTTTCCTTTATCAGATACATTTATCTTGAAAGCCATAAGTCTTAGTTGAAATTTTGGTTTATAAAGTTAGTGGTAAGATTTTTGGAATGTTACCCCCTCTTTGTTTTGACCTATGACCTCCTTGCCATTCTCAAATTCTTTTGGCTTCTTCTAGGAGCTCTTCAAGGTGTTCAGGTTTCTGAAGGAAGATAATTTTCCTTCTTTCCTTGTCAAGTTTTTCTGCTAGCTCGTATCTTCCTTGGTCAAGTGCCCTAAAGGCAGCCATTGTTACTTGGTGTAGTTCATAGCCCATGTTGTATTGATTGTATTGACTCATTTTTTCCTCCTGTTAGTTTAGTTTTTTTTGTTTTACATTTTCTCTGCTTTTATTCTCCGAGTCTTTTGTAAAATCTTTCCGCAGCCTTGTAGCAGTTAGTCGCGAGTCTCATCTCTTTTGGATCCTGGGATTCTCCGTAGAGTGATTCTCTTATGATTCCCGTCGCTCGCATTATGTCTGCTTTTCCTATTGCGCTGGGTGTTTCTCTAACTAGTTTTGCCAAGGTTTTTGTTAAGTTTGTCTCCATTTTGTTTTTCCTCCATGTTTAGTTAATAGAAAATGCAATTTTAGGTATAATAAGTTCTGTTGGGGGAGAGTCTACAACAAGACTTTATGTAGGGATTTTTGTTGAATAAGTTAAGATGATAGAAAAAACACTAGCAATAATAAAACCGGATGGAGTAAAGAGAAAGCTCATCGGAGAATGTATAAAAAGAATAGAAAAAGCAGGAGCTGAAATCTTGGGAATAAAAATGCAAAGGCTCACGCTGAATAAGGCAAAAGAACTTTATGGAGCTATAGAAAATAAACATCCTAGAATCTACAAAGCACTTTTAAACTACATGACTGAAGGCCCGATCTGTACAATAACTCTAAGGGGAGAAAACATACCAGAAAAAATAAGAAAACTTGCAGGACCTACAGACCCAAAACAAGCTCCGGGTGGAACAATAAGAGGAGACTTCGCAAGAGGAGACATGAAAAAACTTTACAAACAGGGAAAAGTAGCGAGAAACATAATACACACTTCTGAAAATGCAAAAGAAGCAAGAAGAGAAATGAGAATACTCACTGAAGAGCGCCAGGGGAGGGCGACAAACCACCTCGGAGAAAAGGGAGGGAGAAACTGAAAATGGGATACTGTAAAAGTGGGGCGGATGCTGCAAAAGAACAATGGATACACGAAAGTAACCTCAGATGTGACTTCAATCGCTTGCTTTTGGATACAGAGGATATTGAAAGAAGGGCATATTGGGGAAGCTTGAAATCTGCTCGGAAAAGCTGGGCCTTGAATTTTAGACTAATGAAAACAGATGGTACCAAAACGTGGGTAGTAAAGGGAAATTATCTTTCTCATGACGAAGAATATCTTGTTAGCGACACAAAGGAAGATTTTTATGTAAGTGAGAGAATGAGAAAAACAGACCATCAAACAGAAGCAATAAAATATCTTAACAGAATGATTTCTCACGAAGGATTGTTGATTGAAACCACAAGAAGAAAAATCAGGGCAGAACTGGCAGATCTTTGTGCCTCAAACGAAGCAAGATATTCTAGGAGTGACAGACACGAGTTTAGGATCGGTACATAGTAAGATATCAGAAACCTTCAATTTTTTATTATAGCCTCCAAAAGTGCCTAACCTAAAAACCTTCTTCACATCAAAATACATTTTCATTAATTCTAGATCTACTGCCGCTCCGGGGCTATTAGACCTTGTTCCAACCACAATTCTTTTATTTTTAAATTCTAAAACTATTAACTTGTTTTTCTCATATTTTTTATAGGAAATTTTACTCTTTTTGAGCGTATCCTCAATAAAATGTTCCCAGCTTTCTTCAAAAAGAAAACCATAACTCTTTTTTTGCATATCAAAATTAACATAAATCAGTTTATAAATTTATGCGGAAGGATAACTTCTATTGCGTGGTCTACTCTCTCGACGAAAAGATAAATAGATAATTTTCTTTTTTAGAACTCTCGGGTACATACAAGACAAGTCAATTCGGGTTTAAAAAGTTTGTTGTGTTACTCTTTCGTAGAAATAACAACCCAAAGATTTAAAAAAGATTTTAGCGAAAAGATGTGAGGCAATGGAATGAATTCAAAGCTGAAAACCAATTTTAAAAATTTACAAAGATTTCTCTCGCCTTTTGTTTTTGCATTTATTGTTTTGAAAGGGGGTGTGAGAATATGGAAATCGAAATAGAGCGTATACGAAAATTTATGCAACTTGTTGAAACACGAAAAGATTTTGAAGTTAGATGTAACTTGGTTTGTAGTTATGTGCAAGATTATCATGATGCTGGTATAAAGCTTGGCAAATTGGAAGCATCTAGAAGATCCGATACGGATGATTATGAAGGGCCTCTTAATCTTGGGGTTTCTTATTATTGAAGATGAATGAACTAGAAAAGAACTTTTTCTTTTTGAGCAGGCCAAGGCATTATCAGTTTAGTGGATTTTGTGAATATAATGTGTGTTCATCAGAGAATATAGAACAAGCTCTTTTGAGAAGAGATCTTGAAATGGCCTCTAACGGCAAAGATATCAAAGAAATTTTAATTGGATATACCGAACCAGTTACTAGGGGAGTTACAACATTAGAAGGAAAAACCGCATGGTATGTAGATCATTATGTAGAGAATTATCCTGATTCTCTTTTGTTTAGATCTCCTACAAAATATAATTCCTATCAAGATGATTTTGCCTTTGTAAATCGTTTGAAGTCTTTTTTAAAAGCTCCTGAAAATTCAAATGTCCTAGTTTGTTATTTGGACCACTATAATCTTAAATTCCCAGATTATTTTGAGAAGATGCTAAAAGGTGAATTTGGATTCAATCTTGGAGAATTTAAAGACGAAGAAGTACCAACTGGAGAGGTAAATAGGATTGGATATACACATGCGAAGGTTAGTGATAAAACAAATTCCGTTTATGCTACTCCATTTGGCGCAAAAGGAAAAAGGCATGTTGGGGAGATAGTTGAACATTTTGAAGAAGGTGATAGTTGGGGAGGTCGTGCAGGTCGTGACAAAAGATGGAGCAGTCTTAAGTTAGATACTGATTAACAAAACAATATTTTTTTTCCAAAATTTCCGAAACCGTTTCTGTAGTATCCTTTTACCTAAAAATGTGTTGTAGATATGCCCCCAACAATACTTTATGTAGTATTTTTGGATAATTTGTTTAATGGAAATCAAACTTGAACAGATGAAAGGGGGTGAAGAAAGATGAAAACTAAAGAAATGGAGAATTTTTTTGAAATCTATCCTGTGAACTTTGATAAACGAGATTTTGATGAAGTAAGAAGATCTGAAGAACAGAGAATTTTAGCAGAAAAAAACCAAGTACTCGATCAGAAATATTCTCAAAAATATGGGGTCCTCGATGAATTTTGTCAAAAATTGAGCGAAGGGGAAGAGTCTGAGGTAAGGAAAATAGTGGAAATTTCCAAAGCTAAGGAAGGACAGAGGGCAAATCAGGAAGCAAGGGTTGAAGCGAAACTGCTTCTTAATAGGAAAGGATTAGAAGATGTTTTAAGAATGGTTGATTCTACAGAAGTAACCCCCATTCAGATATCTAGAGACATATCCTATTATGGCGAGATGATACCCATGTCCTTAGGATCAGGAGAAGAACATTGGATGGGGTCTCAATTCTACTCTTTTTTCGAACAGGCCCAAGAGTTTATGATTGGAGACCAGAAGTTTAGACTCGCGGTTATGGGAGACATCTATATTCAAAAAGATATACCCCTGTTGAGAGTCAATAGAATTATAGGATCCCACCCCTTAGAAAGAAGAGATAGGGGATGGTATAGGCACAAAGGAATTTATAATGGCCACGAGCAACTTGACTTCGGATTAAAAACACAAGTAGAAGCAAATGATTTCTGTTACGCAGAGAATTCAGGGACCAGACTGGAAAACTTTGATCTACAGGACAATGATCCAAATAAGTTAATCACAGAACAAGTTGCAGGAATCATAAGATTCATAAATGCGCCTCTGGGAAAGGTTCCTAGCGTAAAATCGAAAGAGTCTCTAGTAAGATATGATGGAACGACAGGGGAGCCGGTGCTAGTTCCTCGAGATTACTTAAAAAAGAAGGATTGAATAGCCTTGCAGTAGCAATCCCCACAACAACTCCAAAAACCTTAAATAGCCACGGCCCTTTCCAAAGATATGAACTTTGAAGCTATCCGCGAAACTCTGAAAAAAGTAGGATTAGGCCATAATGAATCCAAGATTTACCTAACTCTCCTTAAACTTGGGCCAAGCATGGCTGGGAAAATTGCAAAAGAATCTAATGTCGATAGGAGTGCCTGCTATGATTCTCTTAAAGCCTTGGTGAAAAAGGGACTTGCGAGTTATGCAATTGAGGCAAATCGTAAAAAGTTTGCTGCCGCTAATCCTGAAAAGCTGAATGATTACCTTAACGAAAAGAAAAATCTTGTTTCAGAAATTATTCCTGAAATGAAGGAGATGTTTAACAGAACCGAGGAGAAATCACAGGTTAATATGTTTAAGGGGCTGAAAGGAATGAAAACTGTTTTTGAAGACATCCTTAAAAATGCGAAGGGAGAAAATCTGGTTATTGATTCCTCGGGGAAGTTTACAGAAAAGATGCCCTATTACTTCCCCCACTTCAAAAAGGGACTTGAGCAGAATAAAATTAAAGTTAGGCATATTGTTAGAAAGGGTAAGGAAAATACGCTACACCCAAGCACAACAACAGAAATGAGGTCTTTCCCAAAAATTGTTGGAGAACAAAAAATTACAACAAATATCTATGGGGATAAGGTTGCTTTGATACTTTGGTCCGATGTTCCTGAGGCAGTTATAATAAAAGATAAATCTGCAGCAGAGGCATATAGAAGCTATTTTGAAATTCTTTGGAAATCTGCAAAGAAGTGATTGAGCAAGTTTTATAAACATAAAAATGTTAAAGAGAATATGAAAAAAGAGGGGAGGATTTTTTTGACTTTTGTATTGGCGTTTGTGTCTCTGGTTTTTTTTACAAGCAGTGTAGTTGCTTATGATGAATATGTAAATGCCACAAACATCTCGATTAGAGAAACTTACCAACCTTATGACTTATTTTCTGGAACTTTTTATTTAACACTAAGAGACATTGAAGCAGATGCAAAAATTACTACAAATCTTGGCCAAGAGATCTCGCTTCGGGAATTCTTAGAAGATAATGGTCTTCAATTGTCTTGTGAGTCTTTTGATTGTTTAGACATGTATGAAAGTAGTGGCTCTGGACAAACAACAAAAACAATATCTGTGTCCTCAAGCCCTCGGGAAGTTGGTTTGGAATTAACAGGAAATGGCGTCTCTGTTTCTGATATTGATTTTGATTTTGTTTCTGATTTTGGAAAAGGAAATTCAATCCCATTAAAAATTGATTTTTTTGATGAATATAATTGGGAATATGATGAATTCTCTGACGATTTCTCGAGGAGAGAAACATGGGGGTGTTTTGTAAATAGTTCTGCGAGCTATAATAAATTCATAAGTGCCTCTACAAGATACTGTGAAAAGGTCTCTTTACTAGAATCAAACAAATTCTTATTAGGGGCAGATTTTATAGGAACAGACAACAAGGATTTAATCATGACCTTATTTGACAGCAACTTTCTTGAAATTGAGAATTGCAATTTTTCTTCAAGCTCTGCAGATAAATATTGCATTATTGAGACAGATACTCTTCAACAGTCTGGAGATTACTATGCTTGTATTAATGCAGAATCCATTGCAGATTCTGACCAAACAGCCTATAAATTAGCATATGAGAACACCGGAACAAAATGTGGGTGGTATGGCAATCCATTTTCTCAGAACTCAACTGGTGATTATGGAATTTATGTCAAGCTTCCAAAATATGATGAACTTATAGGTTCTTATAATTTTTCAAGCACAATAAAAACTGCTATTTCCAATAGTGCAAATACCTACTTATTAAAAAGATATGGTGGGACTTGCGAAGGGGGGTGTGTCTTGCCAATCAAATTTTCAGGTGTAAACCAAGAACTAATATTAAATAATCTAGAAATTGATTACAGCCAGTCATCAGGTGCAAGCAGTTCAGATAAGTTCTATGAGGTTACAAAAGAAAAAACAAGAGCTAATTTTTCAGGTAATGTGGACATCTCAAAGTCAGGATTCAAAGTTGCGACAGAAAAAAGCAAGATTGTTAAATTTTATCTTGAGAACGGAATTGATGAATTATTATTTGAAACACTTGTTAGAATAAAACTGGCACCAATAATTTATACACTTTATCCTTCTAAGGCACCGGCTGGTGTGGATGTTCTTTTTTATCTGGACTTTGGTTCAAGTAAGAATATAAGTTCTGTTTATTGGGATTTTGGAGACAGCACAACAGACACGACGACAGGGAAAAAAGTAGTTCATAAGTATGACAATATTTCTAGGTATGACATCAATGTAAAGGTAACAGATATAAACGGAAGTTATTCTGAGAAAAATTTTACAATTATTACTGAATCGCCAAAAAATATTGTGAATTCTACACTTAGTCTGAAAAGAGGTTTTGTTAATAGTGCTTCTCAACAATTAAATGCTCTTCTTGGATGGAAGAAAGTGATTGCTACTGACAAGGTGGGGGTCTCCCAATATGTTACTGATTTAAACAAAATTGAATCAAACATAAGAAAAGCTGTAAGTGACTCTGATTATTTGAAGGTTGCCTCTGACTTGTATGGTTTAGTCGTGCCAAGAGCTGTTTATGTTTCAGAAAGTGTAGTTGAACCTTTAATTGCAAATTCTGCTGATATTCTTCCCGAGGCTGTGGAGGGCGTGGTTGGGGGCGGGGAGGGGGATTTATCTGATTATAAACAACCAATAATAAACTGGCAAATAGAAAATATCATTGCAACAAAAATAAAGGAAACTGTCTCTATAGAAAAAGACGACGGAGAAACAGAAGATCTCTTTACCTATTATAGACTTAGTATTAAATCAAATTCAAATAAAGACACCTATTTTGTTATTCAAAAACCAGAAGCAAGTTTGAATTTCAAGACAAGTGAGAATGTTAGAGAATCCGGAGCTAATTCTGTAATTATATTAAAACCAGAAGAAACCAAAGAACTAGAATTTTATGTTTCTGGAAGCGAAGACCTTATTATGTTTGTGTCTCCAAAATTAAGTTATATAACTATAACAGAACCTGTTGGACCTTGTAACTATAATAAACAATGTGAGAAATCACTTGACGAAACTTGGAAAAATTGTCGAAGTGATTGCAAACCAGTCGGGTTGTTTTTATTATGGTTAGTTATCCTATTACTTGTTTTTTTGATTGTCTACACCCTGCTTCAACAATGGTATAAAAGAAAGTATGAAGAATATTTATTTCATGATAGGACACAATTGTATAATCTTGTGATGTTTATTAATAATGCAAAAACTGGGATGTCTTATGAGGATATAGAAAAGAAATTGACTGAGAAGGGATGGTCTGGAGAACAGATTAATTATACAATGAAAAAAGCACAGGGAAAAAGAACTGGAATGTTTGAGATTATTCCTGTTGATTGGGTTGTTTCTAGAATAAATCAGAAAAAAGCGCAAAAGAAAAAATATCCTGCCCCGACAAATTACCAACAAATCGGAAGGAGAAATATTGCTACTCCCTTTGGACAAAAAAATAAACCAAACTTTAATAAAAGGTTCTAATTTAGATTTTAAATGGTGATAAAAATTTTGAGGAATTTTGGAAAGAGAATTTTTGGAAACCTATTTAGAAAGAGAAAAGAAATAAAGCTTGGACTTTACGGACCTCCAAATGCTGGGAAGACAAGTTTAGCAAATAAGGTTTGTCAGGATTGGGTGGGGGAAGATTTGGGTAGTGTTTCAAAAGTTCCGCATGAGACAAGACATATTCAATTTAAAGAAAAAGTGTATATAGAAAAAGATGGAAAGAAAATTGAATTCAAACTTGTTGACACTCCAGGAATTGCTACAAAGATTGATTTTGAAGATTTTTTGAAATTTGGACTTAAGAAAAAGATAGCACAAAAAAGAGCAAAAGAGGCAACACAAGGAATTATTGATGCTATAAAATGGCTTGATGATATGGACGTTGTCGTCGTTGTCTTGGATGCTACAATCAACCCGTTTTCACAAGTGAACATCACAATTATTGGAAATTTGGCTGCTAGAAAGATTCCAGTGCTAGTAGTTGCAAATAAGATAGATTTAAAAAAATCAGATGTTAAGAAAATACAGGGTGCTTTCCCAGAATACCCGGTTGTTGGGATTTCAGCAAAGACAGGAAAGGGAATTGAGGACTTTTATGAGTCCCTGTTTAAGTTAGTAAAAAAGAGGTAAGATGAAGAAAAAAAAGAGTGTGAAGAAAAAGAAAATTGATTTTAGGAAAGACTTGACAATACATTTTATGCCGTATTCTGAGATTGCGCATGAAGATGCTATCGGGAGAATCAAGAAAATTATGGGGCTAGTTTTGGAAAATAGGATTATAATTTTGCAAGGAAGACTTAAACCAGAAGAAGAAACAAAACTTATTGAGAATACCATGACTTTGATTGGAAATATAAAAGGATTTCAAGGTGTTGAGATTGCAGGGCTTTCTGGAGACACAGAGAAAACTTTGTTTGACAAAGTTCGACACAATATTGCGAGGATTTTGATTGGGGAGCAGGACGCTGTTACCATAATTGGTCCTGCGACAATTGTTAAAGAGATAAAAAGAGACCCAAAGAAGATTGAGTTGATGTTAAAGAGAAGGTAAGTTTTATAAAGAAGTTTTTCTTGAATTTCATATGAAAAAGGGTTTGATTTTATTTGCAGTGTTTATATTTAGCTTTGTTCTTGTTTCTGCACAACTTCCAACCAATCTCCAGAGCGGATTAGTTTCATACTGGAATTTTGATGAGACAAATAATGGTAATACTGCGACCGACTCTATTGGAAACAATGGTGGTTCAATAAATGGTGCTTCTAGGGTTGATGAAGATATTTCTGGCAGGGCTCTCTCCTTTGATGGCAATGGAGATTATATTCAAATACCTAATGATGCAAGTTTACAAACTGATTCATTTACAATTAATCTCTGGGTAAAATCAAATGAGGCCTCTGCAGGCAACCCTGATGACACTGACAGTAATGCTACAACATACAATGGAATTATTGGCAAACATCGGTGCAATGTGGATAGTAATTCATTTGTAATCATTCAAAGGGGAAGTGAAATAATCGTTCAAGTTTATAATATCAATGGAATTATTGAAGAGGGGAATTCATACTGGTACACTCTTAAAACTCCTTCAAGTGGCATATACAATCAATGGGGCATGCTTACTTTGACTATTCAAAAGAATGGAAAGGCTTCAATGTATCTCAATGGAGCATTAGTTGATTCAGCAAGTATTGGAAACTTTAATGGGGATAGAAATAATAATCACTTGTTAATTGGGGCAGGCCAGTATGGGAATGCAAACAATGATCCAGACAACCCTTACTGTGCTAATATTTTTGGAGACACAGATGGTCCAGTCCAATTCTGGAATGGTCTTATTGATGAGGTAGGATACTGGGACAAGGCCCTTACAGGGAATGAGATAAATGAAATTTATGAGTTCTACACCACTCCACCAACCCCTATCGAAACTCTTAACACAACATATTGGGCAAACTTGATAGATGCAAATGAAATTTTAACAACAGCAGATTCAGGAGATACTGTCTTAATGGTGGTGGGCGGTGATAATCTTTTAGGCAAAAGTATAGACTATACAATTGAAGAATTTGGAGATGGGGCGGTTTGGTGGAATCCTTTAACATGGTTCAATTTAGTAAAGACATGGTCAGAATCTGGAGTAATTTCAGGGGCCAGTGTCGAACCAGTCACAATCCAAGTAACAGGGGGGATACTAAGATTCAAAGCAAAAGTGGTTTCAACTTCTGTAACCAGTTCTTCAAGTAATTTAACAATTAGAACCACTCAAAATAGTGCTCCTGTTGCAAATATCACTTCCCCAACAAGTATTCAAAGATATTCAATAGGCACACCAATTTGGTTTAATCACACAAGTTATGATGTTGATGATTTGTTAAATATCACATGGGATTTTGGAGATGAACAAATGGCTAACACTGCATTGAATTATTCATTAACATTGACTCCAAATTCTGGAAATGTGCAGCACACATATGGGGTTGGTGGAAAACCTTACAGTGTAAAACTAACTGCAAAAGAAATGACTCGAGTAGGCAAAGATACATCGATATTAAAAATACAAGTTTTCCAACCTGGTGTAAATGTTTTTCCAATAATAGTTTCTCCAGAAAATGGGGCTGCAAGTGGGGATGGGTGGATTAAGTTTAATGCTTCTGCTAGTTTTGTAGCTAATTGTTCTATAGACATGACACCATATAATTTTACAGCAGGAGATTTAAAATGTGTCTATCTCCATGCTCCTTATAATCCTACTGAAGACACACAAGGATATACTTTAGATTTTAACTGGACAATTCCAGATTCAGAACAGATTATTTACAGAAATGAATCAATTTTTAGTTATCGGTTTATGTCAACAGGACAACATAAAGTAACATTAGAATTAACATACGAGGATTAATGAAAAAAAGAGGGATTTGTCTATTCGGAATTGTGCTGATATTGGCTAGCTTTGCTTATTTTGTTTCTGCAGGAAGTTATACAAGTTCTACAGAGGTTACTATTTCAACAGAGGGGGTAAGTTGCGTTCGTTCGCCTACAACAGCATCTTGGGAAGATTCAGTGGGACAAAAAACAATTGTTTTTTCTGAGACAATGATAGATGGAGATTGTCTATTACATGCCTCAGAAACTGTAGATGCTTGTTGTCCAACTGGTATGACTTGCAATGAAACTACGGAGGGGGTGGGGGTTTGTATTGTCTTAGAAGAAGAAATTAGTTATTGTGCACAATTTGAAACTCAATCTGAATGTGATCCTGCTTCAACTGGAATAAGCAATTCTGAAGTTGAATTTATTGTCGACAAACCACACTTTTGTGGAAGCATCTATTGGATAAATCCTTCTGGAAAAACTTGCCAGAACATAACACGATGTAGGTGTGAATGGGAATCAAATGAATGTAAACCAAAGTATATAAAAGAAACAAATTGCGAGGATGGGGACAGTAGTGGGGGCGGGACTAAGAAATGTTCGTGGTCTACTACAATTGACAATCAATGTGAAGACTCAGGAAACTATATTGTAAATTATACTGCGTCTGGAAGTGCTAAAACTGCAGGAGACCCTGATTGCAAAGACAATGTAAGACTATACCCTTGTTCATCAAGTGTTAAGCTACCTTTTTTCACATGGTTTAATTTTTTCTCTGCTATGATTTGTATTGGTGTTGTTTATTTCTTTTTGAAGAAGAATTAAAAATCAAAAACATTTATTAAGTTTAATTTACTCACATAATCATGCCACACCAATGTGTCCACTGCGGAAAAATATTAGAGAAAGCAAGTAAAGAAATTCTAGAGGGGTGTGGGAATTGTGGGGGTCATTTTTTCTTTTATATTCGTGATGAACAATTACCAAAGGTTCTTGAAAACAAAGAGACAATTATGCCTGAATTTAACCAAGTAGATAAAAAACAAGTTGAAGAAGATGTCAGAAGCATACTAAAAATTGAAGATGATGAAAAACCAGTTATTCTTGACCTTGAATCTGTCCGTGTTCTTGGAGCAGGAAAGTTTGAACTAGATTTAGTTTCATTAATGAATAGAAAGCCTATTGTGTTCAAATTGCAAGAAGGAAAATATATTATTGATATTGAATCTGGTTTGCCTGGGAAAGTAGAAGAATCTGAAAATAAAGAATAAAAATCACTCTGCCTTTGCCGCAACTGCGCACCCTACATTCTCATTATCATAGAAATCCTTACATCTAACATAATATGTTTTTCCTTTTGTCCAAGATGTAGTGTGTTCTACTGAGGAAGAACCAGTCATTGTTGTTGCATCTCCAGAATCCCAGACAAAGAAACATCCAGGCATTGTGTTTGTAAATTTACAAGTTGCTGGCTCGTTTGTCATTACCTTGAAACTTCCCTTATCATTATAGAGCCTAATTACTAGGGGCGGGGTGTTATCAATTCTTACTCTTAGTGTGTTCTTTTGTGTTGCGATATTCCCCACAGTATCTGAACAAACCACTTCAACTTCATAATCTTGTTCTTGTAAATTTGTTAATGTTTGGGTATGTGTTGAAGAGTTTGTATTTCCAAACAAAACCCAGGAACTTATTTGGGGCATTAGTCTCCACCTACATTCTGCCCTCCCTGACTCAGAACCTCCCGAGGTTTGGATAGTCAGTGTAGTGTTTTGTGTTGAAGGTCCTAATATTAAATCTCTGTTTAATGAGAATGAGCTGATTTCTAGTTGTGGAGAAGATTTTAAAGTATAAATTTTACTAGACTGGTCTGTGTTTCTCTTGTAGGTGTCGTCTTCTTTTCCTTCTAGGCCTGGCTGGTCTTTACATCTTATGTAAAAATTTGTCGTAGATTCCGGGACAGTGCTGTTTAATGTCAA
>Ga0075122_10001831_pt1 | contig 14602 bp, 19 predicted proteins | sample AntAceMetag02UKB_FD_69790 | JGI IMG/M metagenome (GOLD analysis project Ga0075122, IMG submission 69790) | Saline lake microbial communities from Ace Lake, Antarctica - Antarctic Ace Lake Metagenome 02UKB | ecosystem: Environmental > Aquatic > Non-marine Saline and Alkaline > Saline | place... | reverse complement strand
TGGTTGTTGTTTTTTTTATATGTCTTGCTGGAATGATCTTTATGGATTTTGTTTTGTTTTCTCTTGGAAAAATGAAGTTTCTTGGGAAATTAAAGAATATTAGTTATTTTAAAAAATGCTATGAAAAAGTAGATTGCACCGCCCAGAACATAATCCGCAGGAATTATTTCAAGACTTTTCTGTTTGCTAAATTGGCTAGAGGTATTTCTCCTCCTTTGATTGTTTATATTGGGAGAAAAAGTTCGGGTCTGAAAAAATTTCTCCTTTACAACATCCTCGTTAACGGTTTGCTTGTTCTTTTAGCAATGCTCATCGGTTGGGGAATAAGGAATGGTATTGAATTTTTAGTTGAGATATATGAAAACTTTTTTGAAATATCCGTAATCGCAACTCTGCTTGTTGTGTTCTTTTTCTCGGTTGACATTCTGATTAGAAAAAGATTTCAAAAAAGTTTGAGAAGAATTTTAATAGAACATGTGAAAGAAAATTAATTATTTATTGAATCTTTTTTTCCTGTAATATTCTTTTTTTGGATAACCATATTTTGTTAATTCCTCATTGACAAGTTCATCGGCCCTTTGTTGAAATTCGTTCCATCTTGAAGAATGTTTATAGATGATCTTCTCGAAAATTTCTTGGAGTTTTTGCACTTTTAAAAAAAGTTCTAAAAGTTTTGGATTTTTTACTTTGTATTCTCCAAGAAGCTGTTTAACAACTAGTTCAGAATCTACAATACAAGTCACTTCCTTTTTTGTTACCTTGCTTGCGAGCTCAAGTGCTTTGATTAATGCTTCATATTCTGCTACATTATTTGTTACTCTTTGTCCGACCATCTGACTGAATTTAATTAGAATTTGTTTGTCTTCTCGGACAATGACTCCAACAGCCCCTGGGCCGGGATTTCCTCTTGCACCTCCATCGGAATTTGTGTATATGATTTTTTAACCTCTTAGATTTAATACAAAAATAAAATCAGTTTAAATAATTGTTGGAGAATTTTGAAGGGGTGAAAATTAGACCATAAAATCTGCCGGCAAACTTCCTCTTTCTAAAAAACTCACTTTTACTAAAACCCCTTTTGAGAGTATTCTCTCCGGAACAATAAGGTCTGATTTGAGTCTTTGTTTTAAAACATACGCGGGACTTTCTTGCTGGGCCATCTCAATATCTGCTTCAGACAATCTTTGCAAAGAAAACCAATCGGGTAAAACAAATCTGCCGTCGTAACCTATAGAAGCCATTTTATTATATGTGTAAAACCTTGAAATCTTTCATGTCTTGGAATCTTTCTGGTTTAATTTCAACCTTTTTTATCATTGAATGTTTTGGTCCTTTTTCGCATATCTCTACCATTTTTTTAACAGCATCTACATCGCCTTCAAGAAAAACCTCTATCCTTCCATCTTCTAAATTTCTTGTGAAACCTTTTACGTTGAGTTTTTCAGCATTTTCCTTTATGAAACCTCTGAAAAAAACCTCTTGGACTGTCCCGGTTATGTAAAGCCTGACTGATTGTTTCATTTTCTATAAAAACAGGTAAATTGGGGGGTTTATTAAATTTGTGCCGGAGTATTGAAAACCCTTATAAATCCCGTACTTCTTGTCTAGTTATGGAAGAAAATCTAAAAGTTAGTAGTAAGACAATTGACGAGATTGACGAGGCGAGAGAGAAAGAGGATTTGAAAAAGCTTGAGGCGGTTTTTTTTATATCTGGAAGGTGGTTGAATATTTCTGAATTGATTTCTCTTAGTGATTTAAATCCTATAATTCTTAGAGAGCTTATTGAAACGCTTAAAAATAAATACGAGCGGGCAGACAGTGCCATTGAGATTGTCGAGAAAAACGGCTTGTGGAAGATGGACGTCAGTCAAGAATATGATGAGATAATAAATAAGTTGGCAACGGGGAGCGCAGAATTTACTAAAGCCGAGCAAGAAACTTTGGCGATAATTGCCTACAAACAACCAATGAAACAATCAGTGATCATTAAAATCAGAGGTAACAAAGCATACGACCATATCAAGAAATTCTCGGATCTTAATTTGATTCTCAAGAAGAGGGCAGGGCATACATATGAATTAAGTTTAAGTGAAGATTTTTATGATTATTTCTCCGTTCAGGAAAAAGGCGAGGGAAACAAACTTCCAGAAGAAATAATAAAAGATGCTGAAACTGGGACAGAAGAAGTCAGAGAAGATTCAGAAAAAAAAGAAGTTGATGAAATCAAAGATTCCAGTACCTCCAAAAAAAAATTTGAAGGTGATGAAATTAAAACCAACGAGGAAGGCTGATGGATTTTCTTACTACAATATATCTTTTTTATTCTTTTACAGCATTGTATTTTTTGATATTGTTTATGTTGATTTATTTCCAGAATAAAAATAGATTTGGAGAGACTTGGAAACCGGAAAAAATTTACAGTTTGGGCATGGTCGTTCCATGTTATAATTGTGAGGGTCACATTGAAAGCACTATCCGGAATCTTTTCAAGTCCGATTATTCCGGATTAAAACAAGTTGTTGCTGTCGATGATTCTTCATCAGACAATACTTTTAATATTCTAAAAAAACTTGAAAAAGAATTCAAAATATTAAAAGTTGTTCAAACCTCTAAAAATACCGGTTGTGCTGCTGGAGCAAAAAACTTTGGGTCTAAGTTCATAAAAACAGAACTTATCGGTTTTACAGATGATGATTCTTATCCGTCTCCCGATGCAATGTCACATATGATCGGCTATTTTGATGATGCAAAAACAGGGGCCGTAACCTCAAGAGTTTTAGCCAAAAATAAGCACGAATCTCTATTGGCCTTTTTACAAGCTGTTGAGTATAAAGTTATTGCTTTCACAAGAAAACTTTTGGGTTTTGTCGAGGCTATTTATGTAACAAATGGTCCTTTAAGCATATACCGGAAAAAAATCTTTGACGAGATTAAGGGTTTTGATGAAAAAAACTGGACTGAAGATATTGAAATAACTTGGCATTTTGTCTCAAAAGGTTATAAGGTCCATATGTCAATTCCTGCAAAAATTTATACTATTGTCCCCATAAAATTTAAAGATTGGTTCAAGCAGAGAATACGTTGGAATGTCGGCGGATTACAAACGATAAGAAAATATTTCAAAAGTGTTTTCAGGTGTGGTATGCTTGGAAAGTTTATCCTGCCCTACTTTACTTTTTCATGGATTCTTGGAATCACTGGCCTTTTTATTTTAGTTTATAGGGTTGTTAGAACAATTATAGTTAGATACTTGGCCACAAAGCTTTCAATAGAGGCGCAAACGGCCATTGCCTCTTTTAATGATATTAATCTCAATCCGAATGTTCTACTTTTATTTGGTGTGGCCTTGCTAGTGTTAAGTCTGAGCTTTACAACCCTCGCCCTTTTTTATTCAAAAGAAGAAGATTTTAAAAAGAGGAATTTCATCAAAGTACTGTTGTATATGTTAGTATATTTGTTGGTTTATCCAGCTATTTTGATTGCTTCGTTATACAATTATCTAAAAGGAAAACAATCTTGGTAAAATGTTAAAAAGTCAAAAACATGTTTTTTGGGAAGCGCTTTTGATAGCGATTGTTGTTTTCGTATTTGGTTTCTTAATGGGATTTGCTTTTGAATCAAACAGAATAGATAAACTTGAAAGTTATTACGCTTCATCAGAAATTTTTATGACAGATGGCTTAGCGTTTAGTAGTTTAGCAGATCTTGAAAAGGTTGATTGCGAAAAATTAGTCTCTTCTAATTTATTCTTCGCAGATAAGATTTATGAAGAAGCAAAATTGTTGGGAAAATATGAGGCAAGAGAATTGCTAAGCGAAGATTTGAAATTGGTTCACAAGAAATATGATTTGCTGAGAACGTTTTTATGGATGAATTCAATGAAGATCCAGGAAAATTGTCCTTCAGAAGATTATAATATCGTGGTCTATCTTTATGAGTATGAAACTGAGGATCTTGCAAAAAAAGCAACGCAACAAGTTTGGTCTAAAGTTCTTGGAGATCTAAAACAGGATGTTGGAAATCGGATTGTTTTAATCCCTTTGGCTGCTGATATAGAACTCGCTTCATTAGATTATCTTGTTTCTCAATTTGAAATTGAAGAATATCCTGCAGTTGTAATAAATGGCGTTCTTGTGGAAGGGGGGGTTGCAACAGTGGATGAATTAAAGGAATATCTTACTTAAAATGCCTGGAAAGCCGGAACTAAGTCTTGTTATTCCTACTTATAATGAAAAAGAGAACGTTCAAATTCTTGTCCAGAAAATTCAGAAAGAATTAAAAGCGAATGATATCCGAGGAGAGCTAATCTTTGTTGATGACCATTCCCCAGATGGAACAGGAAAAATATTGGATTCTCTAAAAAAAGAACAAAGTAACATCCTGGTTGTCCATAGAAAAGGAAAATTGGGCTTGTCCTCCGCAGTCTTAACCGGTTGGAAAGAAGCCAAAGGGGAAATTCTTGGAGTAATGGATGCTGATTTGAGCCACCCTTCAGAAAAAATAAAAGAGCTCTTTTGGAAAATAAAAAAAGGGGGGGCAGACTTTGCTATAGGAAGCCGTTATATTCCCCATGGAAAAATCATTGGCTGGGATATAAAAAGAAAGCTCATGTCAAAGTTAGCAACTCTTGCAGCTAGAGTGTACACAAAAGTAAAAGATCCCATGTCGGGGTTTTTTATGATAAAAAGTGAATGTATAAAAAATAAAAAGATAAACCCTAAAGGTTTTAAGATTCTTCTTGAAGTTCTTATCAAAGCAGATTACAAAACAGTGGAAGAAGTTCCTATAACTTTCGTCAACCGTACGAAAGGTAAGAGCAAAGCAAATCTAAAGGAAATTTTTTATTATCTGCAGAACCTTGTGGGATATTTATCTTACAAAGAATCGGTTATAAAAGAATTTTTTAAATTTGCGGTAGTCGGTGGAATTGGGACTATAATTAACCTGGTGGCCCTCTACCTGTTGACTGAAAATGCCGGGATGTACTATCTTTTATCTGCGACAATCTCTTTCTTCATAGCCATGAGCTTTAATTTTATCTTAAATAAAGTCTGGACATTTAAAGAGAGTCTTCAAATAAACGTTGGGGAAAAATATCTGCAATTCGGAATTGTTAGTATATCTGCGCTTGTAATTAATCTCCTCTTCCTATATCTCTTCACAGAATTTTTGGGAATACACTATATTGTCTCCCAAGCTTTAGCAATCGCAATTGCACTCATAATAAATTTTGTTGGTAATAAGAAATGGACATTTTCAAAAAAGATCATAAAAAATTAATTTTTACACTCCTCGGAATCCTTTTGATAGTTGTGATCTCCTTAGTCCTATATTCCAAACCATTATTCTCAAACAAACCCCTCGGGTTGGATGCCTTGGGTCATGTGAGCAAAATTTCTTATTTAAAAGAATTCGGCCTTAGCACACAATGGGATATGGCTTGGTATAATGGAGCGCCTTTTTTAGAGTATTATTCTCCACTATATTATTATGCGGGATATTTTTTTGAGAACATTATATTCGGTGCAAATTTCTTGAGCTTTCTGAGTATTGTTCTCGCGGCTATTGGAATCTTCTTCTTGATAAAACATTATACTAAAAATAAAACCTTCTCGCTTATCTTCGGTTTATTCTTCTTGTCTGTTTTATGCACATCTTACTATTATGTATCTGTTGGAAATCACCCGTATGTTTTTGCAATATTCACAATCCCGTTTACTTTACTCTTTCTTGAAAAATCTTTAGAAAACAAAAAGCGCAATTTCTTTTTCTATTGCCTGTTTTTTGTTCTTGCATATCTAACACACATATTTATCGCCTTAGTTTTATTCTTACTTGTTGGGTTGAGAATCCTTTTTCATTGTTATTTTAATAGAAAGGAGAAAATTCTTAAAAAATTAGTAATAGAGGGTTTTATTTTTTTAGCCATCCCCCTTCTAATAGCTTCTTTTTGGTTCTTGCCTTTTCTTTCTAAATCTGGAAGTTTTATTGGGGACGGTATTGGCTATATTCCTGCATTTAAACATCTTCTTGGATTCGGCAATTATATAATCTGGGGCAAAGCCGCAGGGGAAATTGGAATTTTATTTGGATTATTTATCGCCTCCCTACTATTCTTGAAAAAATTTATTAAAGAAAAAGATGAGAAGGTGATCTTCCTTTTAACCAGTTCAATTTTATTGTTCCTTTTGTTGGAAGGGATTCTTGGAAAATTTTATCCTACAGGCGTTGGAGCCATAAGGTTTATTGTGCCGTTTTCAATATTGGCGTGCGTTTTCTCTGGGACTGTCTTTGGCAAAAAGTTTGGAAATAATAAGAAGGTAATCTTCTTGTTGGTCTTCATCCTCCTAATTGCGTTATTCATTAACTATAAAACCATAAATGAAAATTACGAGAAATATAGTTATAACTCGCTTGAAGACCGGTGGGGCATGGTTGAAGGGGTTTACGGTTCGGAAGAATTTCCTCTTGGAAATAACTTTTCAAACTATCGTTTTGGAACCTCAAGGTACATTTTTTCTGAAACTTTGAACTACAAATTTCCCTGGCAAAGCCAAACGTGGGGATATTTCGACCAAGGAATACTTTATCCACAAAAAATGAACGCCTTTAAAGAAACTGTCTGGGGTTCCCACGATATAAATAAAACACTTTACTTCCTGGATTCGTATGCAATAAAATATCTCGAGGTTGGGGGGCAAGACTTGAAGTTTGACAATAAATTTAACCAAAAGGGCTCTTTTGATTTGATTATCGAAGAAAATTTTTCAGATTATCCTTTTAAAATTTACGAATACAAATATGCCAAACCAATAATCTCTGTTGTTTTAGAAAATGGTTCTTATGAGACTCTGGACAAGTTTAATGTTGAAAGATCGCACCCAGATGAAATCTCAGTTAACTATCCTTTTTCTGGAGAAGAAAGTTTGCTATTCAAAGAATCTTTCCACAATTCTTGGAAGGCAAAAGATTCCGAAAGTGGCAAAAGATTGAAGATCGATAAAACGTCTGAGGGGTTTATGGTCTTAAATCCTCCAAGAGATGTAGAGGTTCTTTTGATATATCAATCTAACACTCTTTCAGAAGTATTGGGAATTTTTATTTCGCTTGCAGGAATCTTTCTCATGTTGGTCTTAAATAGGACAGAAAAGTGAAAGCCGCCCATATTAATCCTATATTCTGCATCACAATAATCTTAAAAAAGACTGGTTGAGTTAGTTTTTCATGGAATATTGCAACAAATGCGGGGTTTCGAGTGAAGTCGCTAATTTATATGATGCTATAACTTCTGAGGGTATTCAAAAAATCTGCCCTCGTTGTTTAGATAATGAAAATCTTCCGCTTATTAAAAAAGCTACTGAAGAGCAAATCGAAGAAGCCGACAAAAAACCATCTATGAAGCAGAGGATTTCTGATTTTAAAGGTGCCCCCCTTCCAGTTAAGAAGGACCACTTGAGTATGAGGGACCTTGTTGAGAATAAAATTGGAAAAGATTATTCTCGATCTCCGAAGTTTGGGAAAGAAGTTATTAGGAATTTCCATTGGGATGTTATGAAGGCCAGAAGAAACAGGAAACTTACACATGAACAACTTGGAAAAGAGATAGGAGAATCTGAGGAGACTATAAAACTTGTTGAGCAAGGAAAGCTGCCGGACGATAGTTCTAAACTATTAAATAAATTAGAGGAATATCTTGAGATAAAAATAATAAAAGTCCCCGGTGAAGAACCTTCCCAACAAAAATGGGAATCGATGGGAAAGCGTCAAGAGCAAATACAAGATAACAGCAGAGTTACTATTGCTGATTTGAGAAAATTTCATGATAAAAAAGATGTTCATGAAGAGTTTAGCCTCCAAGAGCCAGAAGAAGTTTCTGAGAGTACTGGAAAAAGTCCTTTGATCTCTGGTTTTAGAAAAAGGTTTGGAATAGGAAATGAAGAAGTCCCAGAGGTAGAGGAAGAAAAGATGCTTAAAGAAAAAGTTGACGAAGAATTGGAGAAAAGGATTGTCGGTGTTGAGAAATTGAAAAAGAATCCTGAAAATCTTACCGAAGACGAAATAAATGATATTTTGTTTAGGAAATAGTTGTTCTTTAGAATATAAATTCTTTTAAAGGGTTGGAAACTAAATCTAATATGCAAACAACAGTAGAAAAGCAAGTAAGAGAATGGAAAAAGGGAGAGACGCTTGATAATTTGCAAGCGGGCGATGTAGCGAGATTTTGTGATCGTTCTAGTATGCTTGACGGACATTTTGAAGGACTTTATGATGGGAAAGATGGGAGGAAACATGTTGTATATAGCAGAACCCTTGAACCAGAACATTCCGGTAAACTTAGGTTGAAATTAACTGGGAATGGTTTTATTAGCACGGGGTGGTTTTTATTTGATGGTTATCGGGAAGCTGAAGAAGTTGATTCAATAGAAGATCCTGAAGAGCAACAGATTGTTGAGGAAGCTCTAAGGAGGAAAGGATTATAAAATGGAACTAGTAGCTTTATTATCTTCTGGTAAAGGAACATGGGCGCAGGTGTCTGGACTTTTGACGCATGGGGAGTGGGACAAAGTTTTTTTAATTGGGAGCGATTTTGCTGGACAGTTTACTTCTGATAAACCCTTTGAATTTATTAATGTTGATCTTAATCAAAAACTTAAAGACCTGAAGGAAGATCTTTTGAAGAAACTTGCGGGGAAATTTTCAGGTACTGAAGTCGCCTTATCTATAGCAAGTGGTGACGGCAAAGAGCATATGGCTTTGATTTCTGCTTTGATTAATCTGCCCGTTGGAATCCGGTTTGCGGCCTTGACTAAAGAGGGCGTGATAGATTTGTGAGGTTTGAAGATGACAAGCACTATAAGAAAAGCAACTGATGAAGAAAGAGGATTGGCTAAAACTGTCGCAGACCAATTTGAAAAACCATTTAAGAAGCTTATACATCTCGGAGAAGACACTTTTGGACTGGGAGTTATTTTGAAGAAAGGAAATGCACAAGAGATTCCCATTCTCATGCCTTCGGGTAATGTGTTGGTGTTGGATACAACTGAAGCAGGATTTCAAATAGAAGAAAGTTTGGCTAATTGTGATTATGAAGGGGATAGAACTCCAAATGGAGAATTGGCAAACGCTATTACCTATGCAAGTCTTATACGGGAGAAATATTTAGAATTAATAGAAAGATGAAAAAACAATTAACATTTTATTTTTACGATAATCTTTTTGGAATAGGCAGACTAAATGAAACCCCATGGGAGATTAAGGCCAAATATTTTCATTCACTAGAGAAACATTCAGAGAACATTTCTACTGGGATGGAAGATAAAAGTGCAGAAGAAATTCTTCCTAGAATAGATGAACTAGAAGCGAGAGGGTATGGGTTTCTCCAAAGCTGGTCAGAAGGTTTTAATGTCCCTGACAGGATTATCTTTCCAACTGGAAAGATTTATGATTTTAAGGGGTTAACAGAAAGGTTGAATGTAATACCTAGTAATGCTCTTGAAAGAAAAAGAAATCTTGGGGCAATTGAATTTTGGAGCCTGGTAGATTCATGTGCGGCAAATGGATACCGGTGGGGCTTGCCCAGTTTTGTTAATGATCTTGATGCAAGAACGGCAAGGCAAAAATACCAAGGGAGAGCTGCTTAAACCTCACTCTTTTTTATCTTCAGATCTTTTTTATCAAATAGAAATATCTTTGCCGCTAAGGCTTTTGTGTCTTCTAAACCAATACCAAGAGTTCAAAAGCGCAATAATTCCTAGCACACTCAAAAAGAGCATTAATTTCCCATAAATAATTGCAGAAATTAATCCGCCCGATATTAATAATACTCCTACTATCAACATGCTCCAGGCCTTAATTAAAAAAAAGGTTCTTCCACCGATAAATTTCACTGTCATGTTTAATAAAATGCCCTCTCCCTTTTAAACTTTCCTAATCTTCAAATCCTTTTTGTTTTCTCCAAGAACAACTGCTCTTGAGAAATAATGTTCATCGAGAATTTTATATTTCAAGTCTAACTTTTTTAATTCTCTTTCTAATTGTTTTGCGAAGTCCAAAATGTCTTCGTGATATGGCATTCTATCGTAACCCAATCTTTGCCTTGCAAAACCGACAGACATGAAGCCTTTTAATTCAATAAATTTTGGTTTTGAATTCTTAATTAAATGAGAAAACTCCCTGATATTTTCCCCAGACATGTTTAAATCTTTGATTAAATTAATTCTGAAAATGGTTCTTGTTTTTTTGTTTAACTTCGGAAAAAGGTTTAAAGATTGATTTAACTTTTGCCAAGCATTCTTTTGACAACTTCTGTGAAATTTCACATAAGCCTTTTCGTTCGAAGAATTCACCGAAATATAAAGTTGTGTTGGGAGTTGATCTTTTTTTTCTATATTTTTCAAAACTTCTGGATGCAAACCATTTGAAACTAAGAAAGAAGTTTTATTTTGATCTCTTAACTCTTTGATTAATTCCCCTATTTTTGGATAGATTGTTGGTTCGCCCGAAAGTGAAATCGCGAATTGATCCGGGTTCTGGGCTTCTTTCCATAATTTTTGATCTGCTTTACTTAATTGCTTCTTTTCTGATTTTGGATCTTTTTTGAAACCTTGAAGAAGTTTTCTTTGAGCCTTAATCGATTCTTCGATTATTTTTTTTGGATTATCAACTTTTTTTTCATCTAGTTTGTTTCCTAAAGTGTGTTCAATTGCTCTCCAGCAATGTAAACATTTGTTATCACACCACGAAACGGCAGGAGTCATTTGACAACATTTGTGAGATTTTATTCCGTAGAACTTTTGTTTGTAACAAACACCTTCTCCTCTCAATGACTTTTTTGTCCATCTGCAGATTTGAACGGCGGAATGTTCATTTCCGGGGGTGCCGACTAATTCATAATGTTGTTTCCTCAGAATTGCTTTCCAATTCTGATGGTCTTCAGAAATCTCTGATTTATGAGATTTTAAAATTGATTTTACTTTTTCTGGTATCATAAATTAAGAATTCTTGGAAGGGTTATAAATTTAACTTATCAAGCCGCGACTAATCTTCTGATACCTTCCCAAAGATGGAATTCCGAAAAAGTTTCATATCCAACACCACTCGTTGAAAGATTCCATCGATATATCCCTAATGCATCTAAATGTATTTTCCTAGTCCCAATACCCAAGAAACCTTTTACGATTTTTGAAACTCTTAGTGGATTGATTCCAAAAGAAGGGTCTCCTAATAAGTGGTAAAGTAACTCGTGTTCATCTTCTGCCAGATATGCTCTCTCTTGTACCCTGCTACCTTCTTCCATTTTGATTAAAATCAAGGGCCCTTTTTAAGAATTGTTGCGATAAACCACCTTATTTTTTATCTTCAGAAACTTCTTCTAGATTTGCTTCTGCTTTTTCTAATGAAAGCTCAGCGTCTTTCAATTTTTCAACCTCTCCTTCATCGGCATCTTTTGCTTGCGCGTTCACAATATCTTCAGCAAGGCTAACATGTTGTTCTGCTAATTCTATTTCTTCTTTTTCCATCTACTCTTTCATCTCTATTTTGATGTTCACTGATTTCGGAACCTGCATCTTCATTATGTGGTGAAGTATTTTTTCGTTTGCAGGAATGTCGATAAGTCTTTTATGAATACGCATTTCGTAGTTATCGAATGTTGCTGTTCCGTCTCCGCAAGGAGATTTTCTAGTTGTAATTTTTAACTTTTTTGTCTTAAGTGGTACGGGTCCAGAAATGTTTATGCCAGATTTCTTAGCTATATCTTTGATAGAATTGCAAATATCATTGAGCATTTCTATGTTCGGGCTATTTAGTTTTATTCTTACTTTAGGCATTGTATAAAAACATAATTTGGTTGGTTTAAAAAGCTTTTTATACCCTTTCTGCTTTTTCTGAATATCAAAAGAGGCTGACATGGAACAGATATTTATACAACTTGCATTGATACTTATTGTTGCGTTTGTAGTCTCGGCGATTATTCGGGCTTTCAAACAGCCGCTTATTATCGGTTACATCATCGCGGGGATTATTATTAGCCCATTCATTTTGAAACTCGGACCTTCTAAAGAGATTATCAGCATATTCTCTGATTTGGGAATTGCCTTGTTGTTATTTATCGTCGGTTTACATTTGAATCCGAAAATTATTAAACAAATTGGTCTGTCTGCAATGTTTATTGGGATTGCCCAGATGGCTTTAACTTTCGCGGCAGGCTTCTTGGTTTCATGGAGCTTACTTGGATTTGGAACTATTGCTAGTGTTTACGTAGGTATTGCACTGATGTTTTCAAGTACGATTATTACAATGAAACTTCTCTCAGACAAGGGACAACTGGATTCTCTCTTCGGAAAGATGGCAATTGGAATTTTAATCATTCAAGATATCGTTGCTGTTGCTTGTCTGATGGTTATTTCTTCAGTTTCATCAGGAGGAAATCTTGGTGCAATGGCATTGAGGAGTTTAATTTCGGGGGCCGGCTTAATAATTGTTTTAGGTTTGTTTGGGTATCTTGTTTTGCCGAGAATGACAAAAGGCGTTGCAAAAAGTCAAGAGTTATTATTCTTATTTGCTATTTCGTGGTGTTTTGTGGTCGCTGCTCTTTTCAGTTTCTTTGGTTTTTCAATTGAAATCGGGGCTTTACTCGCGGGTGTTTTACTTTCAGTAAGTCCTTATGCTACAGAAATAAGTTCTAAGATACGGCCATTAAGGGATTTCTTTTTGATTATCTTTTTTATAATCCTTGGTCTGAATGTTCAAATCAGCGGAATAGGAAGGGTTATTGTGAATGCCGTTATCTTATCCGCGATTGTTTTAATTCTCAAACCTTTGGTGCTGATGATATTTATGGGAATTGCGGGCTATACAAAAAGAAATAATTTTTTAGTTGGAACAACGCTTGCACAGATTTCAGAATTTTCTCTTATTGTTTTGGCTCTTGGTGTTAGCATGGGCCACATAACTTCCGATTTAGTTATGACTTTGACTCTTACAGGAATAATAACAATCACCCTTTCAACTTATATGATAATGTATTCACAAAAACTTTATAGCCGGTTTGCTGGATTTTTGACAATTTTTGAGAAAAGAGGAGTTAGAGAAAGAAAACAAATAACAAAGAAATACGACGCTATTCTTTTCGGTTATAACCGAATCGGCTTTAGTATTTTGAGATCCTTGAAAAAAATTCATAAAAAATATCTTGTTGTAGATTTTAACCCGGATGTGATTGAGAATTTGACCAAATTAAGAGTGCCTTGTTTATATGGGGACAGCTACGATACGGACTTACTTGATGAACTGCCCTTGGATAAACTTGAATTGGCGGTTTCTACTATCCCTGATCAAGAAACAAATATGCTTTTGATTGAGACTATAAGAATAGTGAATCCGAATGCGATAATAATTGTGATGGCGCACCAAATTGAAGAGGCCCTTGAATTGTATAGAAAAGGCGCGAGTTATGTCTTGACTCCCCACTTCCTTGGAGGAGAATATGTTGCGAAAATGATTGCGCAAGACAAGACAAAGAAGAATGATTACGACGAGGAAAAACAGAAACATATCAAGATGTTAATTGAAAGATTAAAGAAGGGCCAAGAACATCCGAGAGTTGAGAGGAATTGATCACTCTTCCTTAACTTCTTCTTCTCTTTGTTCTATTTCCTCAAGACTGAAGAAAGAAAATATTAATTCGGATATTCTCAAAACTATTTCTAAAACTACTATGAATAAGAAATAAAGAAGGATGATGTTTATGTAACTTGGAACTTGGCCGAGCGAATCGAAAATCCTTTGTATATCGAAGAATTTTGGATTGAGGATTGAAACTGCTAAAAGCGTAAAAGGGAGCATCTTACTTAGATCTTTAGCTAAACCTTCTTTATAATATGCGGACATTCGGATAACCGATACAATCATCGCTGAAACCAAAATTACATTGCTAACAGTTAATGACTCGTTGAGAATTATAAGCAGAAAAGTAAATGCGGCATAACCTACAAAGATCATCACTAAGGATAATAAAATATTCTCAACAATATAAAAGAAACCGATTATAATTTTTGAAAGAAAATCGTTTTTTATATTTGCTCCGTAACTTCTTAGATTTAATTCAATTAAATCTTTTTTTGCAACGAACCGATAGAAATGCCATACAAAAAGAGAATAAACGAAAATTCCTAAAACTAAAACCAGAAGGGGCAAGACTGAAGAGAAGGGTGTTGGAAGGGCACCCGCTAAATCTGCATAAAGATCAGATGTCGAGTTCACCATTGACTGAATCACCTCTGTCATGTTTTTATTAAAGAGTAAGGGATTTTTAAAGTTGTTGATAAGATTTAAATAACCTTTTTCATATATCTTTTTATGATAGATATAAAAGATTTAAGGGAAAGACCAGACGTTTATAAAACGAATAACGAGAAAAAGGGTAGAGATGTAAAAATAATTGAGAATGTTTTAAAGCTTGATAAAAAGTGGCGGGTTGTGAAACAAAAAGCAGATGATTTAAGGTCGGGGAAAAATAAAATTTCTGAAGAAATCAACAAAGCGAAAAAAGCTAAAGATGAGAAAAAAGCTAAGGAATTAATTAAGAAAGCCAAAGAAATTC
>Ga0075122_10001830_pt1 | contig 14602 bp, 29 predicted proteins | sample AntAceMetag02UKB_FD_69790 | JGI IMG/M metagenome (GOLD analysis project Ga0075122, IMG submission 69790) | Saline lake microbial communities from Ace Lake, Antarctica - Antarctic Ace Lake Metagenome 02UKB | ecosystem: Environmental > Aquatic > Non-marine Saline and Alkaline > Saline | place... | reverse complement strand
CTCACTAAGACGTAAACTATTACAAGGCAAGTCTCAAATTAAGACGTAAGCAATAGAAAATATATTACTTTGCGCTTGTTTCTGTTAGGATGTGATGTATAATTGACCGTATGGAGTAGATGTTGGGAGCCATTTCAGCATCACTAATGTTAGCGGCTTAGAATCTTGCCGGATTCTTTGCCGCCTTTTTTTTGTACCTGCGCAGACCTATTAAGTATTAGATAAAAAATGGCTGAAATTACGTAAATGTCCGCGATTGTCCGCGCTTGTCCGGGCTTTTGTCCGGGCGCAGACCTATATAAGTAAAAGGGTAAAATGGCCGAAAATGATAAATTGTCACCGCTTGACACCTTTTGTCACCGCTTTTGTCACCGCGCGCAGAGATTTAGCCATTAAGATAGAAATGAAGGGTTGCGTGCGTTATTGTCCCCGCCCTGTCTTCTGATCGTGGTGCATCTTACACAAGCCTTGCCAGTTGTCGGAGTCGAAGAATACCGACGGGTCGCCCCGATGCGGTGTGATGTGATCGACCACTGTTGCAGGCGTCGGTATGTCGCACATTACGCATAGCGGATTACTGGCAAGGTATAGCTTGCGACCTGTCCGCCATTGTGCCGTATTGTAATATTTGCACCTGTCCCGCTTGTGTTTAACCTTCGGCGGGTTCTGCTCCCGTAGCAGTTGCAGGTGTGTTTTGGGTTTCATCGGCATTGTCTAATATCCTTAATAGTAAGGGTTTCGATGCTTTGTCTAGCCATATAGCGTATAAACCACCATTGGCCCTAACTTTGTGTATGACTAACCCGTCCTCACCGGCCCGCTTGATGTAGCGGTATATGTTACGCTTCTCGATCTGCATATCATACGTTATCAGCTCCACCGGCGTCTCGTTTACGCTCAGCAGTTCGAGGAATGAGATATAAAGCCCGCTTTTTCTTCGGCTTGCCATTATGTTGTCCTTTCGTTAGTATCTTCGCAAAGTCGTCTTTATCCTTGCCATAGGCGGAGGCGTAACGTTTGGCTTGGGTGTTGTTGGTGGCGGCTTCACATTGCGAGGCTGTAGATTCCAGCCCAGACGCTTCGCCTTCATGGTTAATCAGCCTATACTTGTTTTCACCTTCTGTTACTGCCGACCAGCCAATAGTTGTCAGCAACTCTACAAAATCTTTGATAGTCATATCATTCACCTTTCTTGAAAATATCATCATTCTGCACTGGCTTAATTTTGCCGAACTTGAACCGAACCCCAATTTTGTGGTACGGTTGCCCCGGTATCGAAAAGAAACACAGGGCCGACTCGTCATTAACCATAATCGCTACATGATGTTCAGTGAGTTCTATATCCTCAAACGTCACCTTCTGCCGGTTGTGGACGATCTTAGCCCCCAGCCATAGGCTCCTGTTGATGGGCTTCATAAGGACAGGGGCTAGGCGGGCAACGTGGGCGGCTTTGTTGGGTTTAGAGTCAGCATAACAAATGACAACCAAGGATAACCCGATTACCATACAAATAAGTGTAAGCATTATATTGTCATTCGTTGACTGTTTCATTTCTTCCTCAGTTTCTCTTGTAATTCCGTGAGACCACAGTCACATTTATGAGGCAGGTCGTACCTATACCTACATCTCACGCTATGCCTTGCATTCAGAATAAACTCCCGCATCTCTTCGTTGTCGGCTTTAAGGCTTTTGTTCTCTGATACTAATTTAGCTATCTCAACTATCATCACTAACCTCCTTATCCACCGATGCCGTTCCGTCGAAGTAACATAAATTACGCTTAGCTTCTTCAAGTGATTCAAAGGTATCACTACAGGCCGCACCCCAACTGCAATTCTCCCAAGCGTCCACCCACCACCACCAAACAAGCCAATGCTTCTGCTGAATAACGTAAGTAACTCTACCCCCCGGATTTGTTCTTTTAATTATTCTAACCTTCATCACTAACTTCCTTACCAAAAGGCCGCCACTCATCGGAGAGGGTTTCTTTGCAGAGATAATCCTTATATGCACATTCGGATGTTTTTTTGCATCCAGATAGGACAATTTTATATTGGTTTATATCATCGAAAGCAGGATATAGTATTCCTTGAGAGTTGGTTTCATTGCCTGTCAGTTTATCCTTAAAATACCAATCCAGCATCCCAGTATGTATCTCACCATCCTTATACCGCCGCCACTTCTTCCCTGGGATGGGCTTGGCATGGGCATAAGTACAATTATCAAATGACTTTCCAGCTAAGAACTTTTCTTCATCAAGAACTGACACGACCCTGGCTCGACCATCAGGGAACATGCCTAGTACAAGCCTCTCCTTAGCTTTATACTCGTCAATATCCCAAACCAACATCCTCACCGCATTCTCTTTACTAAATTTATGAACTTCCATTTTGTTTCCTTTCTGCTATCCATTCTCTGTTTCAGTATCCGCAAAACACCTTGTGGATATTTGAGTGACTACAAAACACGGCGGCGGGCGTTGAACCCACCTGTTGCCTCCTACGCTATGGTAGTGCATACCATGTCCACGGCAAGCCGTAGCGAATTATTTACCTCGTTCGATACCAGACCTCATGCTGATACCTGTTGCCATCGCCAGTAAGCCATAAACCCATTCAGGTACTTCATAGCCTAATGCGTTCGCTGCTGCTGTAATACCTATCATGGCCGCACAGATATACGTCTTTTTGCCTTGTAACCATTCTTTGATAGCCATATCAGTTATCACCTTCCGTTAGTTGGGCGGCCAATGCCGACAGAGCGAAAGAGACTAAAACTCTTAAAATGTCAGCCACAGCTTCTTTTTGTGCGGCTACCTGAGAAGTGTTGGCTTCATTGGCTATTGCTGTATCGCTATTTAACACGCCAATAGCAGCGAGTAAATCTGTGTTGGCCATCTTTGCCGCTATCATTGTAACAGCATTAACAGTCTTGCCTCTTGCGATATAATCAGCTAGCGACAATATTTCACTTTCAGCCATAGCTTGAATTGCCGGTAAATATTTCCCTAAAACCGCCTGGATTTCGTCTGGTAGCCCGTCAATAAAATTATTTATGTTCATAGCAAAAACTCACTTTCTTATTTTTCGCCAACTGTTGCTGATTGTAATTTGTCCAGATGGATAGCAAAACCAACCAACGCTTCTGTTAATTCATCTGTTGTCAACGTGACTTTCTCGGCCCTACTCGCAATTTCTGCCGAATATGCGGCTCCCTCGACTAATAACTCATGGTACGTTGGAGAGGCGTACAAGCCACACAGCGGCCTACTGTTGTCTAATAGATCGGCGTAGTAATCAGCCACCGCCTGCGACTCCGTAACCAACTCAGCGTCCGTAGCATCTGCGTCAGCCGCTACAATTGCAGTAGACTGAGCCACATCGCCTATGTCTTTGCAATCTCCATAATAACACTGGAGACCACCACACCCGGTAAGCAACAACCCCACAACTAATAACAATAAAAACTTCTTCATAAAACACGCTCCGATCTGCTGGTCTTTCCAGCTAATCAACTAACTCTATTTCCTTGCCACAATATGGGCAAAACTTATATCCATTTTCTTCAAAAGTACCATCGTAAAACATAAACTCATGGTCGCAACTTGTGGTATAAACATCAGAGCGTTCATCTTCTACTTTACGGTTCCATTGACATTTCTCTGGCATAATCTTTTCCTTTCTAAAAGTAAGCAAAACGGCGAGGGCTTATAGGTGATTAGTCATTGCCTACATCGCCGGATTGCTTTAGTAATTCTGGGTTCTCGTGAATGTTGCCGATGACATTGAGCTGGTAGCTGTCAAAAAAGTCAAGTAGCGATACAGAAGAGGTTGTTTCACATACCTCGCAATGAATTTGGTGTAGATATTTATCGCATGCCTCTTGGTGTTTGATCCAGTAAGCACCACCATTACGCCTTTCTATTGGCCCTACCAGACGCCTATTCTCGTCGTAAACCTTAATAGCTACTATATCCCCTTCGTATATCTCAACGCCGTTCTTATCCTTCAGGCCGGTGTATTGCATAGGGTTATCAGAGCGAGTTGGTATGCTATCCTCTGTCCAATAAGCCACACCCCCTCTGGCTATATAATCTGGACTTACCATTTGCTCACCATTCCACGCTCTAAATTTTATTTCTCGCATATCATTCACCTTTCAAAGTTACCCGCACCGCTTGATGTTTCGCCTGCAAAACGAATGGCCCGCTATGTAGCTACACGCTATTAGGATGGGCCAGCGGCACGGGTTAGTTTCTCATTTCTTACCTTCTGACATTTTGCACAGTAATAACCGTCCACACACTCGACAGCCGCCGGGCCTGCACATTTAATGCAGGGGTATGTCTTGGCGTATTCTGCCTGTGTTACATATTTACAAATCGTACTTCGACGGTTCAAAATTAACCAATCCCTTTAGCGACTTCTTTGTATTGTTAAACTCAATCACGTCGCTGCATAAATCTCTAACTCGCTGGAGCCGATGCGCCTTGCCTTTTTGCTTTGCCGGGATACGATCTAAAACGAAAACCATATTGACATCTGGGTGGTATGTCTTCATTCGCGCCTGCTTTGTTTTGTCCTTGCCTTCAAAGTTACCCCAGGTCTTGACCTCATACCAAATCTCGTCACCGTCCTTGTCAATCGTCCGAAAGTCTGGCGTGTACTGGCAGGGGGCTGTCGTCTGGTCTGGGAATAAAAACTTCTTCGGCTCATACTCCCAGCTTACAATCTCATTGCAGTCGAGGAGGAAATTCAGATACATAGCAAAGGCATACTCGATCTTACTCTTGAAGTAATAGCTGTGGTCGTTGATCGTGCAGCGGACCTTTGTGCCGTAGCGGTTGTTTATCCGTATCCTGTCGTTGCCGAATCCCATCGCTACCATCAAATCACCATGCCTTCCATTCGGTCATATTCCCGATCCTTATCGCTAATCATCTTCTCATATTCTTTGATACGCTTACTGATAGGCTTATGCTGCTTGACCGGGATGGTTATCTTACCTTGCTTGAGTATCGCCAATCGCCCGGCGCGGTGAGCCGTTGTTCTTTTCACGCTCTGTCTCAGCGTCTTGGAGTAATGCCTCTATCGTCGCCACATATACCACAGCAGACTCTTGCACCTTTTGTTGCGACCTGGCATATCGTTTTCGCTCGTAGCGTTTCAGGCAGTCCCGGCAGCTATTAGTCAGCCTGTCGATGTTCTTCTTGTGCGTTTTGAAGTATTCAATTGTGGCTGGTTTGGATGTGTGGCAGCCGTTGCATTCTTTATGACTCATTGTTGCCTCCTGTGTTCTGCCCTCTAAAACTCGGCCATGTAAATTCAATCAGCCCGCCCGTCTCCTTGATGCGGTCTACCACCGAGCTACCCAACACCTCAACCAGCTTATCAGCCTTCAAGTTGCTAATGATGATGGTGGACTTCATGGCCCCGTAACGCTTGTCAATCACCAGCGATAAGCTCTCTTGCGAGTACTCTGTGTTAAAACGCTTCTCCCATTCGTCGATAACTAACAGGGACGGGGATACCAGCGTGTTAATTGCACGGCATCTGTGGCCGTCCTGCTGCATGTCTAAGAGATAATTATTGATGTCCCTAGCTCGGTAGTACCTGGACGCATAACCGCCCGCACAGTTAGCCTTAAGAGCTGTCACGGCACACTGAGTCTTGCCATTGCCATTCATGCCATGCAAAACGAAGGTGACGCCTTCTTTGAGCCGGGATATTATGCCCGCCGTGGCCGTTGTCCATTGGGGACTGCTGTTCAGGTCAGCCATCATCTTCACACGATGTCGCTTGTCGATACCGCTATCATCCAGAAGCTTCTCAAAGTCAGAACGTGACGACCGGGATGTCTGTGCGGTCGTATTCGTGCTGGCCTGCTGCGGCTTCTCGCTCGGCTGCGGTGGGGCGGCTGCTTTGAGCCGTTCCCCGATCTCTTGAATTACTGTTTGCATAATTGCCCTCTAATATTTTTACGTAGTTACTTTCGTTATCTATCACCCAATCGAACCCGAACCCGCTGAAACCACCTTGCAAAAACTTACTTTCAAGGATCATGTCGATAATCTGGCAACAGTTGTCAGTGAAGGCGGGTTCTGTAAACCGTACCTTCAACTTGGCTTTTCTTTTATCTGTCAGTTGCATGACTTTCGGCTTTACCCCTTGAGTGTTCCATAAGTCAAAAAAAGCAGAGGACGCGCCTTCTGTCTCTCTCTCTCTCTCTAACTCTAACTCTCTCTCTCTCTCTCTCTCTAGCGTATCGTTTCCGTACGGTTCCGGTACAGAACTGTACGGTTTTGATACAGACTCTTGTTCTATGTGGATAACCCCATATTCTATAAGGGGTTGCAGATCAAGCTTGTTAATTCCGAGTTTGTCTTTTAGCCACTTATCGTTAGGATATGGGATGTGGTCGTTATAGTGAGCGCGGAGGCAGGCCAAAAGCACGAAAGTGAGCTTGGCAGAATCCGCTAATGGATAAAACTTCTTCGGATTTCCGTCCTGGTCATACTCGTCAATTATCTCAATCAGGAGCTTGATCCATTTCGGCTTGCGGTCTTTATAAGCCTGGAAGTTTTTCCAGTTTTTTATCGTTATGAATTGCATAATTATTACGCCACCTCTGACTCTTGATGAATAATGGTTTTTATTTCACAGGTAATATCTTGCCATAAAATATAGATAAACTTATTGTCACTTCTATTCCGGTGAACCTTATTCGGGTTTTTGTCTATAAAATCATACAGGTCAATTGTCTTCATTATTGCTACTGACTTTAGGTTATTAACACCTCTGTAATCAAAATACGCCTGCAAGGTAAACGCTGGATAAAAGTAGCCTGCATGTATAGCTTCTTGCCTTTTTTCATATTCTGTTTTTGCACCGGTGTGCCTTTCAGTCCTTATCGTAAAAGAATTATAAGGGGTTCTATCTGCTACCCATTGCACTCTTGCTGCCATACCTTGCAACCCCTGAGTATCTTCTCTCACGTAATCAATGCCGCTTTTTTGGTCGAATAAAACCAAAACATTATTGTCTTGATTTTCGATGGTGTGTATTTTACCGCTGAGAAGTTTTGGCAAAACATCATCTTTAAGAGACTCCATCGCTTGCACTGCGTCGGATTGATCTACTTTGTACGAATTGTACATCCACGACTCCTAGCAATTTCAAGATTGGTTTTGTTAATATCGCATCCGTATCCATTGCGGCCTAGTTTGCTGGCAGCTATTAAAAAAGTCCCCGTACAGGCAAAGGGATCAATAACCGTATCACCCGCTTTTGTTGAGTGTCTAATAAACCTCTCGCCTATCTCTATAGGTTTCTGCCATTCGTGCAGCCTGTCCCCCTGTCGCCCATCAGGTGCAGATATATCCTGGACTCCCCATTGTTCGGTGGTCAACGGGCAATCAAGATCGGCTGCCTCTGTGCCCACAAAATAAAACACCGCCTGCCAGTTGTTTTTGTATTTCTGCTTGGGGTTTTGCCCTAACGTATTGCGATAAGTCCAGACTAACACTTGTTCTAACTTTAAGTGTGGGGGAGTCTTAACGGCCAAATATGCCGCTAATTCTTTGGGGTATGCACCGGTAAAAACATAAGCCCGCCCGGTTGGTTTTATCAACTCTAAATAGCTAGGCAGCCATTCTTTTGCAAACGCGCTTATATCTTTAACGTCTGTGATGTACGGGGGGTCAGTTAGCAAAAGATCAACGCTTTGCTTGTCGTATCTTTCAGCGAAAACGCATGCCCCCTCATGATAGGCTATACACTCTGCCTTTATACTCTCGACCTCTTGCTTAGTGATAGACTCTTTGGCTTCTTCGATGTGCCTTTGTTTGATAATCTTTTTGGCAGGTTTACCCTCTCTCACTGCCTGCCGCAACCCTTCGTCAGACTCTAACAGTTCGGCAAACTTGCCGTCTCGCTTGATTGTGCGGGGTGATACGCCGTATTCTTCAGCTAATGCGTCAGCGGTATTCTGGGGGCCATTTTGACCCGCAGAACCTTTGCCATGTCCTACAGTCTTCGTCCGATTGTATATCCGCCCGCGCAAGCCACTCATCTGTTCAGGTGTGAGATTGCGTCTGGCCAACTGGTTGCGATCTATCCAGTCCTTAGCATCGTCCCGTGTCTGGATTGACTCAGGAGCCGGTACAACATCGAAGTCAATGTCATGCCGCTGGCATATCTCGTGCCGGTTGTGCCCGTCCAGTAGGTAGGTTGTTTTAGAGTGAGGCCATACCACCAGTGCGTCCCGGCATCCATCGGCTAATATAGAAGCTTCAAGGCCTGCTAATTCTTCGGTTGATAATGGCGGTATGAGGTTTTTGAATTCTTGGTCAATAGAGATTGTACATTTTGTCATGTGTGTAACCATCCTTGGTTGAGGGTCAGTCCGTTTTTGTTTACTGTTAAAATGCGATTACTCGCAGGGGGTTCTTGCCTCTTTAAGCCATTGCATAGCCTTGTAATGTTTCAACCCATTATTCGCGTAAGTTATGCCGGTCTTCTTCTTGAACCCCTGCGGCCCCTTACGCCATATCGCCATCCGTGTTGCCAGCTCGCACTTCTCGTTATAGCGATACTTAACGCCGGAGTTTCTAGCCCAGTAGCCTGTATAGTCGAGGCACATCTGCCCGGCCCGCTTTACATCCCAGCGGTCTGCATCGGTGTAGTGCGAATCAGGCCATAGTCGCTGGCAGTCTCGCAGGCAGATCGTAGTGATCTGGTACATGCCCACAGCGTCACCGTTTATGGCGTTGGGGTCGTTTCTAGACTCCATTATGCTTATTATTGCCAGTAGTGTTATCTCGGTTGGGGTCATAGTTGCTCCTTCTCAAAAAGGTATATCATCTGAGGGTTGCTGGATGTTGTTGTCACTTGCCGCTGGCTGCCCCTGAGCCTTCGCCTGCTGGCCGTTACCCAGAAACTCGAATGACTCCACAAAGATACGATGCTTTGACCGCTTGGAGCCGTCCTGAGCTTGCCATGAGTCGAGCTGTAGGCGGCCTGTGATACAGATAGGATCACCCTTGTGAAAATACTTGGCAATAGTTTCAGCAGTTTTAGCGTAAGATCGACATTCTACGAAGCAGACATCTTCCCGCTGTTCACCGGCTGCCGTCTTGTACTTGCGGTTGTTAGCCAGGCTAATCTCGCAGACAGGTGTTTGTGAGGGTAAAAATGTTAACTCAGGCTCACGGCAGAGATTTCCAATTATGTGAATTTTATTTAGTGACATTAGCTTGCTTCCTTCTATTTAGGTTTCCATGCTTTTAATTCTTTTTCATCCATACTCAAACTTGCAACGGCAAACTCAAGCACATTATCAACGAATTTGACGGTTTGGTATTTATCCATTTTGCTAAGCCTTACACCCTGGCCATCTTTCCCTACAAGTCCACAGAAGGTTGTCAGTAGCTCATGGGCTGCGTCTATGTTGATAGATACGCTATGGGTAATACCAAACGCCTCAAGAGACACGGTATGACCATCTTCGACAAGCTGTTTGTGTATCTCTGGCAATAACAGACCCCAATAATATCCCAACTGTTCAGCCGTTTTAGGGTCTTTCTTTTTGCCTATAATTTTAACCGTACACTTGAACCAAAATCCGTCATTCTTTGCAAACCATTGCCATAACAGGTCTGGCCTGGTGTAGCTGGGTTGCTTGTTTGTTATTTGTCCGGCGTACTCTGGCATTGGTTATTCGCTTTCTGCTGTGGGTAATAGTCTTATGATAGTTTCGGGGGTTTTGATGTCCTTGACTGTATCGAATAGCCACCGCCATGCCTTATGGTTCGTATCCTTTACCGCTTCCTCTGTCATGGCTTTGTTAGCAACATGGATGCAGATATTGTTTGCGATTGCATTGACCGCCTCGGAGTCCTTGGGGCTGGGTAGGCCGCAGTTGTGTTTAAGAGCAAAATTGTTTAGCTCTTTCCACCATTTAGCCTTGGCGGATTCGGCTTTGGCTTCTGTCTTACCGGGTGGCGTTTTCTCAGCCTTTGCCGCTGGCGGCGGGGTGGTGTCTTTAGCTGGATGGTTAGTCTCGCTTTCCGCATCGTCGCCCGTAGCTATCAAGAATGTGGACGTAAGGATGTATTTGATGGCGTTGGTAGTTGCGGCCCATACGCCCTTATCGTCACGACCGGGGCCGCTCGATGCAAACTTACCGCTTAACGATTCGCCTGAGTCAACATCGTAAAAGGTGTATTCACAACTCAGCATAGTTGCCAACGCCTTACCCTTATCGTCCTTCTGGTCAGTGATAACCGGGTTGGATGTTTGGAGTTGGAAGACTATCCCGTGTTCCCTGAACGCCTTACCGAGCGAGGTTTTTATTGCAAGCTCGCTGGCGTAATTATAGTTGTGGAATTTGTTTTTGCTATCCTTCTGGATGTACTCCACTTCCTTCATAACTGTATGTATTTTTTTGAGTATATTTTTCATTCTGTTGTTCCTTCCAGTTTCGCAACACAAGGCTTGGCATAGAACTTATCCTCTGCCGCAATGAACGTGCAGCCGTCAGGGATGTCGCCGGTTTCTTTGAAGTAGTCGAAGAGGGGGGTAACGTTTATGGACTGGACAAGGTTTATCATTATCGTTGTGCCTGGGGCCATAATGCTAATGTTCGTTGTCAGCATGATTCGCAACACTTCCAGATCAACCTTACTTATTGCAGCCAAAAGCGTCGGCATACTATTACCGGCACACCAAGCTATAGCCTTCTCCATATCGTCGATCACCAGCTTATCGCGTCCCATCGAGTAACCCACAGTCCCCGTCAACAGTTTAACGCTCTTCTTCTTCCCCCCTTGCTTGGTGAGTAGATTGTCGGCGGCTGCGTGCAGGTTGGGGCCGAAGATGTAGTCCAGGCTTCCCAGTTCGCTGTCAAGTTGGCGGTTCAATTCAATGGCCCGCTGTTTAATGGCGGCTCGTGCCGATTCGATACGTCCCATCCTGCCAAGCACGAACTCACAAAAGGATTCCTCCGGCTGTTTTCTGATAGCCTCGACCTTTTCCAACCCGCCAAAAACATCCAGCATCGCATCCATTACGTCGTCTTGTTTAGCGTCCATCATCCACCTCCACGCATTCCCTGTTACATATTGGGCATTCGTCACTTGTACCGGTGGCAATCTCGCACACTTTGCAGAAGTATTGCGGCTCATGTTGTACTGGCCACTCGATAGTTACTGGCTCAAGGTCGCGTACTGTCATTCCTGCCGGATAGTGGCCAATCATTATTCGTAGTCCTTCCTGATGATGACTTTGTAAACAGTAACATCATTGCTGTAATAGCGTGCGTTAATCCCGTTTAGCGTATTTTTAGTCGTCTCCCAACACACAACCCTGCACGTTGTGTCAACCTTGACGCATAATAGATAGAGGTCAGCAACTGCGTTATTAGGCTCGCGGGTAAATATATCCCCCGGCTCTAAAACTCCAGCATTGCATTCAATGAGGCCGATTTCGTCGTTGGGGGTGAAGTCTGGAAGAATGGAAACACTGCCAATCTCATAGGTATTGGAATTTAGGCGGTAAAATAAATCTTGATTGCCACAAACAATGCCATTAGAGTCAAAGTCAACGCCTCTCACCTGTAGCCTTATCTCTTCCGGCACGTCGTAAATCGTGGGGCGATCCTTAGGGTACGCCCACTCATCTTGGCATTGAGGGCAAAAGTGCCTGAGTGGGTATCCGTTAATCATTACCCAGTCATTAGGGGGTGACGCACCATAACAAACCATGCCACACTCGTCCCCATCACATGCCCAATGTCTAACTTCCATTTCTTGTATCCTTTCGCTCTGTAGCGTTTAAATTTAAGTGGCCCGAACTCGCGTCCTTTGTATGGGGTAAAATTTGGGGGACGGGTCGAGCCGTCCGTGACCTGTAACATCCATGTTACTGTTCTCCATTTAGTTCAGTACTCCATTATAAAGGTGCGGGCAAAGAATCGAACTTTGCACTGCTGCGTCCAGCCCGTCTCAGTCGTTTTCGCCGCCGACATTGGCAGCACCCACAAGGGGTCACTGTTTTCGTCAGGGTGTGTACCCAATCCACTACCGCACCATAAGGCTCCTAGCGGGGACGAAGCCGCTTCCGGGTATGCTCCACCTACTACAGATGAATAAACTCTCGCATAGCCTTTTTCTGCCGGGTAGTTTACCGTAGGAGCCATATTAAATTGTCAAAAATTGCGGTTTTTGCTCCGCTCATTCGAGCAGCCAGGTTCGCCGCTAACCTATCAAGGAAGGTAATGACAGCCGCAGGAATCGAACCTGCCTCCGGTGGGGATTTAAAGGTGTGCGCCTAACTCACCGGATAACCATTGCCGCCGTCGCCCCCTACGAGGGGGCTGTTAATATCATGGCAGTGGGCGTAACGACCGCCGCCATACATGGAAGGATTTTGAATAAAAGAGACTGGGCCAGTCTGGTCGGGATGAGATGTGATTTGTGCCCAGCCTCTATTTTAGGGTTATATTCTTTTTCAAAGTCGCCCTGACCGGTAACAACTAAGGGCGAACTATTCGCCACGTCTTTTTTAACTGACCAATGTTCAGACCTTACGGCAGTACATTTACTCTTGCGCTTGCCGAGATAGTCCAGGCAGTCAAGCTGTTTAAGTTCTTTTAGCCGACCCGATACAGTCGAGCGTTGCCAGTTAAGGCATTCCGCTATGTCTGCAATGCAGCTTTCGCCCAGCTTGACAAGGGCTGCCAATACAGATCGTTGCTGGCTAGTCAGGTCCAGTTCGTGGTATGCCGCTATTGATGTTGATGCTACAGGCATGTTACAACTCCATTTCTCTCTTAGCCGCTACACAAGCCCTTGCCATAGCGATGTAATAAACCCTTTCCTGCCACGTCATGTTATCCACAGGCCCAACCTCTCTTGCTCGTAAGATCACAGGAGAAAAGGCAGTGCCGAGCGCTTTACCCGGCACTGCAAAAGAGGAGAAAAGAGAGCTTACAGTTACGTCAAAAGATGAATCGGAACACAACACGTCAAGGCATTTGCTACCGATCCAATCTTCAATAGCCCTCCTGAGCAGGTCGTCTGCGGTCTGGTCGTCATCGCATCGTAAATCTTCTAAAGGGTGACTCAATACATCGGCTATTGTTGGAAAAGGCATGTTTTCAATCGCTCTATCGATAATGCTTTCCTCAAGCGATTCCATTTTACAGCCTATTCCAGACTGGCCGCCACAAGTCTCCGTATGTTTTTCATAAATAAATTCTGTGAGATTTTCCATTTTTTGATCTCCTTAAATCTGTGTCTCACTGTACCAGCGGCAGTAGGCTACGATTGCTACCGCCGCGATTGTTATGATTACGTTGCTCATCTTAGTATTTACCAGCCCATATTAATACATGGTTTTTTTCTTCAATTGCGCCTGTTTTTTTGATTGACTCAATAACCAGATTGTAAACATCTAAAGTCATGCGGGCCATGAGTTGAGCATATAAACGCCCACTCGGTATGCTGCCAAGTTCCCTGATTGCCTCAGTCACTGCTATTGCGATCATGTACGTTGCTTTGATTTCTTCTATTGATGCTTAAATAATACACCACTATCATCGGTAAAGCAAATAAATAAGTTTAATTTATTTTAATTATTTTTTAGGGAGCATGCCTGATATGTGTGAAGATAGGCGGGGAGGTAGCCAGGATAGGGTTAAAACGCCTCAGATTGAGTTGTAAGCGATAAGGGGCAGTTACCTGCCTTGTAGTGGTGATCGTTCGTTATGTGGCGGCTCAGGGGGGTTATTCAGTGTGTTAGGGGGATGTTAGGCTACCGTCATCTCTATTATATCCAAAGCATCCGGCCCGGTGGCGTCTGGCGTGCAATCTACCGTAACGCCGGTGGCCTCCAGTGCCCCATTATACGCCACCACTTTCAGCCGTTGTGCAGACTCGGCAAGGGCTATCGTGGTGTAACGGTACTTGTTTGACCACTTGCCGTAGGTTGTTGTGCCCAGTAGTGTATAGACATCAGGCGTTGTCCCAGTCCGCTGGTATATTTTGTAACCGTCTATCTCTGCTTTTTGCGTTGCGGCTGCCTTCCATGTCAATTGTATTAACCCCCCAGACAATAGCGTGGCGGTCAGGTTCGTCGGGTCAAGTGGCGTGTCGCCAATCCACGCGCCACCGGTAATGATAACCGGCACATCATCCGACATATCTGACAGGTAGCCAGTAGATGACACGGCACATCGAGCGTAGTAATATGTGTCATCAGCCAGGCAGGTCGTGATTGATATGGCGGTGGCGTTGTCTGTGGCCATCGCTACCGGCTCAGTCATCTCGTATGTCTCTGCCGTGGTGCTTTGGTAGATAAACCATACCGCGTCATCCCTCGGCCATCCAAGCCCGGCAGTCATTGCCATGCCGGTGAAGAAGCCTTGGTCAAATAACCCTGCTGTCTGCGCGGAAGATGTAAAGTATTCTGCTGTCATTTTAAGCGTCCGTTATTGCACCGTAATCGACGGTGGTGGTTGTGGTACTGCGTGACTTGGTAAACTCAGCGGCGGTGTCGCCTGCGTTTCGCACGGTGATTGTGCCCGTCGTTTTGTTTTGTGAGGT
>Ga0075122_10001828_pt1 | contig 14612 bp, 16 predicted proteins | sample AntAceMetag02UKB_FD_69790 | JGI IMG/M metagenome (GOLD analysis project Ga0075122, IMG submission 69790) | Saline lake microbial communities from Ace Lake, Antarctica - Antarctic Ace Lake Metagenome 02UKB | ecosystem: Environmental > Aquatic > Non-marine Saline and Alkaline > Saline | place... | reverse complement strand
AAAGGCGTCTTTCAAAGGATACAAGGGGTTTCCCGCCGCGCTTTGTACTAGCGTGAATGAAGTTATTGTGCATGGTATGCCTTCCAAGTACATTTTAAAAGAAGGTGACATTCTTTCTCTTGATTTGGGTTTTTATTATAAAGGATTTCATACCGACATGGCGATAACCTTTCCCATCGGTGACGTAAGTGGAGATGTTCTGCGCCTCATAAGAGAAACAAAAAAAGCATTAAAAAGAGGGATTAAGAAAACAAAGGTAGGGAATACTCTAGGAGATGTCGGCAATACAATAGAAAGACATGTCCAAAAAAGTGGTTTTCAAATTATAGAGGGGCTTTGTGGTCACGGGATTGGGAAAGAGGTACACGAAGATCCTCAGATTTTAAATGAAGGAAAGAGGGGAAAAGGAATTCCTCTTGAAGTGGGGATGGTTTTTTGTATCGAACCAATGCTGAGCATGGGAAGCAAAAAAATAGCACCAAGTAAAGACGAGACAGGAATTAAAACTTTTGACAACTCGCTTTCTGCGCATTTTGAACATACGCTTGCTTTAACTGAGAAAGGAGTTTTAGTCGTAACAGAGTTATGATTTCTTAAAATTTGAAGTTTATTGATATTTTTGTATAATAAAGATATGACTGAAGAAAAAAAAGAATTTCCTTCGGAGTTGCGTTATGATGTTTCTTCTGGAGACTGGGTAGTAATAGCATCAGGAAGAGCAAAACGCCCGGAGATGTTTAAAAAAGAAGAGAGAATAAAAGAAGAAGACTCAGGGAAAGATTGTCCTTTTTGTGATTTTGAAAATCTGAAGAACGCGATAATCTCGTTTGAAGAAGGAAAAAAGGTAGAAGAACTTACCGAGAACTGGAGTGCTATTTCTGTTCCTAATAAATTCCCTGCTTTTTTACCGTCAGATGAACTGGAGAAAAGATATGAAAATAGTCTTTATCAGACAATGAACGCCGTCGGTTATCACGAGGTAATAATTACCAAAGATCATAATTTATCGTTAGGACAACTCCCAGTCGATAAAGTTAGAGAGGTTCTCTCTCTTTATAAGGAGAGATATTTAGACTTAAAAGATAAAAAACACGTTAACTACATCTCTATTTTCCATAATCATGGGGTAGAAGCCGGAGCTTCAATCGCTCATCCACATTCACAGATTCTTACCACCCCACTTATTGATGTTGATCTTAACAAAGCGCTCGAAAAAGGACGAAGTTATAGTGAAACAAAAAAACATTGTGTTTATTGTCGGATGAACGAGTGGGAGATGGATAAAAGAGAAAGGATTGTTTATGAGAATGATTTGTTTTTGGTTCTTTGTCCTTTTGCATCTAAAGCCGCTTTTCAAACAATTATATCCCCGAAAAAACATCTAGCATATTTTGAAGAAATTACAGAAGAAGAGCTTGATATGTTAGCTGATGCCCTAAAAGCTGCCCTGTCAAAGATTTATAACGGTCTTAACGATCCTCCTTTTAACTTCTATCTTCACTGTGCTCCTTCAGACGGGATGAATCATAGTTATTATCACTGGCACTGGACGATTATTCCTAAAACGTCTGTCTGGGCCGGGTTTGAATTAGGATCAAGGATGGAAATTTCTACGATTAAACCAGAAGATGCCGCAAAATACCTGAGAGAACAATAATTATGGAAAAACCAATAGTTGTTGCTAACTGGAAGATGAATCCACAAAAAGAAGAGGAGGCGATAAGAATTGCCAAATTTTCTGACAGAGAGGGGGTTGTTATTTGCCCTCCATTTGTTTTTTTGAGTGCAGTTAAAAAAGAAGTTAAGAAGGCTGATCTTGGAGCACAAAATTGTTTTTTTGAAAAACAAGGCGCCTTTACTGGAGAAACTTCACCTGTGATGTTGAAAAATTATAGTTGTAAATACGTAATTATTGGACATTCTGAGAGAAGAGAATTACTTTATGAAAAAGAGGATGATATAAAAAAAAAGATAAAAATCCTTTTAGATGAAAAAATAACTCCGATCTTCTGTGTAGGAGAGGATGAAAAAAGTGAAGAATCTTTAAGAAATCAGTTAAAAGTCTTAGAAGATACTTCTTTAAAAAAAATTATCATTGCTTATGAACCACAATTTGCGATTGGTACAGGAAAATCTTGTGATATCGAAGAGGCGGAGAAAAAGAAAGTTTTTATTAAAAGTATTCTTGCAAAAAGTCACGAAGGAGGAGAAAAGACGATAGTCCTTTACGGAGGAAGTGTAGATTCAAAAAACGCTTTATCTTATATTGAAGAAGCAGGATTTGATGGGCTTCTTGTCGGAGGAGCATCTTTGAAAGAGAAAGAGTTTGGAAGATTACTTAAAAATATATCTTTATAAAGTAAATTTTTAAAAAATGAAAGAAAAAGTTATTGATATATATCCACCTTCTGAAAAAGTGGGTTATGCAAAAAGAGAAGGTTGTGTTTTTGAGAAAGAAAAGAAAAAGAAGGGAGGATTCTTCCCCTTACTTTTCCTTATTATTTTTATACTAGGAGGTTACTTTTATTATGCTTCTTTTAAAACAGAGGTTGTCATATATCCGGTTACCGAGAAAATGGAAATAAATGAAGATGTTTTGATTCGTACTACAGGATCTATCAACCAAAACGAGATAAGAGGTGTTGTTCTTAGTGAAAAAATTTCCGATCAGAGAAAGTTTGACGTAGAGGGAAGAAGAATGCTTGAAAAAAAAGCACAAGGAGAAATAAGAGTTTGCCAAGATTATCGAGATTCAGCAGTAACTTTTGTAGAAGATACGCGTTTTATTTCTGATGGAGGAAAGATATTTTTCGCAACGAGCGGTTTTAGCCTTCCGGCAAAAAAAGTTGATGACGGATGTGGTGTTGTAGAGGTTGTTGCCGCTGAAGCAGGTGAAGACTATAATATCTCAGCAGATTCTAAATTTGCACTTCCTGGATTACACGGATCAGCTATTTATGGGAACGTTAAAGGAGTTTCTTTTCTTTTAAAAGAAGAAGGGATTTTGAAAGAAGTTCCTTATTTGGATGATGATGCGATGCAAATTGCTGAAAATCAGATGAAAGAAGATCTTTTTGGACAAGGAAAGGATGTTTTGTTAGAAAAATATGGAGAAGAATATTTAATGGATAGCGACGTACAGTATTCTGTTGAAGTGAGTGAAAGAGATTTAATAGAAGAGGATGAAGACAGCTTTTATTTTAAGCTTGATGTTGTTGTGAAAGTAATTGCGGTAGCAAAGGAAGATATTAATAGCTTTATTTCTAAAGGATTGCCAGAATATCATGTTTGGAGGAAAGATACCGAGGAAATTAGTGTGAGCTTTAAAAGAATAAACTTTAACGAAGGAGAGGCAGATGTCTTTTTTCAGTTTTCTGGTGATATTTATCCAGAAATAGATAAAGAATATTGGTCAAGAGAACTGAAAGGGCTTGATTTTGAGAAGGCTAAAATATTAATAAAGAAAGATATTAATACAAAAGAAGTAACAATTGAAAATAGGCCGTTCGGATTAAGTAAGGTAGCGGGGTCCTTACATAGAGTTGATATAAAGGTAGAATTTGACAAAAATTAAAAAAATTGTTATTCTTTTAACCTGTAATGAGTTCTAGTAACAGCAAACAAAGAGGAGTCGTTTTGGAGGCACTGCCTAACACGCATTTTAGAGTTAAACTTGATGATGGGACAGAGGTAGGAGCTCATTTAGCAGGAAAGTTAAGAATTCATCGGATAAAGATTCTGCCCGGAGATAAAGTTACGGTAGAAATAGGCGATTACGATAAAACAAAAGGAAGAATTATTTACCGTGGGTGATTCGTAAAAATGGGGAACCTAACGCGAAAGTGCGCAAGAAGGGCTCTTTTTTTTGTAGTTTTTCTGCACTAAACTTTAGCCACACAAAAATATGAAAGTACAGTCATCAGTAAAAAAAATTTGTAAAGATTGTAAAGTTGTTCGTAGAAAGAACAGAGTTTATATTATTTGTAAAAATAAAAGACACAAGCAAAGACAAGGATAAATAAAAAATCATGGCAAGAATTTCAGGAACAAATATACCAAAAGAAAAAAGAATAGTTATCTCCCTTACCTATATTTATGGTATTGGTCCTACTCTTAGCAAAAAAATATTGAAAGAAGCAGGAGTTGATGAATCTAAGAGAACTGGAAAGCTTAGCGACGATGAAACAAAGAAAATAAGAGAAATTGTTGAAAAGAAATATAGAACAGAAGGAGAACTTCGTCGTGAAAGAAGAGATTCGATTGACAGATTAAAACGTATTGATTGTTACCGTGGTGTTAGACATAAGAGAGGATTACCGGTTAGAGGACAAAACACAAGAACAAACAATAGAACCGTTAGAGGAAATGTTAGAAGAGTTGCTGGATCAGGGAAGAAAGCACCGCCTTCTCCAAAATAATATAATTATTTAAAAGATTAAAATGGGAAAAAAAAGAGTAATAGAAAAGTCTGAGGAGGAAGTTCTTGCAGAAAAGGACGAACTTGATGTTGCTAAGAAAAAGAAAGGAAAAACTAAAAAGAAAGGAGTTGAATACGCCTATATCCATATTTCCGCTTCTTATAACAACACAATGATGACACTTACCGATAAACAAGGAGAAGTTCTTGCATGGGCTAGCGCCGGACACTTAGGATTTAAAGGGACAAAAAAAGCCACTCCTTATGCTGCGTCAGAGGTTGCAAATGTAATTTGTGAAAAAGCAGAAAAAATGGGAGTTAAAGAAATGGATATTTTTGTAAAAGGAGTTGGAACCGGAAGATCTTCAGCACTTCGTGCTTTGTCTACTAAAGATATTATTATAAACCTGATTAGGGACGTTACCCCTATTCCACATAACGGATGCCGTCCTAAAAGACCAAGAAGAGTGTAACTATTATGAGAAAATCTGTTGAATGTAAAAAATGTCGTCGTGTAGGAACTAAGCTTTTTCTAAAAGGAGAAAAATGTGAGTCTCAGAAGTGTCCGATGATTAAAAAACCTTATCCACCAGGACAGAAGCCAAAAAGAAGAAAGGGTCATGTTTCACAATACGGAAAAGAGCTTGTTGAGAAACAAAAACTTCGTTATTGGTATGACCTTAAAGAAAAACAGTTTGCACGTTATGTAATGTCGGTAATCAACAAACAAAACAAGTTAGAGTCTGCAGGAGATCAACTTTTAAGAAAATTAGAAAGCAGACTAGATAATATGGTTTATCGCTCAGGACTTGCATCTTCGAGATCACAAGCCAAACAAATGATCAACCATGGATTTTTCCATATTAATGAAAAACCAGTGGATAGGCCGTCTTATCGGATTAAAGTTGGTGATGTTATTGCGGTAAAGCCGGGAAAAAAGAAAAAACTTATTTTCGAAGAATTTAGCACCAAAATGAAAAATTTTACCACTCCTTCTTGGATTTCGCTTGATATAGGAAAGATAGAGGCGAAAATCACTGGAGAAACGGTAATTGAGGAAGTTGCACCTCCTGTGGAGATTTCCTCTATTTTTGAGTTTTATTCAAGATAATTATAAAAAAATATGATTTCGTTACCATCAAAACCAAAAATTGTGGAGAAAGAAGAAGAAAACGAAGTTCTTTTTGAAATAGATTCTCTTTATCCTGGGTATGGAGTAACTATCGGAAACAGCCTAAGAAGAGTTTTGCTTTCTTCTTTAAACGGAGCAGCCGTTACCAAGGTAAAAATAACTGATGTTAATCATGAATTTTCTACTATTTCTGGTGTGATGGAAGACGTTATTACAATAATCCTTAATCTAAAAGAACTTTGTTTTCGCGTTCACTCTGACGAACCACAAAGTGCAAGGCTTAAAGTAAAAGGAGAGATGGAAGTTAAAGGATCTCATTTTGACCTTCCAACACAAGTAGAGCTTGTTAATCCTGACGTACATATCGCAACACTTACTGATAAAAAAGCATCATTAGATATGGAAATAGAGATTGAAAAAGGCATGGGATATTCTTCTGCAGAAGATAGAAAAGAAGAAAAATTGGAAGTAGGACAAATTATTATTGATTCTATCTTTACTCCTGTAAAAAGAGTAAATTTTCGCGTAGAGAATATGCGTGTTGGAAAGAGAACTGATTACGACAGACTCTTTATCAAGATTGAAACCGATAAAACAATATCACCAGAAGATGCTTTATTTCAAGCAGTAGATATCATGCAGAAACATTTTGGACATCTTTCTTCTTTTGAAGAAGAAAAAAAAGAAGTAGAAGAGAAACCGAAGAAAGAGGTAGAAGAAGAATCTTGTGAAGAATTAAACATCGAAGAGTTAGGAATTTCAACCCGCACAGTTAATATATTAAAAGAAAACAATATTAAGAAGGTAAAGAACCTTATTAAGAAAAGAGAATCAGCTATCATTGAATTAAATGGTATGGGGGAAAAGGGGGTTGAAGAAATTAAAAAATCTTTGAAGAAAAAGAAACTTCAATTTAAAGAAGAAAAATAATGCCGAGAATAAAAAACAAAAGAAGATTTGGAAGAAAGAGAGATCAGCGCCGAGCGCTTCTTTTGTCGCTTGCTCGTGCTCTTGTTCTTAATGAGAAAATTAAGACAACAGAAGCGAAAGCAAAAGAATTAAAATCTTTTGTTGAGAAGTTAATAACAAGAGCCAAAGAAGACACTATCCATAACAGAAGAGTCTTAGTCAGCAGGCTGTCTGAAGATGTTGCCAAAAAGCTTATAAAAGATATTGGGGTAAGGTATAAAGAAAGAGACGGAGGGTATACTAGGATTTTAAAACTTGGCCCTAGGCAAGAAGATGGGGCAAAAATGGTTATTATTGAACTTGTATAATTATGACCAGGAAAACACACACAATTGATGTTGCTAAAAAACCACTAGGAAGAGTTGCTACAGAAATAGCCATTCTTTTAATGGGTAAAGATGAAGAGAGCTACAGACCACACGAAGATAAAGGAGGTTTTGTGGTTATTAAAAATATCGACAAGATAGTTTTAACAGGAAGAAAAAAAGATGATAAAATGTATTATCGGCATAGCGGATATCCAGGAGGGCTAAAAGAAACTCCTTACAAAAAACTTCTTCTGAAAGATTTTACCGCCGCATTAAAAAGTGCAGTTTATGGAATGTTACCTAAAAATAAATTAAGAAGAGAAAGAATAAAAAGACTTAAAGTAGAGTAAATATGCCAGTTAAAGCGAAAGAAAAAACAAAATATTATCAAGCGGTAGGCAGAAGAAAAACTTCTACCTGTATTGTTCGTCTCTATGTAAAAAAAGATGGAGAAATAGTGATAAATGAAAAGAAATTAGAAGAATATTTTCCTACATTTGCTCTTCAAAAAACAGTAAAGGAGCCTTTAACAGATCTTTCAATGGTTAATAAGTTTTCGGTTTCAGCAAAAGTAAATGGTGGTGGAGTAAAATCTCAGGCAGAAGCAGTTCGACATGGAATTGCTCGAGCGATTGTGCTTTTTGACGAGAGTCTTCGTAAACAAGTTAAATCAACAGGTTATTTAACACGCGATCCAAGAATGAGAGAAAGGAAAAAACCTGGATTAAAAAGAGCAAGAAGGGCACCACAATGGAGAAAGAGATAAAGATTAGACAAAACTTAAGTTTTAAAAAAGGACCTAGGTCCTTTTTTTGTAGATTTTGATTTTTGAAGAAAAAAATAGTATATTGTAAGAGCGTTAATTTTATAAAATTATGAAAAATAAAATCAAAAGAAAACATTACTTTATTTTAGCAGGAGTCCTTTTAATGGTTTCAGCATTCTTTATTTTTAAAAACGGAGAGGAAGAATCAAACTTTGTTTTAGTAGAAAAGGGTAATCTTGCGCAAGAGCTTTTTGAAACCGGATCAACAGAAAAAGGAGATGACGTAAAACTAGGATTTAAAGAAGGAGGAAAAATTGAAAAAGTTCTAGTTAAAGAGGGGGAAAAAGTCTCTCGAGGATCAGTTGTCGCTACAATCGATAAGAAAGATTTAGATTTGTCGCTAAGGGAAGCTGAAGCAGCTCTTCTTTCCGCAAGCGCTATGTTAGATAGATTCTTAGGGGGGGCAACAAAAGAGGAACTTGGTGTTGTTAACGCTTCAGTTGAATCTGCAAAAACCGCTCTTGCTTCCGCTGAAAATAATTTAGAGGAACAAGAAAAAATTACCGACGAAGCGTTAAGAGCTGTTTATCAAAATGTCGCAACGCTGCTTGGGAATGTTTTTTCAACAGCAAAGGAAGTAGAAATAGGAGTAAATGATCTTGCAAATACTTATTTTACCGGACTTGTTGTTTCCGAAACGACATCAGGAAGAAGAAGTAGAGACAGAATCACATTGGATGTAAAGGAGATTGAAAAATATAAAGATTTGGCGATTAAGGCGGAAGTAAGTTTTGCAGAGAAGGAAGAGTCGTTGGAAAAAACAGAAAGCGAACTAAAACCAATAATTATAGAAATAGATAATCTTATTGATGTTGCAGACTCCGATTTTTATAAAGATAAAATCTCTAGCGCCGAGAAAGAACTTCTTCGGACTTATCGTGGAGCGATTAATACATCTCTTTCTCAGGTAATTGCACTTTTGGGAAATATATCTTCTGTGAACGTAGAAAGAGAAGCAACATTGACGAGTTTGAGGGGGGCGATTAGTGCGGCCAAAGGTGCTCTTAAGCAAACAGAGGCTGAACTTTCAAGAGTTGTGGCTAACCCTGATAGAGCAGATGTTGTTGTAAGAGAAGCTGCGATTGCCCAAGCAAAAGCAAGAGTAGATCTTTTAAAAAACAGAATTACAGATGCGATACTCAGGAGTCCTGTATCGGGGACGGTCTCTAGTGTTTTGATAACTGGAGGAGAAGTTATTTCTCCGGGATCTCCTGTTATAGTTATTACTCCAGATAAAGATATCCAAATAGCGGTAAATATTTATGAGGGAGATATTTCTAAGGTTACCGTTGGAGATTATGCAAAAGCATCTTTTGTTGCTTTTCCACAAGAAGAATTTGAAGGAGAGGTGGTTTTTATAAACCCCACAGGAAAGTTGATAGACGGTGTAATTTATTATGAAATTAAAATTATGCTCTCTGAATATCCAGAAAAAATTCTTCCGCAGATGACGGTTGATGTTACAATCAGAACAGCCGAGAAAGAAGGTGTTCTCCTTCTTCCAGAAAGGGCTGTGCGGAGAAAAGAAGGGAAACAGTTTGTGATTATTTTAGAAAACGGGGAAAAGGTTGAAAAAGAGATTTTTACGGGATTAAGAGGAGAGGGAAGAATGGTAGAGATCGTTTCTGGAGTAGTTGATGGTGAAAAGGTTATTATCGAATAAAAATGGAAAAGATTATTGAGTTACAAGATGTTTCTAAAACATACTTCTTGGGGAAGATTAAAGTTGAAGTATTGAAAGGAATTACCTTAGGAATTAACAAAAAAGATTTTGCTCTTATTTTAGGTCCTAGTGGTTCTGGGAAGTCAACGCTTTTAAATATGGTAAGTTGTTTAGACATTCCTACTTCGGGGAAGATTAAGTTAGAAGGGAAAGACGTTTCTAAACTTTCTGAAGATGAACTAGCGGAAGTAAGGGGCAAAAAGATTGGCTTTGTTTTCCAACAGTTTAATCTTTTAACACATCTAACGGCATTAGAAAATGTAATTATTCCTACTATCTTTCAAGGGATACCAAAAGAAGAAAGAGAAAAAAGAGCAAGAGATCTGCTGTCTTCTGTGGGGCTTCAAGAAAGAATGGATCACAGACCGAAGGAACTTTCTGGGGGAGAATGTCAAAGAGTAGCTATTGCCAGGAGTCTTGCAAATAATCCCGAAATTATTGTTGCTGATGAACCAACGGGAAATATAGACTCTAAAACCGGAGAAATGATTATGAATATCTTAAAAGATTTAAATGAGAAAGGAAGAACAATAATTGTAGTAACTCATGATACAGAACTGCAGAAATTTGCCAACAAGATTATAAAAATAAAAGATGGAGAAATAGATGACAAGTGAATATTTAAAAATAGCATTGAAAAACTTAAGATCTCGTTCTCTGAGAAGTTGGCTTACAATTTTAGGTATTGTGATCGGAATATTTTTAGTTATTTCTTTACTTTCCTTAAGCGAGGGATTGAAAAAGTCTGTAATGAATGAGCTACAAATGATGGGGGGCGATATGGTGATGGTTTTTCCAGGAGATGTTTCTGATATGATGACACTGATGATGGGGGGTGTTGAACTGGACAACCGAGATATTGAGGCGATAAGAAGAGCCGAAGGAGTTGAGGTAGTTTTAGAGATGCCTTTTTCCGCAGTTATAGCAAGACACTTTCAAGAAACGGAAACAGCCATGATTTACGGAATAGACCTTAACGAGGGCCTTTATGTTTTACGAGAAAATGTGGGTTGGGATGTCGTAGATGGTAGCTTCCCAAGATCAGGAAGAAGAGAAGTGATGGTGGGCAATCTAGTTCCTAAAAATATTTTTCCAGATCTTGTTGTTGGAGACAGCATTGTTATTAAAGGAAAAGAATTTTTTGTCACGGGCATTTTGCGCTCTTTAGGAAATCAACAAGATGATTCCGCTATTGCTCTTGATTTAGAAGATTTTCGAGATGTTACCGGGAAAAGGGAGGGTACTCCGGTTGCAATGGCTAAAGTAAAAGCCGGATATGATCCAGATCTTGTGGCAGAAAATATCGAAAGAGAGTTAGAGTCCTCAGTTATTAAAAGAAGAAATGAAGATAGTCCTGCCTTTTCAGTGATGACCAGTGAAACGGTGACAGACATGGTGGCAAGTATTATGGGGGTTTTGCAAGCGGCAGTTATTGCCTTTGCAAGTATTGCAATTGTTGTTGGGGGAATTGGGATTATGAATACGATGTACACCTCTGTGAAAGAAAGAACAAAGGAGATAGGAATACTAAAGGCGGTGGGAGCGAGAAGAAAACATATTATTGCAATTTTTCTTTTTGAGGCAGGGATAATTGGACTTATTGGGGGGGTAGGAGGAGTTTCTCTTGGGATTCTCTTAGCATTTCTTGCCGAAACAATACTTTCTGGTTCAGGAGGAATGTTTTATCTTGAAGCACATATCTCTGTATGGCTTGTTCTTTTTGGACTTGCTTTTTCTTTTATCGTCGGATGTCTTTCTGGGTTTTTTCCTGCAAAACAAGCTGCAAAACTTGAACCTGTAGATGCGTTAAGATACGAATAATATGAAAAAACTATTTCGAGCTTTTTATAACGCATTTCGTGGAATTAAAGAGGCCTTTCTTGAACAATCTTTCCGTGTTCTTTTTATAATCGCTTTTTTTGTTGCTTTTTGCCTTTTTTACTTCCCTTTTGAATCACTAGAAAGAGCCATTTTAATTCTTGTTGTGGTTCTTGTTTTATCACTAGAACTGATTAACTCTCAGATAGAAAGGATTTTGGATATCTTGAGACCTGACTACAGCGAAGAGGTAAGGAAAATGAAAGACATCTCTGCGGGTGCGGTATTAACAGCAAGTATTGGTGCTGTTGTTTTGGCAACAATCATTATTTTACCCTATATTATTATCCTTTTTCATCGAATTTTTTAAAGATGAAAAATAATATTTTACCAGTAATTAAAACAATTTTAGTTCTTTTTTCTGTTCTTATTATAGGAATGTTTGTTGGAGAAAGAGACTTCTTCACTTAAAAAAGAAGAGGATTTAAAAGTTGGTTACGGAGCGTTTGTCATCGGTAACCCTCAAGAACCTGCAGTTTCTCCGGGATCTTCTGCAGAAAAAGCGGGAATAAAAGAAGGAGATATTATTTTGGAAATTAACGGAGAGAAGATTACCATAAAGAATACTCTTGCGAGAATTATAGCTAAATATAATCCAAAAGATGAAATAGAAATTAAAATTCTACGAGACGAAGAAGAAATAAAAATTAGTGTTGTCTTAGGAGAGATAAACTAAACTTTTCCTTGATTTTTAATAGAAAAACTGATACTATAGATTCTCTAGAATAATTTTTATTTTTATGCCTACAGTACCAGGAGCCAACTTTACTCATAAAGCTCAACAAGCAATTATCACTTCTCAGAAAATTGCATATAAGCGGGAGAATCAACAAATTGTTCCCTTGCATCTTTTGTTTTCTTTGCTTATTCAAGAAGAAAGTATTGTGGTAAATGTTTTGGAAAGAATAGGCGTTGATAACGAAATGCTTAAAAAAAGAACTGATCGTTCGATAAAGATACTTCCTAAAATGCAAGATATTGAAAAAGCATCTGTTGGACAGTTTTATCTTTCTCAAGAGATAGCTAACGTTTTAAAGTATGCGGGCGATGAAGCAGAAAGAATGGGTGATAAATTTATCTCGATAGAGCACCTCTTTTTAGGAATACTACTTACTGAAACCAGAGCTCGGGATATACTAGAAACCGCAACATTCCTTCCTCAAGGAAAAGGAGGACCTGGTCCTATGGAAGCGGAGAAGATAAGCTACGAAACAGTGAAAAAGATTTTGGAAGATGTCCGCGGGAATCAACCAATCACCGATCCTCATCCTGAATCAAAGATGCAAGTTATTGAAAAATATACACGGAATTTAACTGATATGGCGCGTCAAGGGAAGATAGATCCTGTTATTGGTAGGAAAAAGGAGATGAGGCGCTTGATGCAGGTTTTATCGAGAAGAACAAAGAATAATCCTGTTTTAATTGGCGAGGCGGGAACCGGGAAAACAGCCGTTGTTGAAGGTCTTGCACAAAGGATTGCGAAGAAAGATGTTCCAGAAAGCTTGAAGAATAAGGAAGTGATAAGTCTCGATATCGGCTCACTTGTTGCGGGTACAAGATATAGGGGAGAGTTCGAACAAAGAATAAAGGCATTACTTAAAGAAATTAAGAGTCAAGAAGACAAGTATATTCTTTTTATTGATGAGTTGCATACGATTATTGGTGCTGGTGCTGCCGAGGGATCGATAGATGCTTCCAATCTTTTAAAACCTGATCTTGCGCGAGGAGAACTACGTGCAATTGGTGCGACAACTCTTAAAGAGTATCAAAAGTATATTGAACGAGATCCTGCTCTTGAAAGAAGATTTCAACCGATTACTGTTTCAGAACCAACAGAAGAAGAAACTCTTCTTATTCTAAGAGGAATAAGAGAGAAGTATGAAATGCATCATGGGGTAAAGATTGAAGATACGGCGCTAAAAGCCGCTGTTGAGCTTTCTTCACGATATATTACAGATCGTTTTCTCCCCGATAAAGCTGTTGATTTAATGGATGAGGCGATGAGCTCTTTAAGGCTTGAAGTAGAATCACAACCAGCAAGACTTGAAGACTTTAAAAGAGAAATTCAAGACTTAGAGATAGAGATGGAGTCTTTGAAAAATGGAAAAGGGGATGATACCGAAAGAAGGAAAAAAGTGATTTTGAGACAACTTGCTGATCTTAAAGAAAAAGCACAAGAACTTGAAGCAAGATGGAGAGCAGAAAAAGAAACAATAATGAGAATAAAGACAATCAAAAATGAGATAGATTCTCTAAAGTATGAGTCGGAAAGAGCGAGTCAAGAAGCCGATCTGCAAAGAGTGGCTGAAATTAAATACGGAAGAATACCAGAGCTTGCAAAAGAACTTAATGGGGAAGAGAAAAAACTAAAAAATCTTCAGAAAAAGAAACCTGTTTTGAAAGAATCTGTTTCAAGAGAAGATGTCGCAGGGGTTGTTTCTAGGTGGACAGGGATTCCCGCAAATAGTCTTTTAGAAGAAGAAGCTCAAAAATTAAGGAAAATGGAGGAGATTATTGGGAAAAGAGTGATTGGTCAGGAGGAAGCTCTTTCGGCAATATCACACGCTATTCGTAGATCCAGGGCCGGAGTTTCTGATGAAGGTAAACCTCTTGGCTCTTTTCTTTTTCTTGGACCAACCGGGGTTGGGAAGACAGAAACCGCGAGAGTTCTTGCTGGATTTCTTTTTGGAAGCGAAGATTCTCTAATTCGCATTGATATGTCAGAATATATGGAAAAACACTCTGTTTCAAAGATGATTGGTGCTCCTCCAGGATATATTGGACATGAAGATTCTGGACAAATCAGTGAGGCTGTAAGAAGAAGGCCATATAGTGTAATTTTGATTGATGAGATTGAAAAAGCACATCCTGACGTATTTAATATACTACTTCAGGTTTTAGAGGATGGAAGACTAACAGATTCAAAAGGAAGAAAAGTTTCTTTCAAAAACACAATTATTATCATGACTTCTAATGTTGGTTCTGAATATATCAACGAAATGGGAGCATTGGGTTTTAGCGCAACAGAAGAAGATAGTGCTCGTGAATCTTTAAAAGACAAAGTGACAGAAGCCATTAAGGGGATGTTTCGTCCAGAGTTTTTGAATCGTATTGATGACATAATAATCTTCAATCATTTATCACAGAAAGATATTAATAAGATTCTTGATTTAGAACTTGAAAAGGTGACAAAAAGAATGAAAAATAATAATGGAGTTTTTGTTACTTTTCAAAAATCTGCGAAAGATATTTTAACAAGAGATGGTTTTGATAGAGAAATGGGAGCACGTCCCATGAAACGTCTTATTCAAAAGAAGATCCTTAATCCACTTGCTCTTGAAGTTATTTCAGGGAAAATA
>Ga0075122_10001825_pt1 | contig 14628 bp, 12 predicted proteins | sample AntAceMetag02UKB_FD_69790 | JGI IMG/M metagenome (GOLD analysis project Ga0075122, IMG submission 69790) | Saline lake microbial communities from Ace Lake, Antarctica - Antarctic Ace Lake Metagenome 02UKB | ecosystem: Environmental > Aquatic > Non-marine Saline and Alkaline > Saline | place... | reverse complement strand
AGGCTTAATAGATAACAACGAATATTTACAACTAAAACTAACTTCCAATGTCCTAGCAGAAACTGCCAACTCAGCTACGATGACAGTTGGAACAGGAGATGATAGTTGGAGTGTTACTACCGGAGATATTACTCCAACTGCTTTCGAATTTACAGATCAAACAGATGTAGCATTAAGCACAGAAATAGAATCAAATATCCTACAAATCACAGGACTCACAGCTCCTACGGCAGTCTCAATCTCAGGCGACGGAACTCCTGCCTACCGAATTTGTTCAGATTCAGCTTGTTCTTCAGTAACCCATACTTGGTCAACATCAGTAGGTTCAATAGATAATAATGAATACTTACAACTTAAATTAACATCTAATGCTTCATTTTCTACAGCCAACTCAGCTTCAATCGCAGTAGGAACAGGAAATGATAGTTGGAGTGTAACGACAGGATCTGCAATAACAGCTACAGGAGGAATAATAACAACAGACGGAAATTACAAGATTCATACATTTACTTCAAGTGGAACTTTCACTATAACAGATGCAGGAGCTATTGGAACTGTTGAATATCTTGTTGTAGCCGGTGGTGGAGGTGGTGGAGGTCAAACAACCACCAACTGGGGCGCAGGTGGTGGTGGTGCTGGGGGTTATAAATCTGCTACTGGTATTACTGTATCGGCTCAAGCTTATTCTGTAATTGTTGGTGCAGGTGGTGCAGGTGGCCTTGGTGGTAGTATTGGTAACAGCCATAGTGGTGACAATGGTGCTAACTCTTCTTTCAATAGCTTAATCTCAACTGGTGGTGGTGGTGCTCAAATTGCTGCTAGCACAGGTTTGGCGGGTGGTTCAGGTGGCGGTAATTCAGCCACTAGTAGTGGTACTACTGGTGCTGGCAACGCAGGTGAAGGTAATGATGGTGGAGGTAGTTATGTTATTACATCTAACTGTAGTGATAACTGTGCTGGTGGTGGAGGTGGTGGTGCTGGCGCAGTTGGTAACGCTATTGTTTCTAGTAGTGATGTTAATGGTGGTATAGGTAAAAATGATCACTCTGCGTGGGCAACTGTTACAAGCACAGGTGATTCGGGTTATTATGCTGGTGGTGGCGGAGGAGGAGGTGGTAGTGCAGGAAATCCAGGCAACGCTGGTGGTACTGGTGGTGGTGCTGCTGGTGGTTCTGGATCAGGTGGTAATGGTACAGCAGGAACAGCTAATACTGGTGGTGGTGGTGGGTCTTATGGTAGTGGAGATGGTGGTGCTGGTGGCTCAGGAATAGTAATCATCCGATACCAATTTCAATAGGATTGAGTCTGTAAAGTTCATAAAGTTTATAAAGTTAGAAAGTTGAAAATAATTTTGAATTTCGTCCGCCAGCTGGCGGATTGATTCAAATTCGAATGATTTAATCTTGAAGACTGGATTCCCGTCTTCGCAAGGCTACGACGAGGCGAGCCCGCCTACGCGGGAATGACCCCAGTTAAATAGGGCAAGCCCTAATTTTAGCTTCGCTAAAATAATTTAACCTGCCTACCGGCAGGCAGGCGGGGCAGGCAATTAATAATTAATATTTTGAAATGTTTATAATTAAATGGATATTGAAATTTATTTTTAAGATTGTGATGTTGATTGCCGTTTTAGTTGGATTAGTTTGGTTACTATTTAATTGGCCGGTTAAGACAAAAAATGAGGATATGAAATTTGGGGTTTCTTTTGCTCATCATCATGCCGAATCATTGGAATTGGATTGGAAAGAAACTTACACAGCGATTTTAGATGATTTGGGGGTAGAGAGAATTCGGATTGCGGCTTATTGGGATCGAGTAGAGATGGAAGAAGGGCAGTATGATTTTTCAGATGTTGATTGGCAGGTTAAAGAAGCTCAAAAAAGAGAGGTTGAATTAACTTTGGCTTTTGGCGTTAAGACTCCTAGGTGGCCAGAATGTCATATTCCTGAATTTTATTTGGAAGATAAAGCCGAAAGAGAAGAAGCACTCTTAGTTTTCGAGGAAGTTTTGATTGAGCGTTATAAAAATTACGATAATATTATTTATTGGCAGGTTGAGAATGAACCATTTCTTAAGTTTTTTGGAGATTGTCCAGAAGGAGCCATTGATGAACAACTGATTGATAAAGAAATTGCTTTAGTAAAAAAGCTTGATCCAACTCGGAAAATTATTGTTACCGATAGCGGAGAATTAAGTCTTTGGTGGCAAGCAGCCGAAAGAGCTGATATATTTGGATCAACTTTGTATCGAATTATTTACAAACCGCCTTTTGGTTATGTAACTTATCCGTTAGGACCTAATTTTTTTCGAGTCAAAGCATTACTTGCTAGGGTGGTGACTGGTCAGGATAATTTTATTATTTCCGAACTACAAGCTGAACCTTGGCCTAAGGCCTGGATTTTATGGGTTTCAGTCGAGGAGCAATACAAGACAATGAATCCAGAAAAGTTTGAAGAAATAATTGAATATACTCAAAAGACTAATTTTTCCGAAGCTTATTTATGGGGAGTGGAATGGTGGTATTGGTTGAAAGAAAAGAAAGATTTACCTGAAATGTGGGAAGCGGCTAAGAAGATTTTATAGCGGTTTTGAATGAATTAGGGTAAAATGATAAATAGGCTAATATTTTTAGTTTTGACTAATATTAAGATATTTTTAAAATGCTATTTTTAATAATTTTTGGATTTCTGACTACTTCCTTAAATTTTTAACGAAGCGAGCTTTTACAAGGGTGACAAGGTGAAGCGAGATGGGCTGGATTCCCGCCTACGCGGGAATGACAGAGTTGGACGCGGGAATGACAGAGTTGGACGCGGGAATGACAGAGTTGGATGCGGGAATGACAGAGTTGGAAGCGGGAATTCTTACGGGCTGGATCCCTGCCTTCGCAGGGACAAGCGCGGGAATGACAGTAAAAGTTTTGTAGTGATTTGTTTGTATAGCATAAAGACCAGAATTCAATTGAAGAATTCTGGTCTTTAATTTTGTATATAGACTAAATATAGAGAAATTTAAAACCAAGCCAGTAAATGCAAACTAATGAAATGGAATCAAAGCGATCATAAATTCCGCCATGGCCAAACATTAATTTGCCAGTCAACAGATTTTCTCCGGAGTCTTTAATTTGGTGATGTCTTTTGAATTTGCTGTTTAGCAAATCTCCTATTATGCTCACACAGCAGACAGAAGGAGTCAGCAAAAAATAAAAAACAGGTAATTCGAGAAAATAAACAGATATTATTCCGGTAATTGAACCGAAAAGAAATCCGTAAAAAAAACCTCCCAAGGTCTTGTTGGGACTGACGACTGGAAAAATATTTCTTTTCATCAAAGCGGAGAAGTTTAAATATTTTCCTCCAAAAAAGGCCATTGTGTCATTTACGGAAACAATAATCAATAAGAACCAAATTTCTTTGATTGGGAATAGCAGAATAGTTGGTAATCCGATTATATGGAGCAGGGCGATAATTGACCAATTTGAAAGTGGCTGACGAGCGTATATCTCATAGATGCCCAATAAAACTATGAGGAAAATTAACTCTGGCAAAAGATTAAACAAATGTAATCCATAGACCACTGGTAGCCAGATAGCTATTTTATATCTTTCGATATTTGGTATTCTCGATAATAAAATTTCCATGATACCCCCTTGTGTTTTTGAAGAACTGTTAAAATAAAATTATATAAATTAAATTTTTAATAAAACATTTTGAGAATTAAACATCTAAAAAATAAAACTATTAAAACCACTTGCAAAAAACATTAATGGGTCTTGAATTGGAGTAAAATCGTTGCTAAATTTGATAAACTTAATGGAACCTGAATTGGAGTTATTTCGTTACGAAATTTTTCAATTTTCTTCGGTATAAACTTAATAGATTTGGATTCAGAGTAAATTCGTTACGAAATTTTGTAAAACTGAGGTAAATTTTGTGAAAATTTTAGATGTCTATATTTATAGATGGAGAAAATTTGAATAAAATTTAACCAGGTTTAAAAAATTGCAGTAGAAGTTTACTTTGAATTCAAGTCTATCACGTGCCTCGAGAGAGAATCGAACTCTCATGGGATAAATCCCACACGATTTTGAGTCGTGCGCGTCTACCAGTTCCGCCATCGAGGCTGCTAATTACTTGAGTAATTCTAGTTTAAAACCGTTAAAATGTCAATTTTAGTTTGTTAGTTAGCGGATACTTAAGTTTTATAATAAATGTTAGATAACAAATACTAGATACATGCCTACCGGCAGGCAGGCTAAACACTTGATACTTTTATCCTTTGACTTAATTGAATAGATTGGTATAATATGGCTAATATTTTTAAATCTTAAATCACTAAAAAATGGAAAAACATTTTTCAAAAGAGAGGACTTTAATTATAGTTAAGCCGGATGGGGTCCAACGAACTTTAGTGGGGGAAATTATTAGTAGATATGAAAGATTGGGTTTAAAATTGGTTGCTATGAAAATGGTAGTGCCTACTCCAGAACATATTGAACAACATTATACTTTGGATCCTGAATGGCGAAGAGTAACTGGAGAAAAAACGATTGCTGGTTATAAAGCCAAAGGAATGAAGCCACCAACAGAAAATCCTCTTGAAGTGACCGATAAACTTTTAATTAATTTAAAAAAGTATATTTCTAGTGGTCCAGTTATTGCCATGGTTTGGCAGGGTGCGCATTCAGTCGGTTTGGGAAGAAAAATCGCGGGAGGAACGGAGCCTTTGACTTCTGATGTTGGTACTATTCGAGGAGATTATGTTTTAGATTCTTATGAAATGTCCGATATAGATGATCGATCAATCAGAAATTTAGTGCATGCTTCTGGATCTGTAGAAGAGGCCAACATGGAAATTAAACATTGGTTTAAAGATGAAGAATTGATAAATTATTCTATTTTTCAGGAAAAAATATTATATGATGTCAATTTAGATGGAATTTTAGAATAATAAAATAAATAATTAATTTAAATGTATTCGGGCTTGGCCTAGAAATTGTCTAAAATTAGACGGTTTCTTAAAACCAAGTCGGGAGATGTTTGTTAGACCTATTGCGTAATAATTTACTACTGTAATTTTCACATTTTGGTCAAATTTTCCAAAAATTTTCTTAGCTTAGCTCCGGCTAAACTGCAAAAATTATTTGAAAAATTATGCCTTAAAATCTGAAAATTTCGTTACGCAACCTATTACGCAGTAGGTCTATTGTAAAATAAAATGAAATATCTTACAGAAAATGGAGCCCAAAAAATTAGAGATGAATTGGCACTTCGAGCTCAAAAAAGAAAGGAAATTGCACAAGCCATCAAAGAAGCTAAGGAATTAGGAGATTTAAGTGAAAATGCTGAATATTCAGAGGCCAAGAGTCAGCAAAGAGAAAATGAGGGGAGAATTATTTATTTAGAAAATGTAATAAGAACCTATAAAATAGTAGAGAAAAAAAGTTCAAATGGTAGAATCGGGCTAGACTCAATTATTGAGGTGGAGAACAAAAATCTTAATAAAAAAATGACTTTTCACATTGTCGGTTCTAACGAATCCGACCCTATTGTTGGAAAAATTTCCAATGAATCTCCAATCGGAAAAGCTTTTTTAGGTAAAAAGAAAGGTGATGGAGTAGAGGTTGTTTTAGCTAATGGTAAAAAAATTAACTACAAAGTCCTAAGTTTGAAATAATACCGTAAAATGCTAGTATGTAAGTGGGGACTGTTTCCAATCACCTTTTTTACTGCCTGCCTCGCTGATGCTTGCCGAGGCGGACAATTTTCCATTTTTGATTAAATTATTTTAAAACTGATAAATTTCGTGATAAAACGGTGATTGGAAACAGTCCCAAGTGAAGTGTTTTTTTAGGTTGTTTTTTATAAATAAAAAGTGACAAATAAAAATAAAAATAAATTTTTAAATTTCAAACAAGGCTCTATCACAGTCTATATTTTAATGATAGCTTCTATTTCAGTTACCCTTCTTACCAGTCTGGCTATTTTTGTTGCCAATAGTCAGAAAAATAGTTCTAATGAAGTTTCTCGTCAAAAGGCTTTGCAGTTTGCTGAAGAAGGAGTTTACTATTATCGTTGGTATCTAGCTCATAGTTTGGACGGAAAAAACAAACAACAGATTCAGGAATTTTGGGAAAACGGAAGTCCTATTGGCACCGTTGACCCTTATGGTAAGGCAGTTGTAAATTTCGATGGTGAATCAGTTGGGGAGTTCGAAATTACAGTGACACCTCCTAGCTCTAATTCCACTATTATTTTAGTGGAGTCGGTTGGTTGGACTTATCGTCATCCAAATATTAAAAAAAGAATAAAAGTTCGTTTTAGGAAACCTTCCTGGAGTGAATATTCCGTTTTGGCTAATGATGTGATGCGTTTTGGGGAAGGAACTAATGTCTTTGGTCCTATCCATTCTAATAATGGAATCAGATTCGATGGGGTTGCTAATAATGTTGTTACTAGTTCAGTAGCGGAATATTCAGATCCAGATACTGGGTTGGTTAAACCTGGGGTTTGGACATCTCAATCCGATGAGAGTTCGGTTTTTTTGGCTGGCAATGAATTTCCAGTTCCTTCTATCGATTTTAACAGTGTTACTAGCGATTTGAGTTTAATCAGAACAGATTCTCAAATTAATGGTTTGTATTTTGATGATGATACTTATGAGGCTGAAAGTTGCGATTATGTTTGGTCTGGTTGGCCGCCGCCTTGGTGGGATTGGGTTTGTGCGGCAGCTGATAGAACTGTTTTTGGATATCATTTTACTCTCAGAGTAGATGACAAAGTCGAAGTTCGAAGAGTTCTAAATTATGAGGGTGACCAAGTTGACGAAACCGCTACCTATTTGATTATTGAAGAAACGGATGCTGAAATATTTTCTTTACCGGCCAACGGTTTAATTTTCGCTGATAAAAATATTTGGGTAGATGGGCAAATAAATTCTGCTCAATTGACAATTGCCTCAGCAGATTTAGATGGTTCAACAGATTCTAACATTTACATCAACAATGATATTTTGTATACAAATTATAACGGAGATGATATTATAGGGTTAATAGCCGAGAACAATATATTAGTAGGGCTGTATTCTGAAGATAATCTGGAAATTGACGCCGCTTTATTAGCTCAGAAAGGAAGAGTGGGGAGAGAATATTATTATTGGAATTGGAGCTGGAGTGATTGGCTTTATAGAGACGAAATAACTGTCAGAGGTTCTATAGCTACTAATAAGCGTTATGGGTTTGCCTACACTGATGGTACGGGATATGACGTTAGAAATTTATATTTTGATAATAATTTGATTTATTATCCGCCGCCTTATTTTCCGACTGGGACTGTTTATGAGCTTGACCTCTGGGAAGACGTTCGCTAGAACTTTAAAATTTGGCACACTTTTTCGTTGGATTTTCCGTCACTCATTCGCTGTGCCATTAAGCACACCTCATTCGGTACTCAAATCCGCCTTAAATTGTGCTCAAATTTTAAAGTTCTACGTATCTTGCTCGGTGATAGGATTCTCCCCTGCCTGCTAAATTGCATTCAAAATAATCTAATTTCTAAGTACATCAAAAGTTGAATTGCAAGTGGTTTATTTTTTTGTCGACTCCTGTGCCACTCGCTCGATGTACCAGTTAGTACATCTCACTTCTTGTTCGGATTCTCCTCGAACTGCACTCAAATTTTTAAACACTATTGTGAGCAGGCTTTAATTTTGGAATACGGCTCGCTCGGTACTCAAATCCGCCTTAAATTGTGCTCAAATTTTAAAGTTCTACGTATCTCGCTTGGTGCTCAAATCTTCCTCGAATTATACTCAAATTTAAAAATTTTCAGAATTAGTTTTGGTTAGATTGAATTTTAAAATAATATTGCACTATTTAATTTAGAATAGTTGAATTCAAAATAAAAAAAACAAAAAAAGATGAAAAATATGACAATAACTAATTTATCTCATTGCAACGAGGAATGTTATTTTGGGGCAGATTTTGGTGGCTCTAGCATTAGATTATTGCAACTAGAAAAGAAAGGCGATGGCTTTGATGTTGTTGGCTGGTCACAAAAAAAAATACCCAAAGGAGTTATTGATCAGGGAAAAATAATAAAAAAAGATGACTTCATCAATATTTTTCAAGAGGCTATGGAAAATGTAGAAGGTGAATTTTCAAGTAGCAATGTAATGCTAACTATTCCAGAGGAGACAGTTTTTACGCGAGTTATCTCGGTGCCAATAATAGAAAATAAAAAAGAATTAGAGGAAACAATAAAATGGGAAACTGAGGCTACTATCCCAGTGGCTATTAGTGATATTTATTATGATTGGCAAGTTTTAGATAAAAGTGAAGACAAAATCAATATTTTGGTTATGGCAACTGACAAGGATGTGGTTGATAATTATCTAGATATTTTTGACAGTCTCCATTTAAAAGTAGTTGCCTTGGAACCCGAATCGTTATCAATGGCGAGAAGTTTAATTGCACAGGATTCGGAAGATTATACTTTGCTTATTGACCTTGGAAGCAGATCAAGTAATTTTGCAGTTTGTAAAAAAAATCTTCCTATTTTTACCGCTAATAGTTCTATATCAGGAAGAATGTTGACAGATATTATCATTAAAGAGTTAGGATTAAGCTTTGAAAAAGCGGAGCGTTATAAAATTAAAAGGGGCATAGAGGATAATAAAATTGATGGTATAAATCGAAGTGCCATATTCAGTCCAGTTTTGGATACTTTAGTCCAGGAAATAAAAAAGACTATAGAATTTTTAGAAGAAAATTTATCTTTAAAAGAGCAGAAAAAAAAAGTAACTAAGATTGTTTTGTGCGGGGGCGGTTCCAATTTAAAAGGGCTGGGTTCTTATTTAACGGTTAAACTAAAACAACCAGTAGCATTATCTAATCCTTGGGTTAATTTATCTTTTGTAAAAAAAATACCACCGATTTCAAAAGAAAATTCCCAAGGCTTTGCTCCAGTGATTGGATTAACTTTAAAATCTCAAGATTATGTCGATGTCAATTAATTTATTGCCGATAGAGAGAAAAAAATCTATTAAAACAGATATTTTTAATCGATTTCTTTTAAAAATCGGAATTATAGCAATTTTTGCAATTTTCTTATTTATAATTTTTTTGTTAGCCAATTTATTTATCATTAGTATTTATCAAAAAATTAATCAAGAAGAGATAAGCAGAGCTGAAGGTGGGAGTTTGAATGGAATTGGTCAAGAAGTAAAAGCTGAAATTGATAGTAATTATTCTGAAACTACTCAATCTGTAAAAGAAATTAATCAAAGAACTTCTTACTGGGATTATTTAAATCAAATTAATAAATTATTGCCAGAGAATGTTTATTATACTCAAATTACAATAGAGGCTGGAACTATAAAATTGAAAGGATTAGCTAAAAAACGAGATGATCTAGTAACGTTCAAAGAGTTGTTAAGCAAGGCTGAAATTTTTCAAGAAGTTGAAATGCCGATTTCCAATTTTACTTCTCAAACTGACACCGATTTTGAGATTGTTTTAAATCTAAATAAAAAATAATTACCATAAATGGAAATTAAAACTGAAAATAAAAAATCATTAATAATATTCTTTTCTTTTTTTATAACTTGTATGCTACTAGTTTCTTTCTTGGTCGTTCCAATGGTAAAAAAAGTTTATCAGCAGAAAGATTCTTTGGAAGAAAACAAACTTATTTTAAAAAAGGATCAGGAAAATAGCGATTGGTATAAAAAAGATCTTGAGTATTTAAAGGAAAATCCATTTTTCAGTAATAGTCTAGCAGTTAATGAAAATGATCGAATTGAAATGATCAAAGATTTAGAAAATATTGCCGATGAAAAAAAATTGGAATTGAAAATTGAAATGTATAATCCAGCTGCTGTTAAGAAAGTCGCCAAAGAAGATGCGCCTAGTCTGACTTTCTTGAAACTTTCTCTAAGTGGAAAGTATGAAAATTTTTTGGTTTTTTTGTATAAATTACAAAATTTTAAATATGCGGTTAATATTGATCGATTGATGGTAGAAAATTTTGATGATTCTAAGATTAAAAATATAGAAGATGATATTTTATTGGAAGATTTACCCGAAATTGAAAGCGAATTGATTATTTCTTTTAAATAATTTTAGATAAGAATTTTTGTAAGTAAAAATATGAAAATTAATTTTCAAATTAAAGACAAAATTATTGATGGTTTGTTATATATTCAGAAAAAAAACTGGGTTATTACGGTTTTAATTTTCTTAATAGTATTTTTTTTAGCGATTACTATTTGGTTGGATTGTGTTTTTAATCCTCGACCGAGTGAAACAACTTTAAGTAATATAATAAAAATAGAGCAAGAATATAAGAACAAAATGGAGAGTATCAAAAAAAATCATCAAATTTTAAATGCTCAGTCTCAACGCTTTAATAATCCTGAAGAGACGTTTGAAGATCGAAAATATTTTGAGCCTTCAGAGCTAACCAATCTGCCAAGTAATAATTATAACTCTAGCGCAAAAAGTCTTAATCCTCAGATGGTTCCGTAAGCTTTTGACTTATTCTATTTTTTTTGTTACTTTATATAGGGACTATTCCTAATCACATTTTTTACTGCAATTTTCTATTTTTGGCTTAAGAGTCTACTTCTAACTATTATTTCTACTAAGATCTTAAATTTTTAATTAAATTCTTTAAAAATTTTATTACATTAACTAAGGTTAGTGCTTCAAAAATTATTTAAATAATTTAATTTAAAAATTATAAAATCTAGTAACGAAATAATAATTAAAAGTAAACTCTGATTTTTTTAAAATTTTCTTGCCTTAGCGAATGCTAAAGCTTCAAAAATTTTAAAACAATTTACCTGCCTGCCTGTCGGCAGGTCTCAAAATTAATAAATTTCGTTTAAAAACTGTGATTCAAACAGTCCCTTCAGGCATTCGTTAGGAATGCTTATTGGTTTTTAGAGAAATTAGTTTTTATCCCCTCGTAGTTTAATGGATAGAACATCGGCCTTCTAAGCCGAATACGAAGGTTCGATTCCTTCCGAGGGGACGGCGAGGAGCTTGCTCCGAGCCTGTGTTTCTACTGCAAATTCTAAATTTCAGCTAAATTTAATGAATCCTTCCTCAACTTAGGAGGACTAAGTATCGGAAAATCTTCATTAAATTTATCTTGAAATTTTGAATTTTCATAACGAAAACAGACTCAGAACAAGCTCCAAGTGATTCGAGAGGTTTATTTTTTCATCCTGTGGATATAGGTATCGAAAATTCTCATAAAATTTACCTCAATATTTTGAAATTTCGCAACGAAAAAACACTCTTTCCCTTATCCTTATCCCGAGCCTGTGTTTCTACTGCAAATTCTAAATTTCAGTTAAATTTTATAAATTTTTATTGACAAAGGTTGAAAAGATATCTAGAATAAGTTTCAATGTTTAGTAAAGGCGGAGGGAATAAATATTAATAAAAAACATGACAAAAGAAAAAAGGAAAGTGGGGACAAAAAAAGAAGATAAAAAGAAAAAAGACGGAATGAGTAAAAATAAAATTGCTAATCTGATTTTGTCCGTCGGAGTTTTTTTCGCAATCGGGTTTTTTGTTGGTCAACAAGATCTATTTAATAAAGAGAAGCAAACGTATCTTTCTCTGGAAGAGGCTCAAGTAAGAGTGGAAAGTTTTATTGTTGATAATTTAGTTCAGCCAGGGACAGAGTTAGAAATCAAAGAAGCCAGTGAGGAAAAAGGTCTTTATAAAATTATAGTTTCTGTTCAAGGCCAAGAAATAGAATCATATATAACCAAAGATGGTAAGAACTTTTTCCCACAATCTATGAATATTGATGAGATTGTAGCTCAAAATGAGGTTGATGTAGAGGGGGCACAAGAAGTTGCTCAAAAAGAAATTCCTAAACAGGCTAAGCCGATAGTGGAAACTTTTGTTATGAGTTATTGTCCTTATGGAACTCAAGTTCAAAAAGGAATGTTGCCAGTGATAAATTTATTAAAAAATAAAATTGATTTTGATTTCAAATTTGTTGATTATGCCATGCATGATAAAAAGGAAATTGATGAAAATTTAGTGCAATACTGTATTAATGAAGATGACCAAGCTAAATATTATAAATATCTTGAATGTTTTTTAGTCAATGACGACTCTAAGACTTGTCTGACTACAGCCCAAGTTAATCAGGCTAAACTAAGTCAATGCGTTGCTGTTACTGATGCAAAATATGAAGTGACTAAAGCGTATGAAGATAAAGCTAATTGGGGTGGTCAATTTCCTCCATTTAATATTCAAAAAGAGGACAATGTGAAATACGGAGTTCAGGGTTCTCCCACCGTTGTTATTAACGGAGTGGAAGTTTCTTCGGCCCGAGATCCTCAAAGTCTTCTTAATTTAATTTGTAGTAGTTTTGAAGAGGTTCCAGCTGAATGTGGTCAAGAACTTTCTTCTGATGCGCCAGCTCCTGGATTTGGTGCGGGGACTACTGATTCTTCCGCCGCCGCTGACTGCGCAGAATAAATAAGCTTTTATTTCTGGGACATTTTTTTGTCGATTCCTGTGCTACTCACTCGATGTACCAGTTAGTACATCTTACTCGGTGCTCGGATTCTCCTCAAACTGTCCTCAGAAATAAGAACCTCCGTGTATAGAAAAAACAGATTATATAAATAAAAACTCTGATTGTTCAGGGTTTTTATTGTGGGTTTTGAAAATTTCGAATTTCTAATTTCGATTCAAGGACTAATTTTGAATGTTTAATTTAAAAATAAATGAAGTGAATTTTATTAAATCCGCCGACCAGCCGGCAGGAATTATAAATTAAGTAATTAAAAATTGATTCAAAATTCAAAATTCAAAATTAATCTGAAAGTTTATATTTTAAATTCCACCACATCTCCATCTTGGACGATGTAATCTTTGCCAACAGTTTTGAGAAAACCTAATTCTCGAGCTTTGGCTCTTGAGCCAGTTTCGATTAATTCTTTGTAAGGAATTATTTCAGCTTTGATGAATTTTTCTTGAAAATCGGAATGAATAGCTCGTCCGGCTTCGGGGGCAGTGGAATCAATCGGAGTTTGCCAGGCTCTAGTTTCTGTTTCACCAGTTGTTAGATAGGTCATTAAATTTAAAAGCCCATAACTTTTTTTAATCAATTCGTCTAATTCTGATTTTAATTCTAGTTCTTGTTTGTCTTCGTTGCTTAATTCTAAAAGTTCTTCCTCGATTTTAATATCCAGTGCTACGTAGTTTTGCGGATTTTTAAATAATTCTAAAAGTTCAAACTCAGTTAATTCTGTTTGAATTTTTTCTGGTTGATTGGTATTTAGAATATATAGAACAGGTTTGAAAGATAATAACTGTAAATCTTTTATCAACTCGAAATCATCTTTTAGTGAGGCTATAAATATTTGGATTTGATTTAGGCTGTTGTTATTTAAAACAACCTCTAGCTTTTTAGTTATTTCGAATGTCTTCAAGGACTCTTTGTTGCCAGTTTTAGTTTGTTTGCTTTGCCGCTCCAGTCTTTTTTTAACAGTTTCCAAATCGGCTAAAATTAGTTCAGTATTAATTATTTCAATATCTTCTCGGGGATTGATTCTTTCTTTAACGTGAGTGATATCATTGTTTTTAAAAAAACGTACTACTTGAACAATGGCGTCTACTTCTCTAATATTGTGAAGAAATTTATTGCCTAATCCTTGACCTTCGGCGGCACCTTCTACTAATCCGGCAATATCAACAAACTCAATAGCGGAGTAGATCTTTTTTTTAGAATTAGAAAGTTTAGCTAATTGGTCAATTCGATTGTCAGGTACTTCAACAATTCCCGTATTGGGTTCAATGGTGCAGAAAGGGTAGTTGCTGATGTCAACTTGGATTTTGGTTAGAGCTTTGAATAGGGTTGATTTACCGACGTTGGGCAATCCTACGATACCAATCTTCATACGTATAGCGTGGTTTGTATTTTTGGAACATTTTTTTGTCGATTCCTGCGCCATTCGCTCGATGTACCAGTTAATACATCTCACTCGGTGCTCGGATTCTCCTCAAACTGTTCTCAAAAATACAAACCTCGGAGTTATTAATAAGTTAGTGATTTATAGAAATAAATCGTTTGTCGAGCTTTCCGTCTCTCATTCAATGTACTAGTGAAGTACATTTCATTCGCTACTCAAGCGCTCCTCGAATTATGCTCAAATTAAAAATCCTTGAAGTTATTAGTGAAAATTATGATTTTTTAAATTAATAGTTCTTAAGTAGGATAATATAAAAAGAGGGAATTAGCAATCAGCAATGAACCCTCCAGAGGCGGTCACGGCAATGAACTCTTCAGAGGCGAACGCTAAAGCGAATTAATAATAAATAAATTTTGAATTTTATCCTTTGGTTTCCAGAGGTTTGACCTCTGGAGAAAAGTTAAACAAAGAAAATTATCCTCCCGAGGCGGACTGAATTTCATTCAGAAAACTTATCCACAATTTACATTTGGTATTATATATTTTTCATGCTAAACTAAAACTAGTTTTAAAATATAAATAAAAGCTTTTTTCAGTCAATCTGATAAAGGTTTCTAGTTTGTTAAAAATGAAATTAATTCAAACAAAAACAATAAAAAAGATAAAGGCTTTATTTAGCTCAAA
>Ga0075122_10001824_pt1 | contig 14630 bp, 8 predicted proteins | sample AntAceMetag02UKB_FD_69790 | JGI IMG/M metagenome (GOLD analysis project Ga0075122, IMG submission 69790) | Saline lake microbial communities from Ace Lake, Antarctica - Antarctic Ace Lake Metagenome 02UKB | ecosystem: Environmental > Aquatic > Non-marine Saline and Alkaline > Saline | place... | reverse complement strand
TGACGGCGGTGCGGAGCAGGATCCCCAGGATTGGTGGGATGCTATGCTGCAGACTGCCACAACACTAGTCCAGCGTAAAACGGTTCCTCCTGAGCAGATTGCTGCCATCGGCATCTCCAGCACCTTTTCCAGTACCGTGGCAGTGGATAAGCACGGCAACCACCTCATGAATGCCTTGACTTGGATGGATTCCCGAGGAGCCCCTTATATTCAGAATCGTATTAAAGGTTTCCCCGAGGTAGCCGGCCTGAATCTTTTTAAGGCCTTGCAATGGGTGTTCAAAACTGCTGGGGGCCCATCTCCCTCGGGTAAAGATGATATCGCCCATGTTCTACTGACCCAACACGCCTACCCGGAGGTCTACGAAAAGACCCACATGTTCCTGCCCAGTAAAGACTATTTGAATCTACGCCTGACTGGCCAGTTTGCCGCCTCTTATGATTCCATGCACCTTTTCTGGATAACTAACTCCAGAGACATCCACAACATGTACTACGATAACCGGCTCCTGAAACTCGGGGGGATAGAGAAAGAGAAACTGCCTCCCATGAGGCAATCCACAGATATTCTCGGTACGGTTTCAGCAGCGGTAGCGTCAGAAATCGGAATCAGGTCAGACGTCAAAGTGGTGGTGGGATCACCGGACCACCAATGCGCCTGTATTGGATCCGGGGCTGTCAGAGATTTCGAAGGGCATCTTTACATCGGCACTTCTTCATGGCTGGAATGCATGGTTCCTTTTAAGAAAACAGATATTCTTCACTCCATCGCCTCCTTTCCATCGGCTATTCCCGGGAGATATCAATGCGTGAACGAACAGGATCTGGCAGGTGGCTGCCTGCCGTTTTTGATGGACAACATTCTGTTCCAGCAGAGTGAGCACATTCCGACCGTGGCCCCGCAGGAGTCCTATGATGCCTTGAACCAGGTCGCAGGGCAGATACCTCCGGGGTGTGACAAACTGATTTTTACTCCCTGGCTGAATGGTGAAAGAACACCCGTGGATGATACCCTGCTGCGGGGTGGATTCCATAACATGTCTAAAACCACCACCCGGGATCATATGATTCGAGCTGTCATGGAAGGTGTCGCCTATAATACTCGCTGGATGTTGCAATACACTGAAAGGTTTATCGGCCGCAAAATGTCACCGATCAGTATTATTGGCGGGGGTGCACAATCGGATTTATGGTGTCAGATCTTTGCGGATGTGATGCAGCGGGAGATTCGACAAGTGAGCGACCCTATCCATGCTAATGCGCGGGGAGCCGCCTTTATCGCCCTGGTTGGCCTGGGAGAAATTAGTTTCGATGATATCCCAGATCTGGTGCAATATGAGAAGACTTTTTCCCCAATTAAAAAAAACATTCCAGTATACAATGAGCTGTTCAAAGCTTTCATTCGTCTTTATAAAGCCAATCGCTCCATCTATCAAAGCCTTAATCAAGTCTGACCATTAGCACAAAATTCGTTTTCCCCTGTCGTTTTCCGACACTGTTTTACTCCTGGATGGCGCTATTCTGGTAAGTATGAGTTATTTTTCTTTTAATCAGTATTAGAAAAGTGGCCGCCGAGATTCCGGCCGCACCAAACACCATGGCCATCACCATCACCTGGTAACGGACAGCAATCAGCGGAGATACACCGGATAAAATTTGCCCTGTCATCATCCCGGGGAGAGAAACCAGACCCACGGCAAAAAGGGAATTGGTGATGGGGATCAAGGACGCCCGGAAAGCAATATTTCTGGCCTCTTGATAGACCATCCCCCGTTCCAGTTCTGATGTCAAACGTTCTATGGCCAGGCTGATACTATTAAGAGCATTCGCAAATATCATTCCCGCCAGTGGAATCACAAATCGGGGATTGTACCAGGGAGTGAGTTCCAGGACCCCCTGGGTCACCAGTATCAGCATCAAACCACCGCCGAGGGTGATCGATGCCAGGGCACGGGAGAAGAGGCTCTTGCGTAGGTGACCTGCGGTACGCAGGGCAATCAGGCTGGATGCGATCAACATCACCGCCAGCACCATTGAAATAAACAACCAGCTTTCTGATTCGAACAGATATGCCAGAAAATATCCGATCGCCAGCAGTTGCACCAGCATCCGGGAAACTGCATAGAGCGCATTACGATAGTCCATGCGCCATTTATAAAGGACCGCGACCACCACAAAAACCGGTAAAAATGAGAGCGCCAGGTTTGTCAGCGGTATGATTTGTATAGTGCTATTCATAGGTGGTGCTCCCAGCTTGATCGTCATAAATTTGATTATCGTCTCCGATAGCACGAGCAAACATCTTGATGTGCCCCGATTCTACTAGGAATTTCTCTACAGCCATATTCTTCTCCTTATGTTAGTCAATGTTGGCGGATTAAATGTATAGAAGGCAGCCCTGCCCGTCAAGTTTACAGGTCAAAACAAGAAAAGATCGGCGCTTCTCTGATCGATAAAAAAGGTTTAAAAGTAATAGTCCCTTAATGGAGTCCTGTGATTTGCGATGGTGAACAAGGTATGCCAATGCTATATACATAGCTTAGCTTCTCATCAATGAAAATATGGGATATTTAATTTTAATTTAGAATAGGAATATTTCTTGACAGCAGGCTCAAAATGTTTGAAGATTTGACAACTCGTTTTGTTTTTCAATCTCTGCCCTAGATGTATAAAGGCGCCATCTGACGCCATATGTTCCAGGGGTGGGCCTCACCGTCGAAAATTATCTATAGACAGCCGAGTTAACGGGGTGAAGGTTTAATTCAAATTTAGTTGAAAGACAGTGCGGGACTTTTAACACGAACTGACTAATAATTCTTTTACCAAAGAGGAACAATGAGCCAATTATTAAGAATCAATATGAGTGGCAGCAACGGACCGGAAGTAAAAGAAGAACCAGTTGGCGATTATGCCGGGTTGGGTGGCCGCGCAATGACTTCCACCATCGTTGCCAAAGAGGTACCACCTCTCTGTCATCCGCTAGGAGCTGAAAATAAGGTCGTTTTTGCGTCGGGTCTCTTGACAGGCACACCCGCCAACATGACCGGCAGAATCTCGGTGGGGTTTAAAAGCCCGTTGACAGGAGGAATCAAGGAAGCAAATGCAGGTGGACCAGCCGGGCAAGTACTAGCCCGACTGGGCTATGCGGCTTTGATCTTAGAAGGACAGCCACAAGATGACACAATCTATAAAATTGTCATCAAAAAAGATGGTGTCCAGATCTTGGCAGATAACAGCCTCAAAGGATTGGGAAATTATGACCTGATCGACAAAGCGCTAGGTGAATATGGCGAAGAAGCCTCATTTATCTCAATTGGCCAGGCCGGTGAAATGAAAATGGCCGCGGCCAGTATCGCCTGTACAGACGAGGAAAAAAGACCCACCCGTCATGCCGGCAGAGGCGGCGGCGGTGCCGTGATGGGCTCTAAAGGAGTCAAGCTGATTGTGTTAGACAGAGCAGGAACCTCCAGTGTAGTCGCCAAAGACATGAGCGCTTTTGGGGATGCCAACAAGGCTTTTTCCGAGGGACTCAAGGCCCATGCAGTTACCGGTCAGGCCCTGCCGGCTTACGGCTCCAGTGTCTTGACCAACATCATCAACGAAGCGGGGGCCTATCCCACCCATAACTTCCGCTTCGGCCAGTTTGAAGGAGCTGAAAAAATCAGTGGTGAGACCATTGCCGAGCTTGAAGAGAAGCGTGGCGGTGAATCGGAGCACGGATGTCATCGTGATTGTATCATCCGGTGCTCCGGTATCTACCATGATAAAAACAACCAGTACCTGACCAAGCAGCCTGAATATGAAACCGTCTGGGCTCATGGTGGAAATTGCGGCATTGATGATATCGATGCCATTGCTCTGATGGACCGGATGGAGGATGATTTCGGAGTGGACACTATTGAAATCGGGTGTGCCATTGCGGTGGCCATGGAAGCGGGTGTGGCAAAATTTGGCGATGCCGAAGCGGCCATTAAGATGGTCAAGGAGATCGGTGCAGGTACTCCCCTAGGTCGAATACTAGGCGCAGGCACTGCTGCTGTTGGAAAAGCCTTTGGGATTGAAAGAGTTCCTGTCGTCAAGGGCCAGTCAATGCCAGCCTACGATCCCAGGGCTGCACAGGGCATTGGGGTCACTTATGCAACCAGTACCATGGGGGCCGACCATACCGCCGGTTATTCTATCACAGCAAATGTACTGGATGTGGGTGGCAAGGTAGATCCCTTGGGAGCAGCAGGACAGGTTGAACTCTCTAGGAACCTGCAAATTACTACAGCTGGCGCCATTGATTCAACTGGTTTGTGTCTGTTTGTCGCCTTTGCAGCCCTGGATATGCCGGAGGTTTACCAGGCGGCAATTGATATGGTCAACACCTGTCATGGTTTGAGCTTGACAGCGGACGATGTTGCAGCCCTGGGCAAGAGCGTTTTAAAGACAGAAAGGGAGTTTAACATTGCAGCAGGATTTACTGCGAAACATGACAGACTTCCGGAATACTTCAAGAATGAAGCCCTACCACCGCACGACGTAACCTTTAAGGTTACAGACGCCGATCTGGATTCCTTTTATAACTGGTAAACCAAGATTATTAGCGGGTAGGAGGCGGTTTCCACTAACCGCCTCCTACCGGCGGGAAGGCCCCCATCCTATCTCCTTCCTTTAAAACATCCTCTATCTCAGCACGCACACTGTTAATGAATACCAGTTTGATCTCATCCAGGGGAACCTGTAATTGCTCCAGCACCTGTTTGACAGATGTCCCCTCGTTCAACTCCAAGACTATTTTATGGCCATCTGCACTGTCAGGCAAATATTTGGTGAAGGAAGCAAATAGGCGAACCTCAACGTTCATAACAATTTGTGAGCTAAGGGTTGACTGAAAAAGGGTTACTGTAAACAGTGCAAAAGACCTCCACACCATGGACAGCAGCCACAGGGGATATCATTTGCATAGCAGTCAAATTCGAACGTTTTCTCTGTAAACAGGTTACATGGTCCCAGGTTACAATTTTCGCAAAACGGATAATCATATTTGAGAACTTTCTCACGGAAAGTCGAAAACTCCGTACTCGTCCAAATCTTTTCCATTCCCTGTTTCTGAAGATCACCAAAGGATTTAGCTGTCACCTTCACTCGTCTGCCATTCTGGAAAAAGGAATATTGATGCCAAAGAAAATAGCAAGGATAAACCTGACCCTTCCAGGAAATAAATGAACTGCCCTCCTCCACAAAATGACATTGACGTTTGAATTTCGGATACATTTCTGGCAGGGTTAATTCCAAGCCTGTTTTTTCAGAAATCTTTATGGCTTTGGCAAATTGCGTTTCTGTTTGGACCAGGAGGGGCGTATTTTCTCCCATTAAATTTGATAGATTCAGCGGGATTTGTCGGGTATAAGCCTCGTTCAACATCTCCTTTCCGAAATCCGCTAATGCCTGTTCCTCAGACGTTTTTTGGACCTTCCAATGGTACTTCCAGCGTTGTTTGAGATAGGAGTCCAGATCCAGATTGAGCGCGTCCGCTTTTTTCTTCCACTCCAGATAAAAATCTAGAGATAGATTTGTATTGGGGCTGTACATGCACTCCGATTCTGCAGCTTGATGATAAGGTACCAGATTTGAAACAATCGCAAAGGACGCCCCGTTTTCGGCGGCCCACTGCACAGCCTGTGGCAGGTCCTTAAAGTTCTGCTTCATCAATACAAACTCGATCCCAAAGCGAAAGCTGTCCTGCCCGCGTTTGGATTTGGCTCTCTTCAGTGTGGCAAAAGCCTTTTCTATGTCGCCTAATTCACCACCGGCCCTGATTTGCTGAAAAGTCTCAGCAGAAACCGCATCCAAAGAGACACAAATCTCATCCAGACCTGAATTCAGCAAAGACTCCAGCCTGGATTCATCTAACAGGTTTCCATTGGTTTGCAGTCCAATCCTGCTCTCCTCAGGCATCCGTTTTTCAGCATAACCGACAAACTTTTCGAGCTCGGGATGGAGAAGTGGCTCGCCTATGCCGCTGAAAATCAGATTTTTTAATCTGCTAAAAACAGGTTTTAACTGTGTAAACGTATTGAAAGAAAGATCTCCGTTTTCAATCCCATTACCAGGTGCTTGCTTAACGCACATGGCACACCTGAAATTGCAGCGCGTGGTCGGTTCAATGGTCAACTGGGTGGGGTAGGGTCTTCTTGACGCTTCGCTCATTTATTTCATGCCTGATTTGATATTTTTGGTTAGGTTAATGATAGAAAAATCGATGGTTCAGGGTCAAGAGTTGTTTTATTTATTAGGCTGGAGGCTGAAGATAATAGTGTCGAAGTATTCCCTGAATTTGTTTTTATATTTTTTTCTGTCTTCAGCCTAAAGATCTAAATATATAAACGTAATTTATTTGACGGTTTAGTGAAATCCAGGTTATTTTTAAGTTTCAGTTATAATTCGGATCCCTGATCAAAATCCAAAACTCAGATTTTAATGAAGCGGCTTATTTTTCTGATTATTATTTTCTACTTACCTTTTTCAGCTGCCAGCCAGCCCGCCAGAATTCAAAAGACAATTAACCGCCTGGCCAATGTCAGCGGTTCATTTATCCAGAAAGAAGATCCTGCCAGTCTGGCATCGGCTTTAATGCCCATAATTCTGAACGAAACTTCGATCCAGGCGGTAGTGGTAACGAAAAGTTACGTACAAAGCGTCGAGTTCCGGGCGTATGTCAAAGACAACGAGATTATAGTCAATCAACCCATTCCTCAGAAAATCCTCGTACTGAAAAATATCAGAAGAGAAATTGTATATCAGAATACGGTTGTGGGCTACCTGATGGTCTACTATATAGAGGAAACCGGTGTTAAGCTGACGGCCGCGGAAAAAGCCTGGCTGAGAGAACATCACACCCTCAACGTGGGGGGCCCAAAAGCCTTCCCACCCTTTAATTACTTCGATAAAACAGGCCAATTCCACGGCATGGCAGCTGATTATCTGAAAATTATCTCAGAACGGATTGGCGTAAAACTGGAAATTCAGAGCAATCTACCCTGGCCAGAAGTTTTAAAGCGATCCCGGGAACTCAAAATTGATCTGGTATCCTGTATCGCCAAGTCACCGGAGCGTGAGCAATCTCTTTCTTTTTCTCAACCCTATCTGTCGTCTCCACTGGTTATTTTTGTTCAGCAAAACGCACCTTTTATTGGTGGATTGCAGGACCTGAAAGGAAAAAAAGTCGCGCTGATGAAAAAAGGGGTCACCTATGATTGGTTACAACGTGACAATATCGCTATTGTGCCCCATTTCATTAAAACACCTCTGGATGGTCTGAAGGCTGTGTCTTTAGGAACCGCCGATGCCTTCATCGGCAACCTGGCAGCAACGAGTCATATGGTGGAAAAAGAGGGCCTTTCAAATATAAAAATTGCCGCACCGACCGCTTACGAAGACTATCAATTGTTTATGGGGGTGAGAAAAGACTGGCCCGAACTGGTGAATATTATCAATAAGGTCCTCGACAGCATGACCCAGGATGAAAAGATCAGAATCTCCAGAAAATGGATCTCACTTAAAAAAGATAGCGTCATCGATTACTCCCTGGTTTGGAAAATCGCTTTAGGGATGGGGAGTATGATCATCATCATCATTTTTTGGGCGCTGCAGGTGCAGCGTCAAAAATCTGCGCTGCAGAAAAGTGAAAAGCGTTTCCGCGGGTATTTTGAACACGGCCAGATCGGATTGGCAGTCGTACATCCAGAAAAAGGATGGCTGGAAGCAAATCAACGGCTGCAATTCATGTTGGGTTACACTCTGGAAGAACTGAAAAAAAAGACAGACACTGAGATAGTACATCCAGATGATCAGGATGCAGACGCGGTTCTTTTTGAAAAATTGATCACGGGAAAACTCGATCAATACAGTCTGGACAAGCGATTGCTACACAAGGACGGAGCGGTTGTCCATACCAATTTATCTGCATCATGTATTCGAGGTGAAAAAGGTAGAATTGAGCTTATACTGGTTTCAATTTTGGACATTACCGAGCGTAAACGAATGGAAAACGACTTGATTGAAGCCAAAGATCGAGCTGAAGACGCAACTATCGCCAAGGGAGATTTTCTGGCCAATATGAGCCATGAAATCCGTACCCCCATGAATGCCATTATGGGCATGACCCATTTGTGTCTGCAGACAAAATTAACTGGCAAGCAGCAGGACTACCTGAATAAGGCCTATGCATCCGCGACATCTCTGCTGGGACTCATAAACGATATCCTTGATTTTTCAAAAATTGAAGCAGGAAAACTGGATATTGAACTGGTAGATTTCAGCCTCGATGGTGTATTAGACAATGTATCGACGCTGATCTCAGCTAAAGCCCAGGAAAAGGAGTTGGAGTTTCTTTTTCAGATTGCACCCGATGTCCCCAAATTCCTGATTGGCGACCCCCTGCGACTGGGGCAAATCCTGATAAATCTGGCCAATAATGCGGTTAAATTCACCGAGGATGGAGAAGTTGTCATTAACATCGTTCTCAAGCAGAAAACCGCTGAGCAGGTGACCTTACAGTTTACAGTGCGCGATACAGGCATCGGATTGTCTGAAAATCAGATAGCCAAGCTTTTTCAATCATTTTCTCAGGCTGATACATCAACCACCCGCCGTTTTGGCGGTACCGGCCTCGGGCTAACGATCAGCAAACGGCTGGTCGAAATGATGAACGGCGAGATCTGGGTGGAGAGTGAGCCAGAAAAAGGGAGTTCCTTCATTTTTACGGCTACCTTAGCAACCAAGTCTGTCAAAAAACAATCCAATCTGGCACTGGCCGGGGAATTGAAAGGACTACGCGTGCTGGTTGTTGATGATAATGCCACCTCAAGACAAATTTTCAAAGAAATTCTGGAGTCATTCTCCTTCGATGTTTCCCTGGCATTTACCGGAGGGAAAGCCCTGGATGCACTGACATCAACATCCACTCCCTTTGATCTGGTTTTGATGGATTGGAAAATGCCGGGGATGAATGGCGTTGAAACCAGTAGACAGATAAAGTATTCACTGAAGATTCCTCACATTCCCAAAATCATCATGTGTACATCACACGGGCGAGAGGAGGTCATGCAGCAGGCAGAAGATCTGAACCTTGACAGCTTTCTGATTAAACCCGTCAATCCGTCAGTATTATTGGATACTATTCTGGAAGTGTTCGGCAATGCTACTTCAGATGAAACGCCAAGAAATACTTTTCAGCCTGTCACACCTGATGAACTGAATCACATTCGTGGCGCCAGGATTCTACTGGTAGAGGATAATGAAATAAACCAACAGGTCGCACAGGAACTTCTTGAGAGTCAGGGATTTAGAGTGGAGATCGCCAATAACGGTCAGGAAGGTGTCGATCGCCTCAAGATAGAAAATTTCGATCTTGTCTTAATGGATATCCAGATGCCTGTGATGGGGGGTTATGAAGCAGCACAAAATATCCGGTTGCTTCCTGAATTACAAACCATACCAATAGTTGCGATGACAGCCAATGCCATGGTTGGAGATCGTGAAAAAGCACTGGATGCCGGCATGAATGATCATATTGCCAAACCCATCGATCCCAAACAGCTCTATTCCGCTCTGGTTCAATTTATAACACCGGGAGACAGGATGATCCCGGAAACCTATTTGCAGTCTCAACAACATGGGCTTTCAGATCCAGAAGACGATCTCCCGGAACACATAGCGGGAATCGACATTGTAGCGGGATTATCAAGGGTCGGGGGAAACAGGAAATTGTACCTCAGCCTGCTGAAAAAATTCCAACGCAACCAGGCCGGGACCGTGGATGAAATAAGGGCCGCTGTGAGACAGAATGATACGGAACTAGCGGTGCGCCTGGCCCATACCATAAAGGGGGTCTCCGGAAATATTGGGGCTATGGAACTCTACGCAGCAGCTGAAAAACTGGAATCGCATCTGAAGGATCAACCCGGAGAGGTCCATGAGACGCTTTTTGAAATCGTGCAGTCCCAAATGACTCTGGTATTTGATTCAATTGATGAGCTGATGAGTAGCAGGCCGGTAAATCAGTCATCAAAGAACATTCCTGTTGACCCAGCACAGGTGAAAGAGCTTTTCCGGGAACTGGCAGATTTTCTGGATGACGATGATACCGAAGCCAAAGGTGTACTTGAACGCCTTAAATCTCAGATATCTGATTCAGGAACGACCCAGCAACTCAACACTATTGAAAACCTGATCGATCAATATGAATTTAAAGAAGCCCTTGAGAGTTTAAAAAAAGTTGCAGCAACCATGGACATTTCTATTCCCGTAACAGACAATCCACTCTGAATTCCTGCAGGGCTTTATCTGCCAACGGCAAAGCCTTGCACACACCTGAATTCACACAATTTCTTCGAAATTCTGCTGTTTTTCATCGCAATCCCCATTAAAATACATCAAAATCCGCCTGCTCTACCCCTGATATCGACGGCCATGGGTAACGCATTGTTAACGTTATCGTGAATCAAGTAACGAAGGTAACGCCCCTCCACAAATCAAACATTATCACTGGAAATTCAGTAATGATGGTGTTTCAGTAGAATAAAATGTACGTGGCACACTCAATGCAACATAAAAGCGCTTAATCTATTTTTCGCTTTTCAGTCAGCCTTGGAAAGATAGCAGGCCTTTAATCAATTATATTTTTGAAGAAACGATCAAGTGCAATCAGCAGCCTGGTATGTCAAATTTACAAAACAATTGTTTTTTAAAACCGCCATTCCTGTGTGGGGCTAAACCCCAATGTAATAAAAGAATCCCTGCCGCAAGCGGACGGGGCATTCAGCTTTTGGGCTTTAGCTTTAAGCGATTAGAATAAGTTTCCAATAGCGAACGCCTAATAGCTAATCGCTTTTCGTTAGAACAACCGGATTTATTTGTATGCACAACGCCGCTAGTGGCAGGGTATTATACCCGAGCAACACAATAGACTTAATCAATCACCCTTAGCTATTTATTTTGATAATGGAAATTATGCAATTTTTACAGCAAAACATTTATTACATATTGTCAGGCTTTTTATTTCTGTTGATATTCAGAAACCATATCCTGGCGAAGGTATACAAGCTTGAAAAAATAGACTCAAGAGACGCTTTTCAGCGATTTCAAAAAAATCCTGCCAAAACCGTTTTTCTGGATATCCGAACAAAATGGGAGCTGGAACAAGAACCCAGAATCAAAAGGTCGATTTCTATCCCCCAATCTGAACTTTCGACAAGAATGGATGAAGTCAAAAGGGTGAGTTCAGAAAAGAAACTGATTTTAGTATCCCGTTCCGGGAGCAGAGCCAAAGGAGCCGGTGTTAAATTAAAAAAAGCCGGTATCTCGGATGTTCATGTTTTAAGCGGTGGGATGTTGGCCTGGAGAAGGGCTGATTATCCTGTCACCAAAATAAAGAGAAAATCAATTCCAAGATCTGGTTGAAGGAGTTGTTAATTCTACATTGGATAATGTGGATTGATTGACAGCAAGTCAAATTGCGGAGATAATAACTGTCAGGGTTATGTATCTCCGTTTTTTTTTGCCCTCTATTCTGAATAACCATACTCTAGTGGTCATTCAAACAAAAAATAAGACTCAATAAATGTTCTATCGCAGGCATTATGACAGTTATATTTCCTAATGGGTTCGATCTCTGATACTATGGGTGATTAACCGAAAACAAAGCAAAGAACGCAACAATTCCCCAAGAGCATTGAACAACTGAGGTGAGAGGCTTGAAAACGACCTATACCCCACTCGGAGAAAAACTAGATGAAATTTGAAGAAACAGGTTTAAAATCGGCTATCCTCAAGGGCTTAGACGACCTTGGTTTTGATGAAGTGATGCCGATTCAGGAAAAGGTAATTGAAGCCATGCTACAGAGTCAATCTGACCTGATCGGCATTGCGCAAACCGGAACCGGCAAAACAGCCGCTTATGGTTTACCGCTCATTCATCTGATTGAACCGAAGCAGAAGAAGGTCCAGGCACTGATCTTAACCCCCACGCGGGAGCTTTGTATTCAGGTGGCAGACGACTTGAACCAGTATGCAAAATATACAAAAGGCATTGGGATTGTGCCAGTTTATGGAGGCGCGCGCATCGATGGCCAGATCAAGGATCTTCAAAAAGGGGCACACATCGTCGTCGGGACCCCGGGCAGGCTGGGAGACCTCATTCGACGTCGAAAACTGGATATCAGTGCGATTAATACCATCGTCCTGGATGAAGCCGATGAGATGCTGAGTATGGGGTTTAAAGACGAACTGGACGCTATTTTAACAGTTACGCCCTCCACCCGCCAAACCCTGCTCTTTTCTGCTACCATGCCCAGGGAGATTGCCGAGATTGCTGAAAGACAGATGCATGATCCCATTGAAATCGTGATTGGCCGACGTAATATGGGGGCCGAAAATGTCAAACATTACCACTACATGGTCAACGCCAGTGATCGCTACAAAGCGCTGAAACGCATCGCCGATATCAATCCGCATATCTACGGCATTGTCTTTTGTCGAACCCGCAAGGAGACCAAGGAGGTTGCTGATAAACTCATCGCTGATGGTTATAACGCCGATGCCCTGCATGGGGATCTATCTCAGGTTCAGCGGGACCATGTCATGAAACGGTTCCGCAACAAAAACCTGCAGATGCTGGTAGCAACTGATGTGGCGGCCCGTGGCATAGACGTCGATGACCTGACCCATATTATTAATTACAACCTGCCAGATGAGGCCGAAACCTATATCCATCGCAGTGGTCGAACCGGAAGAGCTGGTAAAAATGGAATCTGCCTGACGATCATCCATAGTCGGGAAAAAGGAAAAATCAAAAATATCGAAAGAAAAATCCAGAAGCCGATCAAATCCAAACTGGTGCCTTCCGGGGAAGAGGTATGTCAGAAGCAACTCTTTAACCTGATCGACAAAATGGAGAAGGTCGCTGTTGATGAGGCCAAAATAGAACCTTTCATGCCGGACATCTACAAAAAACTGGAATGGCTGTCACGCGAGGAGTTAATCAAACACTTTGTCTCCCTTGAGTTTAATCGATTCTTAACCTATTACAAAAACGCCCCGGACCTCAATATCCTGAGTAAAAGCAAGAAACAAAGTTCTAATACGAGCCAAAAAGCGGGAAGACAAAGACCCAATGCAGTCCAAAAAGAGGGGAGAGAAAGATTAAATCGGGGACAAAAAAGTGAATTTACCCGGTTCTTCATTAGCGCCGGATCTCTGGAAGGCATAGATCCAGCCAACCTCATTGGGCTGATTAATCAACAAACCAAGAAACGAGATATCGAAATCGGTAAGATCGAAATCATGAAAAATTTCTCATTTTTCGAAGTGGATGGGGCCTATACCGAGCGCCTGCTCAATCAGTTTGAAAATGCTGAGTATCAAGGTAAAAAAATAATGGTAGAAATCGCTCAAGATAAACCAGCCAGCAGTGAGCGCAGAAAAACAAAAGAAAAAAAGGGCTACGGCCCGAAATCCAGGAAAACAAAACCGAAAAAGAAATCTAAAGCCCAGAAAACGTAGTCGTAAAAACTGATACCAAACCGATCATGATACTGCCCTTTCACCAATCAACTTGATTATGTGATGCAACAAAAAAAGGGAGGCATTTCACTCGCGAATGCCTCCCTTCGATTGATCTGTGCCTTAACTTCTACTCAGCGGCAGTCCTAGCCAGTTCCAGCCAGTAATTCCACTGTTTCCCGTTCTTGGCTATCCATTGATCAACATGATTCTGGATATCTTTGTTTGAGTTTTCACCGTCCTGCATTTTCATATTTTGCTCGTTGATATCTGTCAATGGCAGAGAAAACGCCGCAAAAAAGGATTTGAGGGCCGGATTCTTATCCATGAATTTCTTATTGGCAACGATCATGATATCAGCGACTACAAATCCAAGTTTAATAGGATCCGTAACTGCACCTTCTACGCCTGAAACAGTCATCAGGTCCCGACCGGATTCCTGGGCCTCAGTGGGCAGAATCTTCGGTACGTTCATCCACATCACATCCTTCCCGGGCATCAGTTTAAAAATAGTCCAGTTAGGCGCCCAGGTATAAAAAAATACCGGTTGACCTTGTTTATGTTTTGCCAATACACCTGCCATACTTGGCGCATAGGCGGCCTGGGTGACATTGATGTGATCTTTGAGGTCGTAAACCTTTGCGTGATGCTCAATGATACCGGCACAGCCCCAGCCGGGAGGGCAACCAACCAGATCAGCTTTGCCGTCTCCATTGGTATCAAAGGCTTTTTTTACTTCCACGCGTTTGAAGTCATCCAGAGATTTAATATTGTATTTTTCCACCAATTTTTTCGACATCAGGTAGCCCTGCAATCCACCAGCAGGGACAACGGCGCCATATATCCCGGCTTTTTCCTTGAAATTTTTCGGTACCTGACCCCAGTGCATCGGGAACCAGCCGTTGGCCCAATAGTCCACATCACCTAGTGTAACAGTCTTATAAAAGAGTGGGTTTTGAAGCTCTTTAACTCGCTTCACTTTAAAACCGAGGGTTGTCAGAGCTCTGCCTATCAGTGCTTCCTGAAAATAACCGGTGTTCCAGGTTGCCCTGGCCGGTCGAGCGACTTTGCCCTTCCCCGGAA
>Ga0075122_10001823_pt1 | contig 14632 bp, 19 predicted proteins | sample AntAceMetag02UKB_FD_69790 | JGI IMG/M metagenome (GOLD analysis project Ga0075122, IMG submission 69790) | Saline lake microbial communities from Ace Lake, Antarctica - Antarctic Ace Lake Metagenome 02UKB | ecosystem: Environmental > Aquatic > Non-marine Saline and Alkaline > Saline | place... | reverse complement strand
ATTCTGTTTCTGTAAGAAAAAGAGGGGAAAGAAAAATAGAACAATTTAGTCAAGAGGATTTTATAAAAAATATTCTTAAAGAAATTGAAGAAAAAGAGTAAAGTGCCCATTTTCTTTTTTAAGAAAAAAAGAAACAAAAAAAGCGCGCGTCTCTCTAATACGTTGCCCACCCAAAAAAATATTATTTCTAAATTTATACAAACGGCATTCTCAAAAACTATCCCTACGCTTCGCTCCAGTCGGTCGTCTTGCAGACTCCCAAACTAACAGCGATTAAAGAGAAAATCCTTGCAGGATTTTCCCAAATTAATTTCTCAGCCAGCTCGTAAACTCGCGGGAGAAATTAACTTTCCTTAATCGCGATGTTATGTGTAATCTTTTAAATCCCTTCTTCTAAGCTCTATGAAACCACCATTCAAAAACAAAATACTCCTAGCGCCAATGGATGAATTCAACGACATAGCATTTAGAATTCTATGCAAAAAAGCAGGAGCAGGAATAACTTACCCTGGAATGATTCATCCACAAAACATTTATATAGTTATATAACTCCATATAACAATGAAATTACTAAGTAAAAAACCCCACGGAGCAATTCATTACCCAAATCTCGGAACTGTGTTAATGGTAGAGGAATTTTTAAAAGAACATTCAGATGAGTATAGGAAAAGAGCACTTTGGGAATCTTTGCCGAAAAAAATGATGTATCAAACTTTTTGCATAATTATCGATTATCTAATTGAATCTGGGAAAATTTTAGTTGACCCAGAAGGCTATGTTCTATGGACATACAATCCAAAAAGAATTGAAAAACTAATTAAAGAAAATTTAATTGTTAAATGAATAAACAAACTTCTGTTTCTTTTATATCCGAAAAGCTCAAAAAAGATTTTAATAAATTAGAGAATAGTTCAGAAGAAAAATTATTCAAATTTGTTCAAAGGGCAATCAACGATCTTAAGGAAAATCCTTTTTGTGGAATAAGAATTCCTAGAAAACTTTGGCCGAAAATATATATACAAAAGTATAATATAAACAGTTTAAGAAAATATGATCTTCCTGGAGGATGGAGATTACTTTATATCATAGAAACAGATGAAATAATGATTGTAAGCATTATTTTAGAATGGATAAATCACAAAGACTATGAAAAGAGGTTTGGATATTAAAATGATAAAACCACCATTCAAAAACAAAATACTCCTAGCGCCAATGGAGGAAGTCAACGACATAGCATTCAGAACTCTATGTAAGAAAGCAGGAGCAGGGATAACTTACACTGGGATGATTCACCCTCAAACACATCAAAAATTTGATTTAAATGATAAGCCAATTCTCCAATTATTTTGTACTAACACAAAGAAAATAAAAGAGTTTATGAAAGAATACGATTCAAAAGTTTCAGGCTGGGATTTTAATTTAGGTTGCCCTGCAAAGACAGCAAGAAAACACGGTTTCGGAGTTTTTTTACATCATGATTTAGAATCAATTGAAGAAATTCTAAAAACAATGAGACAAAATACCAAAAAGTTTTTCTCTATAAAGCTAAGAAAATCAAAATACACAATAAAAATTGTAAAAATTGCAGAAAAATATTGCGATGCAATTTGTATTCATCCACGAACACAGCAGCAAGGTTATTCTGGGATTCCAGATTTAGAACTTGCAAAAAGAATAAAAAAATTAACAAAACTTCCAATTATATATTCTGGAAATGTTGTGGCAGAACCAGGAGGCCCTCATTCAGGAGACAAAAAAAGCGTAGATCAATTTTTAAAAACATTTGATTATGTTATGATTGGGCGAAGAGCGATAGGAAATCCAAATATTTTTTCAAAATTCTCAAATAATAAAGTAGACTTTACATTTAAAGATTACTTAGAGATGGCAGGGGAATATAAACTTCCGTTCAGACAAATTAAATTTCAAGCCATGCAATTCACAAAAAACCAAAGAAATGCAAAAGAAATTAGATTAGAAATATTCAAAATAAAAACTTTCAAGGAATTAAAAGAGTTTATGAAAAAACAATAAAAATAAAAAAATAAAAAGAGTTTATTTACAACAATTTTTCATTGCAAAAAAGCCAAGAATAATTGTCAGTCCAAGATACCATCCCCAATGAACACTCATCAATGAGTCCTGTAAAGCAGGCCACACAGTTAGTAAGAACAACACAAATGTAATTGCACTTAACTTCATTAAAAACATCTCGCTATGAGCTCCGCCACATTTCATAGGCATAACTTTTTTCGCAACAGGTTTCCGAGCAACTTTTCTTTTTGATTTCACTTTTTTCTTTGCCATTAATATCACCAATTTTAATTAATATAATATATACTTTAGAGTATATAAAAGTTTCTTGAGAATTAAAATTTTATTTATCTTTCTTAACTTTTCTATAACGCCATACAAACCAAATTCCTCCAACTAAAGTTACAAGTGAAAGAATTATGAACATTGGTTCTTTAAATGATTGAGTCCCATTCCCCACATATGCCAAGGCCAAGCTTCCACTTATATGTCCAATTGCCATTAATGGCAAGAAAATCTTTGGCTTCATTAAAGAAAGTCCTGCAAGGTAAGATAATTCATCATCTGGGAATATAGGGAGGAAGTACGCTAAGAATAACAAGATTTTTCCTTTATCAAAATAATAATCATATTTTTTTATAGTTTCAGGCTTGACAACATGTTTTATTATTTTTCTTCCCAAAAATCTTGCCAAATAAAATGCTATTGCTGTCCCGATCACTCTCCCAATCCAATTATAAAGAAAGCCTTGCCATGTTCCAAAAATAAATCCCCCAGCAATCGATATAACATAGTGATTAAATGGTGTGATTACGACTTGTAAAATTTGAAGAGCAATAAACGCAAGTGGAGCAAGAGGACCAAATTGATTAACAAAACTTCTAATAGATTCTTGATTGCCAAAAAATTGTAAGGGAAAAATATAACCTAGAATTAATAAAAGAATAGGAACAACTGTTAAAAAGTACCAAATAAATTTAATCTTTTTCATAAAATTAATTACTATAGACTTTAGCCAATTTAACAACGCCAGCTAGTAAAACTAATATTGCTAAAATCCATCCAGCCCAACCAGAAAGAACATCAATAAATCCAAGCATATTTAAAATTAATAAAATACCAATAAGAACTGTTACCCAAGCATTTGAAGGAATCATTTTTTAACACCCATTTTATTTCGCTGTTTTCATTTCTTTCCAAGCCAAGTCAAACATTTGTTCTAAGGCCAAAGCAAAGAATTCAGTATTAATCCAAACACCAACATCATAGTTAGGGTGGAACTTCTCATCATCAAGAAGCATAAACATAATTTGATTTGAATCAATAATTATAAATCGAGCATTCATCTTTTCTAAATTTTTAACCTCTCCAACTTTCTTCAATTCTTTTGCAATTTTAATATTACTTTTATTAATTGGGGCAGCAATTCTAATTTTAATTCCTCTTTTCTTGCACTTTTCAAATGAAGGCATCAATGCTTCGAATTTTCTATTCAATCCTTCACCTGTTGTAACAATTGTAATTGTTTTTTCAGCTTCTCTTATCATCATATCTAAATGATTATACAAGTTTTGTCTGCCTCTCATGCTTCCAGACAAATCAGAAGGTTCAACGAATTTTATTCCTTTTGTAAAAATAGTATTAAGTTCTCCAATCACTTCATCACCTTTTAATTTTTCAAGTCTTTTTGTTCTATCTTGAGCAGTTTTCATTAAATTCTTTTTAACTCTCTCAACAACTTCTCCTGGTTTCAAAGCAACAAACTTAATTGGCTTACCAAGCTTCATGATAATAAATCCTTTCTTTTCTAAACTTTCTAAAATATCATAAGTTCTTGATCTAGGAACATCAGAAATATTACTTAATTCTCCAGCAGTTGAAGTTCCTCTTGAAAGAAGCGCAGTCCATACTTTTACTTCATATAAATTTAAATCAAAAATCTTTCTTAGTCTGCTTAAAAATTCATCTTTAACTATCATTGTTTATATATATTAAATCCTCTTTTTAAAGTTTGTTATGATATAAGAGTGAACCTTTTGAATCACCTATTGGTAGTCATTATAGCAATAGTTCCTCTTTTATCTTTCACTTTAAAGTCAATAGTGTTTTTAAATGTTTCTTCCATTTTTCCCGTCGCTATTTCTAATTTAGTGGAATTTGTTCTTTCTGAAATAAAATCTTTCTGTACATCTAAAATTTTCTTAAATTTATCATCAGTAAAAATATAAAGTTCAATTTTATCATTTTTATTCAAACCCAACTTCTTCCTAAACGACTGAACATTCCTACTCATGACTCTTGCATAGCCTTCTGCTTCGAGTTCAGGGGTAAGATTGATATCTAATTCAACTTTCGATTCAGAATCTCCAGATTTTTTAAATTCAAGATTCTTTACATTTAATTGATTCTTAATAATTTCTTCAAATTTGCTAAAATCTTTTAATTCCGGACCTACAAAAATTTTCTTTAATCCTTCTTCGGAATTTTTAGGTAATGAAATTTTTGCAGAAGATAAAGGCCACTTCAAACCAATTTGTGCCTTATCTCTTTCGGCCAAACCTTTTTCGATTATCTGTAAAATAATTTCAAACTCTCCTTCAAGTTTTTTATCAATTTTTTTCTTATCACTTTTTGGCCAAGAAGAAAGATGAACAGATTCTTCACTAAAGCACTGATAAACATTTTCACTAAGATAAGGTGCATATGGAGATAAAAGAAGAGAAATATTTTCAAGAATATTTCCTAAAATTTCTTTTGTATCATTCCTATCTCTAGTCATTTTAATATATGTTCTAGAAAAATCATTAACTACGAAATTCATTAATTTAAGTAAAGCTTTATCCAAATTATATTTTCCAAGTTCAGTTGTTACTTCTTCGGTTACACTATTAAGTTTACTTAATATCCATTTATCTTCAATTTCTTTTTTATTTTTCACTTCATCCAACTGCAAATAAAAAGTTTTACAATTTGATAATACATTCAAAAAAGGAAGCACGGATTCCCTAACTAATCCTTCTGAAAATCTTTTTTGATTTCCAACATCCACTGTACAAAACTGTAATCTAATTGCATCAATACCAATTTTTTCAATCATTTCATTTGGCTTAATAACATTGCCTTTACTCTTACTCATTTTTTCTGAATTTTCGTCTACCAAATGTCCTGCGCAAATTACATTTTTATAAGCAACTTTATCAAATAGCATACTTGAAATAGCATGCAGAGTATAAAACCAGCCCCTTGTTTGATCAATAGCCTCGGCAATATAATCATAAGGCAATCTTTTTTCAAACTCTTTTTTATTCTCAAACGGATAATGAAATTGGGCGAAACTTGCACTTCCAGAATCATACCAAACATCAATCAAGTCCGCTACCCTAGACATCTCTTTTCCACATTTACATTTCAATTTAATTTTATCAACCCACGGTCTATGTAAATCATATTCTTTAAATTTTTTAGTAGATTTCTTTCTTAATTCTTCTACACTTCCAATTATTTTTTCTTCACCACATTCACATCTCCAAACAGGCAAGGGAGTCCCCCAAAATTTAAACCGAGATAAATTCCAATCCTTAATATTATCTAGCCATTTCCCAAATCTACCTTCCTTAATATGCTTAGGATGCCAATTAATTTGCTTATTTAATTTTACCATTTTCTCTTTAATTTTTGTAACTGCAATAAACCAGGAATCAATTGCATAATACAATAAAGGAGAATCACATCTCCAACAAAAAGGATATGTATGGGTTATTTTTTTTGTTTTAAAAAGTAAATGTCTTTTTTTCAAATCTTCTATAATTTCTTTGTCTGCCGATTTAACAAATTTCCCTTCCCACTGCGGAACCAGTTTATTGAATTTTCCATCTTGTTCTACAGTATGGACTAATGGTAGATTCTTTTCTTTACAAATTATATAATCATCTTCACCATACATTCCAGCAGTATGAACAACTCCTGTTCCCTCTTCTGTTGAAACAAAATCTGCAGAAATTATTTTATGAGAATCTTTATTTTGTAATTCTTTAATATCAAATAAAGGCTCATATTCTAATCCAACTAAATCCTTGCCTTTTAATTCTTCTAAAATTTTATAATCTCCCTTAATAACATCTAATTTATCTTTACCAATAATCAACTTATCTCCATCTTCAAGTTGAATTTTTACATAATCAATTTTAGGTCCAACAGCCAAGGCGACATTCCCTGGCAATGTCCAAGGAGTAGTTGTCCAAGCCAAAATATATTCTCCCTTAGTTTTTAATTTAAATGCAATATAAACAGAATCTTCTGTAACATCTTTATATCCTTGAGAAACTTCATGACTCGATAAGGGAGTTCCGCATCTTGGGCAAAAAGGAACAACTTTAAATCCTTCATATAATAAATCTTTTTTATATAATTCTTTCAAACTCCACCAAACACTTTCAATATAATTATTATCTAAAGTAACATAAGGATTTTTTAAATCAACCCAATAATCTAATTCTTTTGTTGATTTTTCCCAGTCTGTAATATTCGAAAAAACACTTTCCTTGCATTGTTTGATAAATTTCTCCATACCATATTTAAGAACCTCTTTTTTATTCCCCAATCCAAGTTTTTTCTCAACTTGAACTTCGACAGGCAAACCATGTGTATCCCATCCTCCTTTACGCGGGACAGAGAAACCATTCATATATTTAAATTTACAAATAATATCTTTGAAAGTTCGAACTTCCATATGATGCAAAGCAGGCGGAGCATTAGCAGTTGGAGGTCCTTCTAAAAATGAAAAAAGCTTCTTTTTATCATCATCTTCAATAGTTGCTTTTTTAATTTCTTTCTCTTTTCTTTCCCAAACCTTTCTTGATTCTTCTTCTACATTTTTAAAATCATACATAACTTAATAGTAATCATGAGGTTTTTTAAAGTTTTATTTAATAATTTAAGGATGTCGGAAAGCCAATTTGTAAGAAAAGGAGAAATTTGGGTTTATACAGGACCTATGAAATCTGGGAAATCAAAAGCATTAATTTTTATGTTGGATAAGATACGTCATGCAAAAATCCCTTTTATCGCGATAAAGCCAGAGACAGATACCAGAGAATTACATATAAGAAATAGCCAAGATAATTTCCCAAAGTGGGAATATTTAGACTCAGGAAATCCTTCATTAAGATCTCAGCGATTTTTCGATGCCCCAGTAATAGTAATAGATGAAGCACAGTTTTTTGGGTCTTCATTAGTGGGAGAAATATTATTTCATCAAAAACAAGGAAAACATATTTTAATTGCAGGATTAGACTTAGATTTTAAGGGAAGACCATTTGGGATAATGCCAGAAATATTATCTCATGCAAATAAAATAGAAAAATTAGATGCTGCATGCGAATATGATTGGTGTAGTCAGCCCGCAAGATTTACTCAAAGATTAATTAATGGGAACCCCGCAAATTATAATGAGCCGTTAGTTTCAGTTGAAGGCAATAAAAAAAATGAAACATATCAAGCGAGATGTTTAAATCATCATTTTGTTCCAGGTAGACCTTGATTATTCAAAAGAACTCAAAACTTCTTTCTCAACAAAATGCAATTTTCCTGGGATAACCAAACAATAAGGTCTTCGAACCCCATCAAAGTCTCTTAATTCTTCGATACTTCGATACAGAACTTTTCCTTTTTTAGTCCCAAGTTGTTGGCATACTGCAAGTTTATTTAAGCTAATATTATATTTTTTTGCAGAAATTTCTAATTGTTTCAAGGCATTTGAAAATTCCAAGCCAATGTCAACCAAAATTAAACTGTGCGCGTTAATAGATTTATTTTCTTTTACAATTTCCATAAAACTATCTGGCTCATAAGATTTTTTCCATCCAGGCATCGAAGCAATTTTCCCAAATTTATACAACTGCAATCCTGTCTCTGCAACAGCATCGAGAATAGATGCGCCATAAATAACCCTATGCTTTACTCCTGAAGCTTCTGCCTCCTGGATTAAAGTAATGTGTGTCGTCGCAGTTAAGGGAGAGCCATAAACAAGAAGTGCAACATCTTTTCTCTTAGCTTCATCAATAATCTCCAAGCTCTCAATAAATTCTCTATTTGCAAAATTAATCTTTTTCCCAACAATCGCCTTCAATCCTTCTGTTGAATACGGGAAATTCACAGTATAACTCTCAAGATAAACCTTTTTACATCTCTTAACAATCTCAACTCCTTCTAGAGAAATTCCACGAAGATTCAATCCTAGTCCTATTAAATATAGCATTTAATTTAAAGAAAAAAAGGGTTTATAGAATTATCCATCTAGCATCTCTTAGGATTTTTCTTCCATTTTTTACCACTTTATTAAATAATTTTATACCTTCGCCAACCTTAAAAGTTTCTATTTCCCCAGGTAAAACAAATTCTATACTTTCTAAATATTCTCTTACCCCTGGGTTGTTGATATTCCCGAGCGCACTATAAACACAAGAACCTCTTCCAACTTCCCCTGGAATTTTTCCTTCTGGAAGAACAGTTATATTTCCTTGAGTATATGGGCGTAAGCCAACTTGATTTCTATCCATAAAAAATTTAAAGCCTGTTTCTTCCGCATTTTCTAAAGTTCCTTTTCTCCATAGGTGGTTAAGAGGGTTATATATATCTACATCCGTATCAAAATGCTCTTGAAGAGCTAATCTTCCTAATTCCATGCCTTCTTTTTCGTTATCCATATCATATTGAAAAGGATGATATAAACAAGAATTTTTGCCATGATGTGGATCCCCTCCAAATCTATGTTTCAAACATTTATCAGATATTCCTCCACGTTGTCCTAAAACACAGCCCAAATCAAGAGCTTCTTTAATTTTGTCAAAAGTTTTAGTAGTAAGACTTTCATCAAGAATATATGCTGGGGCAACTGCAATTACAAATTTTCTGCCCTTTAAAAAATCAGGGATTTCTAAATCTTCATTTCTATCAACATAACCTATAAATAATTTTCTTTCCATAAAACTTCAATAAATCAACTATTTTTAAGCTTTTCTCAAACTCCGACTAGTAACAATAGCAATAAAAAACATCCCAAATAACAATGAATCATTTCCAATTATTAATCCCACAAATCCCCCAACCAAACTTAAAGCAACAATTAGTCTAAACCATTTTCTTCCATCTTTCAATTCCTCTTTTGTAAAATGAGCAAGAAGATTTCCAATAGGAATTCCTAAAATAAGAATGCCAATTCCAATGAGAATTTTAATAACCTCTAACATAACAATCTTTAAGAATAATAGTTTTTATATCTAACTATGTTCAAAAAATATCTAATAATAGCATCGAAAAAAGACAAGGCAGGAATAAACATCACAACTCAGTTGTCGCAATTTAAAAAAAATCCTTTGCTTTCAGCAATGAATTCAGAAAAACCATCTTTTGATTTTTATTTAGTTGATGATGAAATAATTTACACAAGGAATCTTGACCAAGAAAAAATAAACAAATATGATTTTATTATTTTTGCTTCAAAACATCAATCTACGAAACCTACAAAAACACTTTCAATCCACGCCCCAGGAAATTTCAGGACTTCAGACTTAGGTGGAGAAAAGGGAAAAGTTTGCCCAACTTCAGCATTATTTCAGAAACAAACTTTTGAAAAACTTCAAGAAAACACAAAAAAAAATAATCTGTTAAATTATTCAGTTACATTAGAATGCACTCACCACGGGCCATTAATAGATAAGCCATGTATTTTCATAGAAATAGGTTCAACCGAAATAGAATGGAATGACAGAAGAGCATCCTTTGTAATAGCAACAACAATCAGAGACATAATCGAAGATTTCCACGAAAATAAATACAACGAGGTTGCCGTCGGAATCGGAGGCCCGCACTATTGTCCAAACTTTAACAAAATCCAACTTAACTCAAATGTAGCAATCTCACATATAATCCCTCAATATGCTTTACCATTAACAGAGGAAATGGTTAAAGAAATAATTGAAAAAACAACAGAGGAAATTGATTTTGCTTTGCTAGATTGGAAAGGAATTGGAAATGCCGATGAAAGACAAAGAATAATTGACATTCTAGATAAAAATTATATTGCATGGAAAAAAACAAGTGAAATTGGAAAATAACCCAAAACATTTAAAATAATCTTTCTCTATATTTCCAAATGAAGCAAGAATATAGATCATTAATAAAAAGATTAGATAAAAAATTGTCTCAAATAAAAGATGAAAAATTACAGACTAATTTAAAAAAAACACTCAAGGAATTAAATCATTCAATTTATCAGGTTTATATGAAGGCAATAACAGACCATAAAACAGGTTTGTATAATAATTATTTTTTTGAAACTCTTTTGAATATGGAATTAGAAAAAGCAGAAAGAGGAAAACAAAAATTATGTTTATTTATTTTAGATATAGATTTCTTCAAGAAAATAAATGATACCTACGGGCACATAAAAGCAGACGATATGTTGGTTCGTTTGGCTACGATAGTTGTGAAAAATACAAGAAAATCAGATATTGTTGCAAGATTTGGAGGAGAAGAATTTATAGTTTTATTCCCTGAAACTCAAATTAGTAAAGCAAAAAAAGTAATAAAAAGGATGAGAGATGAAATAAAAAAAGATTCTTTTCTTAAAAAATATTCTTTAACTGTTAGCGGAGGATTAACAGAATTCGAAAAAGGAGATACTTCTCATAAAATAAAGTCTCGTGCTGATGAAGGTTTATACAAGGCTAAAAAACAAGGTCGAGACCAGTTTGTAAAATAAAAAAAATTAAAATTAAAATTAAGTCTATTTGCTCCAAGCAAGAATTCCCCACATTATGAAGAACCAGATTTGACCAATAATAGGGATAATTACAAGTATTGCCCACCATCCTGGTTTACCTCGATTCTCACAAATTTTCCAAAGCCATATGAGTGAATAGATTAAAAAAGCAATAGAAGCAACCCAGCCAAGAATTTGAAAAATAATATTTTCAATATTTGACAACAGCATAACTATTATTAACAACACCGGCCACCAATGCATCTTTGCCATTCTCGCCATAGCTAAAGGTTTCCCCACAAAAGGTATCCACGGAAGCCACGCATATTCTGTATTAAGTTTCTTTGCAGTAGACATCATTGAGAGGGACATATAAATATAAAATACTAAGCCGATAAACAAAAATACAATTATAAATGCAGCAAATATAGCCATAAAAATAGCTATTGCCCCTGCAGCCTCGCCACCTGTCAAACTCATACTAGAGCTCGCTAAATTCATTAAATTCATTAAATTCATTTTACACCTCCTTTCAATATATTTGAAATCATCTTTAAATTATATGTAATTGGAATTTATAAAATAAACGCCTCGGGCAGGAGCCTGTGAAACAGGTTCTAGTGCCCTTTGGGTATCGAACGTAGTTCGACGATAAACGCCTCAGGCAGGAGTCGAACCTACTCGCCCCGAAGGGCCCGATTTAGCAAACCGGTGCAATAACCGTTATGCGACTGAGGCATATATTAGGAATAGATTGATTGGTTTTAAAGATTTTGGATACTCAATACTCAAGCAATTTCAACACCCATTTCCCCCAACTCTTGCATTAATTCATCCATTAATTCTCCCCTATTTATCTTTAATTTTTCCTCTCTTCTTCCTTCTTTTACTTTTTCTATTTTTAAATTATCAATTTCTAAAATAATCTCCTTTATTTTAAAATATATCTCTTGGGTTTCATCTTTTTTTATTTCTTTTTTGTGGGTAGCTGTTTCATCTATTTTAGAATTTATTTTTTCTAGTTTTTCAAATATTTGATTATTATTTAATTTAGATTCCTCTAAAAAACTTATAATTAATTTCCCATTGTCCTCCAAGAAGGTTGAATAAAAATCATCCCGATGTTTTTTTACAATAACCATTTGGTCTTCAAAAATATGGAAAAAATTAGCCAAAGCCTTAAAATCAATAAGGTTCTTTAATTCAGAAATATTTTCTTTTAATTCTAATTTCAAACTTTCCCCTTTCTTTTGATTTTTTAAAAAATCTAAATAATTTTGGCTAATTTTAATTTCTCCTATTTTTTGTTTTAAAATTTTATTTTTACCTTCTTCCCCATTTATTTTTTTATCTAAATATATTTTTTTCTCAACAATAGAATTTAATGAATTATCAATAAAATTAATGTTATTATATTTTGATTTTATTATGGGGATTGTTTTAGAAAATTCTATAAGCTCTTTATTTTCTTCATATGTTTTTAATACTTCCTTAGAAAAAATTCTTATTCCTTCTTTTATATTTAACATCTCCTTCCCAATTAATATTGTGGTTCTTTCATAATTTTTATATGAACTTTTATTAAAATCAAGAAAAATCTTATTTATTTTTTTCATAAATTCTTCAAACTCTTTAATCTCCAAATTATTTAAATTTCCCATGAAATTTTCAACTGCAAGAATATAATCTTTTCTGCTATCATTTACAACTTCCTTAATTTGGGCTTTATCTTTTTTAGCCCAAACATCAAAATTCTCTAAAATCCTAATTTTTTCATTTAATTCATTATTTTGAATTTTAATTTTATCCTTAATCCCAAAAATAATTTCCATTTGCTTAGCTTCATTTTCTTTAATTTTATCCTTAATCCAAGGTTCAATCTCAGAAAAAGTAAGTTTCTCAAGAGCAACCAAATTATTTTGATTTTTCCCAACTAATTTTCTAAATAAATCAAAGAGACCCATGTTCTTCCCCTAGAAATCTAGGTATTTAAATTTATCAAAAAGCTATCGCAACCTATATATACTCAAATTAAATAAATATTTTATGGGAAATAATAAAAGATTAAAAGACAATAAGCAAAGAGCCATGCATAGGCGTTTGCGTAATGGTAAAAAGCCAATGGGCAAGGAACAGAAAGAGGAAAACAAAAAGATTCGTGAAGCTGACAAAGCAAGATCAAAGGCTGACTTGGAGAAAAAGACTAAGAAAGTTGTTAAGAAGGAATAGGTTTAAATCTCAGGGGAAATTAATCGAATTTACGTGTTAATAATCTTCTTTTATTCTTTTATCAAAATCTTCCCATTTTCTAATTCCTTCATCATATGAAAATATTCTTGTTGTCCAAATAAAGGTATGATCCACATCTTCAAGATTGATAATCTTTTTAGGTTCAATAAATTTAATCCCCTTTTTATGGGCAACATATAATCTAGTATTACCATCCATACAAAAATATTTAAAGGGTTGTCCTTTACAACTATAAACTCTAATTTTTTTTAATCCTTCTAAAAAAATTTCAGAATTTTTTCCATAAAAATCTATATTCTTTTTTAATAAAACTTCTTCTCCGGGTTGAATAGAATCTAATCTTATTTCCATTTTATTTTATTGATATTTATTAAAAAAGGGCAAGATATATTCAGAAATATCTTGTTCTATTTCTTGTCCAAGTTTTACTAGGTCTACATCCGAAGTAAGATTATACCAAATATCTTTTGTTGTTTTCAAATGACCTATTCTTTCAGATACTATTGCTTGATCATGAATAGGCCTCCCACCCTCGGGCATAACATATGCCTCAAGAGTAAAATCTGCATTCTCTTTAGTATTCCACCTACTTAAAATTACATTAAGAAAAGTAGTCTTACCAGACACTGTTCTATTAAACCAATTTCCTTTTCTATTAAAACCAGCTTTTTTCATAGGAGGAGATATATTATTTTTAATAATTTTTTTTAATCTTTGTTGCTGAGTTGTTATTTCTGATATCATTTTTCTTAATATTTAAAGGCAAAATTAATATATAAAGCTTTCCATGTGTAACTACTCTAAAAAGACAGAACTCCCTCGCCTAACTCCCACTCCGTGAAATCTTCAGAGAATAAATATGGGACTTTCAGTTCCATTTACGCCCTCGCCGAATCGGAGAGCTATTGATCCAATATTATGGGACACTCTTTTGTATTGATTTCATATTTTTATCGTTGCTGTTGTAAGACTCCTTGTCTTTATAAATTTTGTCGAGATGGAGTCTATGGATTAAATATTTGTTCAATTTCTTCCATTAATCTTTTTCTTAACTTATATGTATCGCCCCACATTACATATGCAAACCAACCATTTACACTTTCCAAAAATTTTTCTTTAGAGAGCTCATCATTTTTATATCTTTTTTCCAAAATTTTTAGTTTTCTCTTAAAATAACTAACATTTCTTTTTCTCGCTCGTTTGTAATAATAAAATATTTTAAATCCAAGAAAATCAATTCCCTTATACATTTGATAAATCTTTGATTTATCTGGATGAAATTCTAATCTAAGATTTTTAAGATATTTCTCAATTTTAATTTTACAATCTTCAAGAACTTCTTTACTATCATGCAGAATAATAAAATCATCAACATATCTAATATAATATTTCATCTTTAATCTTTTTTTAACAAATTGATCTAAATCATTAAGGTAAATATTAGCAAAAAATTGTGATGTCATATTCCCTAAAGGCATTCCAATTCTTTTATGATCAAAGTTTTTGAGAATTTTAGTAATCAACCAAATTAATTTATCATCTTTAATTTTTCTTTTGAAAATCTCTATTAATTTGTTTTGATCAACA